>Ga0310695_10012799_pt1 | contig 11661 bp, 7 predicted proteins | sample RumenRJG_04DNA_FD_203882 | JGI IMG/M metagenome (GOLD analysis project Ga0310695, IMG submission 203882) | Bovine rumen microbial communities from Lethbridge, Alberta, Canada - RJG_04 (v2) (version 2) | ecosystem: Host-associated > Mammals > Digestive system > Stomach > Rumen | place: Canada... | reverse complement strand
ATAACTTACTCCTCCTTAACTTTTCTTACTTTCAACATCTTCTCAAGTTCAGCATCACTAATTGAATCGTTACCTGTCAGGCAAGCCTTGAGCAGCTTCTTCGTCAGCTCCGATTCGTCAATGCCGAGATCGTACTCACCAGTCCAAATGCCGAAAGTACGCTTGATCATCTCGTCAACACCATTAGAGGTCAGCGTAGCACCCGTCACACAGTCAACCTGTGTTTCAGGATCCTCTACTTTCTTCACGACAGAGAGTGCCACCTTGTCCTTTCCGTCAGGCCCTTCCTTGATAATGCGCTTACCGATAAACTTCTCCTGCCACTCTTGCGAGTCTTTAATCTCGGCACCCAGTCCGGCTGTCTCGCTCTCATGGTTGAAGTAGGCACCATAAACCTTTAAGTTCATCGTCTCTGGGTCAAAATGAGCAGACATATAACCACTGATGCCACCCCAGAGTCCCATACCTTTCATTTCAAAAATCATAATAGGCTCATCGTTAATCTCAGCCATCAGGATTTTCTGACCAGCAATTTCCATCGTATCCTCAATGACCTCGGCATATTTGGCCTCGGCTGCTGCACCATCCAGATCGCGAATGTTGAGCGAATAGAGAATCTGCTTCTTGATATCAAGGGCCACGTTAGCATCCTGCATGGGTTTCAGAGCCTGATAGACAAAAGCCAGCAGGAAGGCAACGATGATAACCATCACGCTACTATATATAATAATGTACGCGTTAGAATTTGTATTCGGTTTCATTTGGTACCTCCTCTCTTCAAACGTTTTGAAATGTTGTGCTCAACCACGAAATGGTCAATCGTGGGAGCTATCATGTTACCAAAGAAGATGGCGAGCATCATACCCTCTGGATAACCGGCATTCATGACACGGATGATGATAGCCATCGCACCGATGATGAACCCGTAGAGGTACTGGCCACAAGTGGTACGGCAAGAAGTAACGGGGTCGGTAGCCATGAACACGGCACCGAAGGCGAAGCCACCCATTACGAAGTGCTGGCAGACGGTAAGCTCAGACTTGCCTGTAGCATGGAAGAGGCAGGCCAAAGCAGCGCCACCGACAAATACGCTCAGCATGGTGCGCCAAGAGGCGATGCCCGTCCACAACAGGAGAACAGCACCAATAGCAATAGCGATAACACTGGTCTCACCGATAGAACCGGGGATGAGTCCAATAGCCATGTCCAGAACAGAAGCGTCAGGGGTGATACCCTGGGCTATCTGACCTAAGGGAGTAGCCGCGGTGAAAGCATCGGGCAAGGTGTTACCCAGTCCGAAGATGCTGTCCTGAGCCACCCATACCTGATCGCCTGTCATAACCGAAGGATAGGCGAAGAACAGGAACATGCGGGCTGCAATGGCGGGGTTGAACATGTTCATACCCGTGCCTCCGAAGATCTCCTTCACGAAAATCACGCTGAATGCACAAGCCAAGGCCAGCATCCACAACGGGCAGCCAATAGGAATAATCAGCGGAATGATGAAACCGGAGACCAGATATCCCTCCTGAATCTCCTCACCCTTCCACTGGGCCCAGGCAAACTCGATACCCAGACCAACGATGTAGCTGACGAGAATCTTAGGCAATACGGCCAGGAATCCATAGCAGAACACCTCGAAGAAGGAAGCTGTTGCCAGTGTTCCAGCAGCCAGATAGTTCTGATAACCAATATTGTACATACCAAACAGCATAGCTGGCACCAGCGCGATGACCACCATACTCATAATGCGCTTCGAGTCTATCGAGTCGTGAATGTTCACACCCGACTTCGAAGTATCATTGGGCACAAGCGCGAAGGTCTCAAAACCGTCGAAAACCGAACGGAAGGCATGTAACTTGCCACCTTCTTCAAAACTTGGCCTCATTTTATCAAATATCTTTCTTATTGCGCTCATAATCGTAATTTATATTTTACCTTTACTATTTACAATTTAAGCATTTTCCTTACGAAGTATGTTCAAGCCCTCACGGACAATGCGCTGCAACTCGAGTTTCGAGCTGTCTACAAACTCAGCCAGAGCAAAGTCCTCAGGAGAAACCTCGTAGATTCCCAAAGCCTCCTGACGGTCGATATCACCCGTGATGATAGCCTTGATGAGGTATTCGCCGTAGATGTCCATAGGCAGCACCTTGTCGTATTCGCCACTCATAATCATGTGACGCTCACCACCCTTGATACGTGCATCGAGCGCATACTTCTTCTTGCCACAGAGCCAAGAGAAATAGCTGCGGTTTACAGAGAACTGGTTGAAGCGTGGAAGAATCCAGCCCAATACCTCGTCAGCATCGTCACCCTCGGGGATTACGGTAATCTCAGAGGTGTGGGCTCCCAAGAAACCATCCTTCGTAGTGGGACGACCCGTCAACACGTTACCATTGATGATGCGGACATGATGGTCGGCATCGTAGCTGTTTGAAAGCAGGGTGGACAATTCCTCACCCACCAGCATGTCAACATAAGCAGGAGACTTCACCTCGCTGCCACAGAGAGCCACACGACGACGCAGGTCAACCTTGCCCGTATTGAACAGACGACCGATGAAGAGCACCACGGTGGGATCGCCGATGGTCCATACCACCTCACCCTTATTGACGGGATCAACGTGGTTCACCTGCACACCGACATTACCTGCTGGGCAGGGACCGTCGAAAATGGTCAGGTCTGCATATTGGTCAATACCCAGCTGGCGGATCATTGCCTGGAAGTCAGGCTGGATACCCAGCCCCACATGCGTCTTGGCAATCTTCGACAAGGCCATGATACCTGTCACGAAGTCCTGCTCCTGACCTTTCACCTCGAAATTAAAGTCGCCAGCCAGCGGCTTGTCGCGCAAGGCAGACACGAAAATTGCCTTAGGCTGAACAGTAGGATTGGTTGAAACAGCATAAGGCAATTGATTGATATAACCGAAGATACCGGCTTCTAACAGGGCTTCTATTACCTGCTGACCAGTCATCTGGGCTACATCTTTCTTGCCAAAATCAACCTGCACTTGCTGTGCGTCGGCCTCCACCTTGACGCAAAGCACTTTTCTTCGTTCGCCTCGAACCACCTCGCGGACCGTACCGCTGACAGGAGAGGCAAACTTCACTTCGGGATAGGCCTTGTTAATGAACAGGGCTTCCCCGGCCTTGACCTTATCGCCTTCCTTGACAACGACCTTTGGAGTGACGCCCTCGAAATCGTCGGGAACCAGCGCATACTGGCCCTTCGACTGGAGTTTAATCAATTGCTCTTTGGCCTTGCCTTGGAGGTTAATGTCCAAGCCTTTGTGTAACTTGATTACATTTGCCATTATAAAACTGATGAATTTGAATAGTTTCTCTATAAGATTGGTGCAAATTTAGTAAAAAATAAGGAGACGGGAAGCAAAAATCCCGCTAAAAATTCATCAATCCCAACTTTTTGATGTAATTTTGTGGCAAAATTGAGGTAAAACAAAAAAATTGCTATCTCCAATTGCCAGTTTTGAAGATTATCAGACGCATATTGACCACTACCGTATGGACCTTGTTAGGTCTGTACCTATTGTTGATGATAGCAACCAGTTTGCCTGTAGTTCAGGAATACCTTGGCAATAAGGTAGAAAGAGTATTGTCTGAGAAACTGGGCACCAACGTACAAGTAGGAGGAGTCAGCATCGGCATGTTGCTGAACCAGTTGTCGCTGAACGAAGTGCAAATCAAGGACCAGCGAGGCAAGGAGATGCTGTGGTTTGGACATCTTTCGGTAAGGATAGAACTCCTGCCCCTTTTGGATGGCAAGATCCACATCACCAAGGCACAGGTCTTCAGCAGTCATGCAAGACTCTACCAACAGACTGAGAAGGACCCGCTGAACATCCAGTTCATGCTGGACTCGCTGGCCTCGAAGGATACTACCAGCGCCACCCCACTCGACTTACGCATCAATTCGCTGATTATGCGCCATACCAGTGTGAGCTACGATTGCTGGAATGCCCCCAAGACCCCTGGGCAGTTTAACCCCAAGCACCTTTGGCTGAAAAATATCACAGCCCACATGACCCTGAAAGCGCTGAAGGCGGATAGCATTAACCTGAATGTGAAGCGCCTGTCGCTGAAAGAGCAGTCGGGACTGCGCTTGGACCGACTGTCCTTCCGTCTGAAAGGAGGAAAAACGGGCAGCACGCTGCGTAAGTTCATTCTGAGAATGCCAGGAACAGATGTGAAACTGGACGAGCTACGGGCTTCCTACCAAATGAGGAATGACAGCCTTGACATCTCGTCGCTGAACTATACGGGCCACATAGAACCCTCCACTATCACACTGTCCGACCTGGCCTGCTTCCTGCCCTCGTTAAAGACGTTTAACAGCACATTGACTGTAGCATCCACCTTCAAGGGCAAGGGCGAGAACCTGAACGTTGAGAAACTGGCTATCAGTTCGACAACGGGTGATGTAGGACTGAACATGTCAGCATGGGTCAGTGGAATCAGGCAAGCCCAGCCCAAATGGCAGGCCAACATCGAGCAACTGGACCTCTCAGCCAAGACCATCAACTTCATCTCAGAGAACCTGAAAGGCCGGAAGGCAGAATTGCCACCCATCGTCAACCGCATGGGCCGTATCATGCTGAAAGGCTCCACCACAGGACGGGGATTGGAGAACATCTCCACACATAACCTGCTGAACACGGATGCAGGAAACATCATCGTCAACCTGCAAATAGACGAGCAACGCAGGCTAAACGGCGACATCAACACGCAAGGCATGAACCTGAGACGTTTGCTGGACAACTCGCACTTTGGAAATATAGCCACGAAAATAGCGTTAAAAGGACAACTGCCCAAAAACGGAGACATCAGCATCAATGCCGATGGTATCGTGAACACCTTCGACTACAATGGCTACAACTATAAGAACATCAAGGTGGACGGGCTCTACAGCAAGAACGACATTCACGGCACAGCCAGCATTGACGACCCTAACATCGGAATCGAGGTAGAGGGTATCGTACAAAAGGAAGGCCGTCTGCATAATGTGGAGATTGCGGCAAAGGTGGACCACCTGTCACCTAAGAACATCAACCTCACGGACAAATGGGATGAGGCGCTATTCTCCGGAAGACTGAGTGCCCAATTTACGGCCAGCAACGTTAACGACGCTGTGGGTAACATAGACCTGAGCGATTTCACGATGATTTCACCCACCGACAACTACACCTTGAAATCCCTGCATATCGAGTCGGGCTATACGGAGGAAGTTCACCACATGACGCTGGAAAGCGACTTCGGCAGTGTGGAAATAACGGGCGACTTCGATTATGAAACGCTGCCACAAAGCTTCACCAACTTCCTCGCTGCCAAACTGCCTTCCCTGCCAGGCATTCCGAAGGTCAACCCCCACACGGACAACAACTTCGTCATTGCTGCCAGCATCCATAAGTCGGACTGGTTGGAAAAATTGTTGCAAATTCCCGTAAAACTGCCTCAGCCTCTGCATTTGCAGGGTATGGTGAATGACCCGTCGCAGAACATCGAACTGGAATGTCAGATTCCGCAGATTTACTATAAGGACAGCCAATATACCAATATCCTGATGAACCTGACATCGCCTGGCGACACGCTGCAATACGACCTCAGCATGACGAAGCTGATGGACGACGGCGAATACTTCGACCTGAAGGCTGTGGGTAATGCGGTAAACAACAACCTGTTTACGGCCTTTTCCTGGGACAACCACGAGCCAGCACCCATGAAGGGACAGCTGAACGCGACCATCAGCTTCGACACCTCTATCGACAACAAACAAATGGTGTATGTCAGCGTGGAGCCGTCCGAGATGAGTGTCCATAACCAGCTATGGACCATCGAGCCTTCTTTTATCAGCTATTCAAAGAACCATGTGGACATCAACAATTTCTCGATTCGTAACGACAAACAGTTTCTGACGCTAAACGGTACTGCCTCGGATCATCCTGCCGAATCACTCAGCATCAAGATGCAGGACATGGACATCAAATACATCCTGAACCTGGTGAATTTCCACTCAGTAGAATTCGACGGATTAGCAACGGGTGGCGGAAACCTAAGAGGTGTCTTTGGAGAACTGGAAGCCGACGGCAAACTGAAGGTAAGAGACTTCCGGTTTCAGGGCGGAAGGATGGGAACGCTGGACGCAAATGTCAACTGGAACAAAGCAGAAAAACAAATTGACATTCAAGCCGTTGCAGACGACGGAAAGGATGCCATAACCTATGTTGACGGCTTCGTGTCGCCCGAAAAGAACACAATAGACTTAGCCATCCGCGCCGAGGGTACTCACCTGGACTTTGCCCAATCGTTTACCCGCAGTTTCCTAAGCAGCGTGAAAGGCCACGGAACAGGTGCCGTCAGACTGGCAGGTCCGCTGGATGCCATTAATCTGACAGGTGAACTGGTATTAAACGGAAAGGTACATGTCAGCACGCTGGGTACCGACTATGAGCTGCGCAACGACACCGTCAGAATGATACCCAACGAGATAGAGTTCCAGAACTGCCACATCTATGATGTCAACAACCACGAGGCTATCCTGACAGGAGGTATCCACCACAAGGAACTGACGGAAATGACCTACGACATCTATGTCGATGCGAAAGAGCTGCTGGCCTTCGACTTCAAGGACTTCTCGCGTCCTGTTGACAGCCAGCAACCGAAGCGTGAGCATAGCGACGAGAACTTCTACGGAACGGTTTATGCCAACGGCAATGTGGCTATTCACGGACGGGACGGGAGTATCGTGATTGAGGCCGACGTTACCCCACTCCGCAACACCGTATTCGTCTATAATGCGGCATCTCCAGAGACGATAGGCAGCCAGGAGTTCATCCGATGGAACGTGCCGAAGGATGACTTGGACTCTGACGACGACCTGAACAGTCTGAGCCCAGACTATCGTTCCGACCTGACCATGCGACTGAAAATAAACGCCACCCCACAGGCTGCCATCCGACTGCTGATGGATCCTTCCACCAACGATTACATCACGCTGAGGGGCGAAGGCGAACTGCATGCCACCTATTTTAACAAGGGAGGTTTCCAGATGTTCGGCACCTACCAGGTATCGGAAGGTACTTATGGAATCACCGTGCAAAACGTCATCAAGAAAAATTTCATCTTCAAAGAAGGAGGCACCATCGCCTTTGGAGGCGACCCCTACGACGCCCAGCTGAACCTGCAGGCCCAGCACACGGTGAATGGTGTCAGCCTGAGCGATCTGAATGTAGGAAACAGCTTCTCGAATACCGTGCGAGTAAACTGTCTGATGAACATCACAGGACAGCCACGTGCACCAATCATCGAGTTCGACCTGGACATCCCCAACGTGAACTCCGACGAGAAACAGATGGTGCGCTCCATCATCAACGGTCAGGAAGAAATGAACCAGCAGGTCATCTATCTGTTGGCTGTAGGACGCTTCTATCCTCAGGGTTCCAACAATGCCGGTGCAGAGAACAGCAACAGCCCCAGCAAAACCTCGCTGGCCATGCAGAGCCTCCTGTCAGGAACCATCAGCGGACAAATCAACAGCGTCTTGGGACAGGTCATCAAGAGCAACAACTGGAGTTTTGGCGCGAACATCTCCACGGGTGACGAAGGATGGAACAACGCTGAGTATGAGGGACTTGTCAGCGGTCGCCTGTTTAACAACCGACTGCTCATCAACGGCCAGTTTGGCTATCGCGACAACAGCAAGACAGCAAACCCCTCGTTCATTGGTGACTTCGATATCCGCTATCTGCTCTTCCCCAATGGCAACCTGGCTTTGAAGATATACAACCAGACCAATGACCGCTATTTCACCAAGTCGTCGCTGAACACGCAAGGCGTTGGCATTATCCTGAAAAAGGATTTCGACGGTATTCGCGACCTTTTTGGCATCAAAAAGAAAAGAAAAGGGAAAAACGAAAAGTGAAATATGGTTAATTTATTATAAAAGAACGCGTGCGGAAGCAAATTTTTCACTTTTCACTCTTCACTTTTAACTTAATTTAGTACCTTTGCACCCAATTTTGTCCCCAGACGGGGAAATAGGAGCCGGAACAGGCGCTGACTCCTATCAACAATTAACCCTTTAAAGATGGTCTGGTAAACGCTTGTCCAGGCCCCGCCCCGACACACAAACGAGGGGCACAAACAATTTTATTATTATGTCAGAATTAACTAAGAACGTCCAGCCATTACAGGACTTCAACTGGGAAGAGTTTGAGAATGGCACAGTGGCTAACGTCAGCAAGGAAGAGCTTGACAAGGCGTATGATGAGACGCTGAACAAAGTAAGCGAGCATCAGGTTGTTGACGGTAAGGTCATCAGCGTGGACAAGAAAGAGGTTGTCGTAAACATCGGCTACAAGAGCGACGGTATCATCCCCGCTTCTGAGTTCCGTTACAACCCCGACCTGAAGGCAGGTGATGTTGTAGAGGTTTACGTAGAGAATGCCGAGGACAAGAAGGGTCAGCTCGTGCTGTCGCACAAGAAGGCTCGCATGTCTAAGAGCTGGGAGCGTGTGAACGCTGCACTCGAGGCTCAGGAAGTTATCACCGGTTACATCAAGTGCCGCACCAAGGGTGGTATGATTGTAGACGTATTTGGCATCGAGGCATTCCTGCCCGGTTCACAAATCGACGTTCATCCCATACGCGACTACGACCAGTTCGTAGGCAAGACGATGGAGTTCAAGGTTGTTAAGATCAACCAGGAGTTCCGCAACGTTGTTGTATCTCACAAGGCTCTCATCGAGCAGGAGCTCGAGGCCCAGAAGAAGGAGATCATCGGCAAGCTTGAGAAGGGTCAGATTCTCGAAGGTATCGTTAAGAACATCACTTCTTACGGTGTATTCGTTGACCTGGGCGGTGTTGACGGACTCATCCACATCACCGACCTGTCTTGGGGCCGCGTAGACGATCCTCACAAGGTGGTAGAGCTCGACCAGAAGATCAATGTGGTTATCCTCGACTTCGACGACGAGAAGCGCCGCATTGCCCTCGGTCTGAAGCAGCTCACTCCTCATCCCTGGGATGCTCTGGATGCTAACCTCAAGGTGGGCGACCACGTAAAGGGTAAGGTAGTCGTTATCGCTGACTACGGTGCATTCGTTGAGATTCAGCCTGGTGTAGAGGGTCTCATCCACGTTTCAGAGATGTCATGGAGCCAGCACCTCCGTTCCGCTCAGGAGTTCCTGAAGGTTGGCGAGGATATCGAGGCTGTTATCCTGACGCTGGACCGCGACGAGCGCAAGATGTCACTTGGTATCAAGCAGCTCAAGGAAGATCCCTGGGAGGCTATCGAGGTTAAGTATCCTGTTGGCAGCAAGCACACCGCCAAGGTTCGCAACTTCACCAACTTCGGTGTATTTGTAGAGCTTGAGGAAGGTGTTGACGGTCTGATCCACATCAGCGACCTCTCTTGGACCAAGAAGGTTAAGCATCCTTCTGAGTTCACTCAGGTTGGTGCACAGATTGACGTGATCGTTCTGGATATCGACAAGGAGAACCGCCGTCTCTCCCTCGGTCACAAGCAGCTCGAGGAGAATCCTTGGGATGTATTCGAGGAGAAGTACACCGTTGGTTCTATCCACGAGGGTAAGATTACCGAGCTTCTCGAGAAGGGTGCCGTTGTATCTCTCGCCGAGAACGTTGAGGGCTTCGCTACTCCTAAGCACCTCGTTAAGGAGGATGGCTCACAGGCCGTTCAGGGTGAGGTTCTGCCCTTCAAGGTGATTGAGTTCAACAAGGACTCTAAGCGCATCATCCTCTCTCACAGCCGCACCTTCGAGGATCCTCAGCGTGAGGAGAAGAAGGCTGCTGCCAAGAAGACTCGTGCTCCGAAGAACGATGCTCCGAAGATTGAGAACGTTGCTGCCAGCACCACACTGGGCGACATCGACGTACTCGCTGAGTTGAAGGCTAAGATGGAGAAGGGCGAGTAATCCCCCACTCCACACTTCGAATCATAACCAAGGCTGCTCCCATCGCAATGGGGGCAGTCTTCTTTTTATGATCAACTCCTGGTGCGGTCGTTTACCCTTAAAACGGTCCGTAGCCCATGCAACTGGTGGTACCCAGTGCCGTCAGAAATGCTGTGAGCGCGGCTACTATCACCTTCACCGCTACCTCAATCAATCGATTCTTCTTCATAACTCTCAACTTTCAACTATCAACTATCAACTAGCGAAGCGCCAGCGTAGCGCTTAATCTCCGTCTCCCAGGTTCTCGTCACCGCCCTGGTTTTGGTTGTCAGTGCCACCCTGGTTGTCGGTAGAACTGCCGGGATTCTCGTTGTCCTCCACCTCTGCGTCGTCGTCGCTGGTCACACGCTTCACCTCTTCGCCGTTGCGGTCGTAGCAGGTGATGACGATAGCGGTGTTCTTCAGCTCGTCCTTCAGGTCCACATCGGGGGTGAAGATGATGCGACGGCTGGTAATCAGACCGGTCTTCACCTTGTTCACGTCCTCTACCGACTTCGAACGCAGTCCAAAGCGCATGGTACCCAGTCCGGGCAGAGCCACGCTGTGGCCTTCGGTTGCCCACGCCTTGATTACCTCACCAGCTGCATCCCAGCATGCCTGCATCACACCCTGGCTCACGCCGCTGCGCAGAGCCGCCTCCTTGATCACCTTCTTCTGGTTCAGGCTCGAGTACTGCTCAGGTGACATCACGTAGCGATAAACGCCGGGGTCGTTCGGGTCCTTCGTGAACTTCAGTTTCTTCTCAATTGCTTTTACTTTCATTGTCATAGTTGTAATCTCCTCTTAATTTTTAAATAGTTGATAATAATGAGCCCTTTTGGCTTACGCCGCTTTCCCGTTTAACGGGAATGACTCAAATGTTTAATTTTTTAATCTTTTAATTTTATAATTTTCCCGTCTCCTCTCCAGTGCTGCGCGCTTGCTCCTTTAATTCAACACTGCAAAGTTAGTAAATATTTTTCATTCCGCCAAATATTTTGACAAAAATTTTCAAAATATTTTCAATTATTTTTTCTCCCTGCCCAGGGAAAAAGTTTTTCCTGCCCAGAGAGCTAATTTTCTCCGATTTTGATGGTTCAGAAAAATGACGCCAGGACGCAAGGACGCAGGTACATTTCGATTGTTTTGATGTAACGAAGGTACCTAAAACCTCTTATTAGAATATATATATTATATATAATATATATATTTATAAATACTATAATTTATACCTCCCTGTGTCCTCTCTCCCGCTCATTGTCTCCCCAATTATGCAAATGTACCTGCGTACCTGCGTCCTTGCGTACCAGCGAAATATTCTCTGCAAATTTTGATTTTTACTTTCTTCTTTGTAATTTTGCATTATGAAACTAATCAAAGGAGAATTCAAGGAGAAACTGGACCTGCTGTTGGCACCAGCCATCAGGGCAGGCTTCCCGTCGCCTGCCGAGGACTACCTGTCTGACAGCCTCGACTTCAACAGAGACCTCATCCGTCACCCGGAAGCCACCTTCTACGGACGAGTGGAAGGCGACTCGATGATAGGGCTGAGTGCACAATAGGGTCTCTAAGTTTGCACTCTGATAGAGAATATCAGTGAAGAATTTGCTCAATACCGGCCAATTCCTTACCTTTGTTGTCAGAAGGAGGAAAAGGCCGACAGGAAAGGGAAACTATCACGGGGTCAA
>Ga0310695_10012797_pt1 | contig 11662 bp, 15 predicted proteins | sample RumenRJG_04DNA_FD_203882 | JGI IMG/M metagenome (GOLD analysis project Ga0310695, IMG submission 203882) | Bovine rumen microbial communities from Lethbridge, Alberta, Canada - RJG_04 (v2) (version 2) | ecosystem: Host-associated > Mammals > Digestive system > Stomach > Rumen | place: Canada... | reverse complement strand
ACCTATGGCTACGTGATATTGATAATGAGCAAGAAGATTTTATAACTCGTTATGGAAGTGCTACTAATAAGCATAGAACTGCTTTATTAAGACAAGCATTTCAGGATTTAAGAGGACGTATAGCTAGTGGTGATATGCTGAACCGTACTGCTGATGGATAGTATCAATTCGGTTCAGCATTAATTAGAGATGATAAGCATATGCAAGAAGCATATCAAAGAGCTCTTGGTTTTATGGGAGATCTAGCTAGAAGACAACTAAGTACTCCAGCACCAGAACCAGAGAAGAAGAAAATTACAGGTAGTACTATTGAGGAAGAATTTAAAAAGAGTCTTGGTCCGGATGGTAGATTCAATGAAAAAGCCTACTGGGCAAGAACTCCTGAAGCAAGAGGTCAAGAGCTTCTGCAATTTTTAACTGGATTTAAGAATAAGCTTAATGACTATCAGGACTTTAGTTCATTTACAGATAGGACTGGTTTAGAATCAAAATTAGATGCAGCTATCAAAGCCCTTAATGATAAAAAATATGATGATTGGAGTCTAAGCTAGTTAGGATTTACTAGTGATTGGATAAATAAACCTGAAGAAACTACCGAACAACCTAAATCTGAATATGAGTAGGCACAGGAAAGATATAATGCTGCACTACAGGAATAGCAAACTGCTTAGTTAAACCAGCAAATATAGGCAATGACAGCTCCAGATCCAGTAAGGTCTCAATTATTTTAGTTTACTCCTTCTAATTATTGGACTTATGATTCTTATGCAAAAAATCTTGATGCAGCAGTAGAAGCTTTAAAAGAAACTGATGCTAATGGTAATACATTTCTGAAAGCACAATCACCTTTAAGAAGAACTCCTAATGGAGATGGAGTAACATTTGCCTTAAAAAGAACTAAGATTCCAACAGCATGGAATGGAGAAGCAGCTGAACAAGCTAGAACATATGCTCAATAGCAGTATAATACTAAATACCATGATGAATTAAATAATTTCTTTAAAGGACTTGGTGTTAATTATTAGTCCTATCTTAATAATTCTGATAAATTGAAAGCTTTGCAAACTAATTTGGCAAAATTATTTACTGTTAATCCAAAAGGAAATTCATTTATTTCTCCTGAAACTATAAGTAAATACTTTGTACAAAATTAGGATGGAACATATGGCTTAAAAGGAAGTAGCATATCATATGATCCATCACAAGGTATTTTATATCAAACTTAGAATATAGGCAACTATAAAGAAGGAGGAGTTATTAAAGGAGAAGACGGTTTAGTATTTGATAATTCTAGATATATAACTACTCCTAAATAGAAAGTAACTGATACTCCTGAAGACAAAAAATCTAAGGAAGAAATGACTACAGGAGATTGGGTTAATATATTAGGACCTGTAACTTTAGATATAGGTTCTATGTTAGCTGCCAATGTTCCTGGCTATGGAACTCTTGCATCTGGAATTACTGGATTAGGAAGTACTATATGGTCCGGAATAAATGATGCTTCTAAAGGACAATTTAATGCTACAGGAACTTTAGCTAGTCTTGGAGCTGATGTTTTTGGGCTTGTTCCTGGATGGGGAATGTCCGCTAAGGTTGGAAAGATAGCAAAGAACGTACTTAGATACAGCAAACCTATTATGTATGCTTTTACTGCTAGAGGTCTTACTGATGCAGGGAATGTATTAGCTAAAGGAATTGATAAAGGATTTGATAGTCTAGACAAAAATGACTGGGAGCAACTTGCAGCGGGATTCACTTCTCTTATGGGAGGGACAGCTAAAGGTACTGCAGCTATAAAAAGAAGTAATCTTCAAGAAATGAGAAGAGCTTCGGCTTCTAAGAAAACATTTAACTATATTGATAACAATGGAGATATAAAATCTAAAACTGTGGGAATAAATGATGATATAAGTGGAGAACTTAGAGTTAGTCGTCCTAAAATTTCCGCAGATAAAGAAGGAGTTATTAAAGGTAGGACTCAAGCCTTAGATGGATTTAATGCTGGATATGGAATAGCTTCTAACAAACGTTTTGGAATGTTATATGAGTAGGCTAGACAAGGAGATGTTCCTTTACATAGTTGGGAAACTTGGGAATGGAAAGTACCTAGACTTATAAATACTGATAAAGCTAAACAACAATTAATGAAGCTAAGAGGTTCTCAAAAACCTAAAACAGAAACTCCAAAAGCTGAAACTCCAAAGACAGAATCAAAACCTAAAACAGAGTCTAAAAAGAAAACAACTCCTAAAAAGAAGAAAACAGAGGCAGAAAAGAAACAAACAGGAGGTATTCTTAAAGCTCTTAGAAATGGAGGTATTATTAAAGCTCAATGGGGAGATAATTCTACAGATTGGAATTGGACTAAATAGAACTAGGAAAAACAGCCTACTTATGTTGATAATCCTTACTTTCCTGAAATAACTTATAACACAGTTTAGCCTTGGTATAAGGAAAGATGGAATAATGCATCCTTAAATAGTTTAGTAGATTCTAAGAAATATACTAATCCAAGTTTATAGGGAAGATACACAGGAACTAATCTTGACTTTGCATATAATAAAAATATGGCTTATGTAAGATCTGGTTAGGAAAATAAACAAGCTGATATTCAGAATTATTTTGATAATGGCCCATAGATGTATGATGGAGACCTAAAAACTTTAACTAATATCTATAATTCTGATATTGATAAATTATATAATACATTTAATAAGGATTTAGCTTCCCCTGATTATTTAAAAACTGATGCATCTTCTCATAATAATTTATTTAAAAGAGTATATGCTTCTAGAGCAACTGGTAAAGGTGACATAAATAGTCCTGATATAGGATGGGATCAGAATTAGATAAGTATATTTGGATCTAATTCATTTGCAAGACGTCCTATAAATTATGAAACTAAATTTGAAGATGATTTAAAAACGAATCTTGATTAGGCTAGGGATAGAGTTTCTAAGATTAAATATAATGGCATAGAAGGATATGTATATACTGATGAAAACGGAAGAATTCATCCAGTCAGTCCAGAATAGCTAAAAACTTTAGGAATTAATAATAAGATTCCTGGAACTAAAGAGGATAGTAATAAGACATAGAAGTCTACAACTGATAAAGAAGTAGAAGTAAAAACTCCTCTTACAGAGAAGTTAAAGGACCCATTTGATCCAACATTAGCTACTGTTGCGGCTAAGACATTATTAGGTTTACGTGGTAATAGAAATATATATAAGAACCTACTTGACGAAATGCCACAAGCTCCATTACGTGATCCTATAGATAGAAAGTTAGCTATTGTAGGATGGCAAGAACGTATAAAGAATGGCTAGAATCAACTTGCTGATTTACGTAGAATTCAACAATTACAATAGGGGTCTGATTAGCAAGCAAACTTTGCAACTACATTAGAAACTGAAAGAACAGGACGTGATATAATGGATAAGGCCTTTATGGAAGATTCTGGAAGACAGTTTGAAACTGCAGGTAAATCTTGGAACATTGATAATGAAGATACTTTATATAATGCTGGAGTTGGGGATGCTAACAGACGTTCTATTGCTGATAGAGCACGTATGATGGCTCAAATTAGAGCTGCTTGGAGAAGTGGTGATAATAATATACTTATGGGAGGTCTAGCAGATGCAGGCAACTGGTTATTAAAGAGATATCAACGGGAACAAGATGTTATTGATAGAGCTAGAGGAATAGAACTAGGAACTCCAGAATCTAGAATGCAAGAAAGACTTGTTACTGAACTTGGTAACCTTGCTAATAAGAAGCCTAGTGAAATGACTGCTGCTGAAATTGCAAAAGTTGAAGCTACAAAGGCTAAGATACTTAGACAGTCTAATAAAACATATGCCTCTGACTATTATAATATGTTCCATGTTCCTGGATTTGGAGGAGGTTACTACACTACAATAGCAAAAGATGGAACAAAACTTGAAGTTGAAAAACTAAAAGCTAGAGGAAAAGATAATGATAGATACGTTAGTATGATTAAGGATTTGAGACAATCCTCAAGACGTAGAAGAAGAAGATGAAAATAAAAGTACAAAAATTTCAATTAGGAGGTGAGTTTGCCTCTTTAGCTGTAAATTATATACCAACAAGTGCTAGCACAACTGCAGGGGCTTATGCTCCTGCAATTGCTGGTTCTGAGTCATCAAAAAGTTCTAGAAGCTCTACTGAAAAGGATGAACTAAGTATTAAGGATGTATTAAAAGTATTTGATAATGTAAAAGGATTGCCTATAGATGTATAGTATGTTCTTAAAGACTTTAAATAGATGTTTGAGGATGACACTTTATTTTCTTTTAGTGGTAAACCTTCTTATTCATCTTTAGTAAGCTATTATCTTAATAATATAGGTAAGTTTAATATGCTTGCTCAGAGCAAGGAACATTATGAAGAAGCTCGTAAGGAACTTGTAGCTAATAATAGTTTAGATGAGATAGCAATAGACAGAAATGGGCGTGTTGTTGTTTCTGATGGAGAAGGTATAGATGCTGTAACTCTTGATGAATTTAAAAAGGGAGATTATAAGGCACTTACTAATAGAGAATTACTCAATATTAGATAGACAAAACTTCCATTTGGGGATTCTATATATAATACTATGACTGGGGTCGGAATGGATTAGGTTATTAAAAAAGTTAATAGTCTTGTCCAAAATCTTGGAAGTACTGAAAAGAAAATAGAAGGATACACTGCTAAATAGTCTGATGCAATTAAATCCGGACTCGCTCTTTTATAGGATAAGGTTACTGATGCTATGGAGAAAGGAACTATGACAGTTGATGGACTGTATAAAAATTCAGTTATATCAAAGGACTAGAAAGAGCAGGCACAACTTGCTTTAAAAGCTGTATATAATAGTCTTACTCCACAAGAAAGAACTTTACTTTCTTTACATTCTGCTGACGGTACTCCGACTGACACACTATCCAATCTTATACTATCTAGAACTTCTAGTACATATAATTTCGAGCCTACATTACAAGCTAATCTTAATTTAGATGGCACTCCTAAAAAGACTGAAAAAGAAAAATAGGAGGCTCAAAGAGATGTTAATCCACTACTTATGATGCAAATGATGCAAGGTGGAGAGCAAAGAAATCTAGTTATATAGACATCAGATATAGAAGCTGTAGGAGTGCCTGCTAAATATTATTCAGCAATACCAAAGGCTGATGATGGAGCAATGAGTATGGAATAGATGCTGTCAAAGAGTGGTTTTGGAAGTATGCTTTAGGGTGATGTAATAACTTTCGGAGATTAGCCAATTTCTAAAGGTAACCTTGGAGATATTATGTATAATAACAATGGAGGTTATATGGCTATACTTCCATGTATTACTGATACTCTAGGAAATAAGGTAGTAGATTTATCTGTACTTGATTAGTATAAGGAAGTTGCTCGTAGTATTAACAAGGAAGTAGGTAGTCCGGAATACTATGCAGAACTTGCTAAAGGACTAAAAGAAAAAGGGCTTGATGAACTGCTTACTGGAAGTGATACACTAAACTTAGATAGATTCTAGCAATTCTTTGTTGTACAAGGTTATACTACTGATAGAGTTTTAAAAGGAAATGATAAATTTAAAGACTCTTAGTTTATAAAGGAAGTTGCTGATACTTCTATTGCTGATAGAATGAAGAAGGCACTATCCTCTAAAGAGAATGGAGAATATGATATAGATCCTTATGATAAGTGGGGAATATTTGAATTCTGGAATGGATGGGATGATATATATACTGGAACGGTTTACATACCAATTACTTCTAACTAGAATTCTCCATATTTAGCTTATGGTCAAAGCATCAAACAAAACTTTGCTGATCAAAATGAGACTGATTATCAACGTTTTAATAGTAAGCTAAGAGGATTTAATCCAAATAATGGTTACATTCAATGAAAAAGAATGATTATATAATTGCAAGTATAAACAATCCAGATTTTACTGCAGAGGATTTTAGAAATGTAGCTGGATACAGTTTAAAAGACACTTAGATGCTTAAAGAAGAGGATTATCTTAGTAATGACTTTATTAAAAGTAATCCTCTTTTTTAGGATAGTACAGGAACATTTCGAAAAGAATTGTTTTCTGAGTTTTATAAAGAGAAATTAAAAGATTTTAATGATTTCAGCAACGAGGATTTTGCTGATTCTTACTAGTATAGTCCTTTCGATACAAGAAGAAAAGGAAAGGATAAAGTTAGTGCATTTGGTCTTACATTCTTTAATAACCCTAACCCTACAATGTAGAGTATAGGTATAGAAGGTCCGAATGTGCTTGGGGAACGTACGCTCTCAGATAGAGAGATTGCTTAGAAATAGAGAATATTTGATACAGCTTCTGGTAAATTCGAAGATTTAACTCCAAATGATTAGGCTTTAACATCTAATCCATTGGGATGGTTTAAGTCTTTAGTAGAAGATCCATTAGTGCTTGCTATATATGATGAGGCAGGGGAACACATGGATCCAATTACTGGAAGAATGACTCAACATAAAAAGGGACAATATAAACTTAATGATAAAGGACTTCCATATTACGAAAGATTAAATGGACGCTCATTAATAGGACGCGATATATTGTCTGCTACTGATACTCTTACAGTAGATGGAAGTTTACTTAATAAATATGATTTTTTAGATTCTGATGGACTTGATAAGTCAGTAAGTGGAATAATAATGAAAACTGCAGCAGCCATAGCTCCTATATTTACACCAGCAGCTCCTTATTATGCTGGATTCTTAGTATTAAGAGAATTAGGTAAGACTGCTCCAATGTTATATGGTATGGGAACTGCATTATTTAACGATAATACTAACAGTAAACTTACTAACACTATAGCAGCATATATGGAAAAACTTACTACAAGTACTTCTGATTATGCTAAAAATCATATGTTCTCACTGGAAAACTTTGGTAACTTAGTTGCAGATATTGCTTTACAATGGGAACAACAGCAAGCAATTGTTAAGGCTTATCAAAAGTTAAATAGAGCAACAGAAGCACGTATTAAAGCTGCAGAAGCAAAGGCTCTTGCTGACTATGAAAGAGAGGCTACTGCACTTATATAGGAAGCAAAATTAGGTAACGTATCAGTTAATAGAGCAAGAGAACTGACTGGTGCAACCAATACTAAAGAATTACAAGAACTTCTAAAGGGAGATAAATGGAAATTAACTACATATGGACGTGCAGCTCAAGAATAGAATGTTGAAGCTATAAGAGAACTTATTCGTAATAGAGGTGTATTTGGATAGAATTTGTCTCTTGGTTATATGGCTCTTATATCTAATACAGACGTTTATCAAAGTGCTTTAGAGCATGGGGCATCTAAATAGGAAGCAGCGATGCTTGCTATAGGTAGTACAGCTGGAATGTTCTCAGTTGATAAGTGGTTAGGTCTTGGAGAAATGTTCTTTCAATATCCAGAAGAAAGAGCAATTCTTAGAAGAAGTATACTTGATGAAACACGTAAGGCTCTTGACAATTTTAAAGCAACTAAGCCTGGTGATATAGGAAAATTCTTTAAAATAGGTTCTGAATCTGCAAGAAAAACTTTAAGAGATTATCATACACAAATAAAGGATAGAAGTCTTCCGTTAGTTGGAAAAGCAATAGGGGAAGGTTTGGAAGAAGTATCTGAAGAACTAGTAACTGATCTTACTAAGAGCATGGGAGAACTAGCTGCTAAACTTGGATTTGTACAAGGTCCAACTGATTTAGGAGCTTTTGATAATATGGGAGATAGGTATTTAATGTCACTACTTGGAGGTGCTATTGGTGGTGGAATATTTGGACTAAAGAGTTTAGGTATTGAGAATAATGCTGGAGTTAAAAGTCTACAATTATTAGTACGTCAAGGAAAAGCAAATGAACTTCGTAAAGAACTGAAAAGTCTTTATGATAAGGGTGACTTAGGAAGTACAAACCTATCCATACAGTATCAAGAGGATAAGGATAAGAAAAAAGTATTTATATCTGCTGATGAGAATAATATCTCTCAAAATGAGTATGTATATAAATTACTAAGTCAAGGTATTGACCAATTAGAAAATATTATAGAAGCTCATAATCTTGATAAAACTGAAGAAGATCTATTTAAATAGCTTGTTCTTAAAGATGACAGATATATGAGACTTCAATCTTTCTTAATGGACAAATCCTATATAACAGGATATTAGGAGAGATTCCAAGACTTAGTTGAGTCTATTGCTAGAAAGCAAAGTGAAATAAATGCTGCTGGAGATAAAAAAGAAGATACATTAACACTAGAAAATGATCTTAAAGCTAAATTACTAGAAAGAGATAGATTTATAAATGGAGAACTTAGTCTTGAGTATCTTGATAAGATGTTATTCTCTTTAAATCCTGCAGTTAGTAAGGGATTTGTTCAAGGACTTAATCTTGATGAGTTTTCCAGAACAAAGACTGGAGTTCCATTTATGGCTTTAGATACTGGAGCCAAAATGACTATAATGAAATAGTGGACAGAATATCTTGCTGCTCCACACGCTGCTAAGAAAGATGTTACTGAAGGATTTGCAGCATTTAAAGATTTAACAAGAACTCTTGGACAAAATATAGCCGATAGAGCAGCAATGCTTGAAGATGGGTATACAGCATGGGAGCAATTCTCATAGCAACTTGAACAGGTACAAAAATCACTAGCCTGGACCTGGGATACTCAACTAGATGGAGAATCTGATGAAGACTATGCTAATAGAGATACTGCCATAGATGAAGAAGATCCTGTTGCTTTACGTGCTAGACAAGCGCAGAGAATTGAAGCTATAGAAGCTCATAACAATGAAGTAAAGAATTGGTTATAGCAGTTTTTAAATAGTAGTTCATATATAGATTCTACTACTAAGAGAAGACTTACTTTACTTTTAGATAGAAATTCTGAGCAAATAAAAAGAGAACTTCTTAAATAGTATGTTCCAGATGCTGAACTGCAAACAGCAATTATAAGGGGACAGAATCCAGAAGAAGCGATTCTTCAACTAAGAGAGCAAAAGAAAAAAGAAATAACAGACTAGTTATGGAATGCTTATAATTAGGAAGGATTTGGGCTAGGAACTATTCCAACTTTTAATCCAGATACAGAGGAAATGGAAGAATCTCAAATACCTATAGATAATGTGTACGATGAAGGTAACTTAGTATAGGAAGGAGCTCTAATTCAGGAAGATAAAAGACGAGTTCTTCAAGAAATGCAAGCAAGAACAATGTCTAAACTTGGAATGGACAAGTTCAATATAGAAACTCTTTATAATGCTCTTGGGGAAAATCCAATATAGAAATTCTATGAATTATAGAATACTATTCTACAAGAAATGATGAATGAAGGAGTCTATCTTGGAAATGATTTTGTTACTATTAATGTAGAAAATCATCCAATTGCTAATTTACTTACTAAATATGCAGAAGGATTATAGGCTATTGATCCATCTCTTTCTGAAGAAGAAAGAAAATCAGCATTGTCAGACTTGGCTAATTAGTATTCTTTAACTGATATAAGAGAAACTGCTATAGATGCTGTAGTTGCTTAGCAATTAAATGAATGGGAAAAGAATGTTCCTAAACAAGCATAGGAAATAGCTGACTAGTTTGAGAATAATGAAATATTACAATTAATATAGCAAGTAAAATAGAAAATAGTTACTAATAGCCCTGCTCTTGATATTATGCATATGATAAGCTAGAGAATGGGAGAGCAAGTAAATATTGAAGAGTTGCTTTCAAATCTTATGGAACGTTGGGAAGATCAAATTCAGGAAAATGAATTTGAAATGACTCCACAAGAGAAAGAACAACTTGCTGAAGCTAAACAACTTATAGAAATTGCTAAGTCTTTAGTAGCTTCTCAATATAAGGAGTCTTTCTTAGGCGAAGCAATGTCATATAATAAGGCTCTTAATGATTTTGTAAGAGCACATAAAAGTATTACCGATAATTGGGAGGATCTTCCAATTCTTAAAAGAAGAACCGGAGAACTTCTGTATCATAGCTTAGATATGTATGCTCAGGAGATAGATAAGTGGATAGAAGTAGCTAATAGAAATACTGATAATAAATTACAAAATCTTGAAAATACTAGGCAAGCGTATAATGATGTTAGATAGAACTTCTTAACTACAGATTTTGGGAGTCACTGGTTGCTGGAAGGTGCATAGGACTCTAACCTTCCAACCATGGAAGTAATGATTCATAGAAATGCTAAAAAAGCAATGGAATAGGGTAAGACTCTTGAAGAAATTTTACAAGATGTCTTAAAACAAGTAAATATGGGAGAAGCTATAATAAATTAGCTTACTTCTGATATGGACTCTAATCTTAATTATGGTAATTTTACTGCTTATGACAGATTTATGTATATTGCTAGCTTAATAGCTGCAGATAGAACTGGATACTATAAAGCAGAAAGAGATTTCCTAAAATCTCATACCAATATAGCTCCTTTAGTAACTCAAGAACCATCTATGTTATATGCTTACGCTTTATAGACTAATCCAGAAGCTGTATATAAAGCTATAGACACAATAGTAGATTATGCTAAAGAACAGGGTTATGATCTTCCTCCTATATATGGTCTTATTATTACTGGTATTGGAGGTGCAGGTAAAACCGCAGCTGTTGCTAGTTTTGCTTATAATGAGTCTGAAACTACTTGGTTATCTGGCCCTACTGATACCCAAATACAAGGACTGAAAAAGGTAGCTACTAAAGGTATTGGTAAGTCCAAGGAGGATTTACTTAACTATATACTAGGAGGTAAACCTATTGATTACACAGTTAAAAAGAAAAAAGGTATTGATGGAAGAGATGTAATTAGTGTTAATAGTCAAAATTTAAATACAACTAATGCTCCAAAACATCTAATTATAGATGAAGCAACACATTTCTCTAATGCTGAACTTCAAGTAATAAGTCAATGGGCTAGAAAAGCTGGAGTAAGACTTACACTTATAGGTGATGAAAACTAGAAAGGTAATGCTATTTAGGAAGTATATAATCTAGCTAGAGAGCACTCAATTGGATTTAGATCTCCACGTCTTGCAATAACTCTACGTACCGGTAATCTCTGGAAAACTAAGAACTAGAATGAGTTAGTTAAACTAATGAATGCTCTTAGAAACTCAGGAAAAGGTACTACAGAAAAAGTTAGGCAAGATGTTGAGGAAGCTCTTAAAAAGGAATACCGTCTAGAGTACTGGGAAAACGAATCTGACATTCACGGTGATAAAGTAGTAAAAGAATTAACTGCTATAGACTTATCAAAACTTAAGGGTAAGGAAGTAGCTTATATAGGAAATGATCCAGACTCGGTAAAAGGACTTGATAATGTACAACCATTTAAGTCTCTTGATGATATTCAAGGAAGAGAATTTAACTATGTAATATTTGATTACAATATAGGGGGAAAGATAGACTATACTGATCCACTTTTACTATTAGATGCTATGAGAGATCTTTATACTGGTATAAGTAGAAGTAGAGTTGGATCAATAATTATAGACAGAGATGGAAGTCTTTCTGATATAACCAATAGAAAACAAAAATATACTACCAATTCAGTAAATCTTTCTGAGGAATCTATTACCGCTCTTGCAAATAATAGAATAAATGAAATTGAGAAAA
>Ga0310695_10012796_pt1 | contig 11662 bp, 11 predicted proteins | sample RumenRJG_04DNA_FD_203882 | JGI IMG/M metagenome (GOLD analysis project Ga0310695, IMG submission 203882) | Bovine rumen microbial communities from Lethbridge, Alberta, Canada - RJG_04 (v2) (version 2) | ecosystem: Host-associated > Mammals > Digestive system > Stomach > Rumen | place: Canada... | reverse complement strand
AGTTTATTCCGAGGATCTGTTTTCTGATTTGTAAGGAGAAATAAGACAAGCGGGGGACACCCCGCTTGTTTTTGGTGGGAGAACTTATGGAAGTATATTTACTGCGGCATGGACAGACTATAATGAATGAGCAGCATACTCTGCAGGGACAGTCGAATTCCGATCTGAATGCGGCCGGTATCCGGCAGGCACAGCAGGTCCGGCAGAAGATCGAAGAGCGCGGACTGACTTTTCAGAGAATCTATTGCAGTCCGCTCCACCGTACGGTCCAGACCTGCAGGATCGCAACGGGTAAGGATGAGACGGAATTCTTTCTGGATGACCGTTTGAAGGAAGTGGCTCTGGGTGATCTGGAGGGTGTCCGATTTGATTCCCTGGACCCGGAGCTTTCAAAAGAGTTCATGAGAAAACCTTTTGACTTTACGCCACAGGGAAATGGGGAAACCATGCAGCAGGTCGTCGATCGTGCCGGTGCCTTTCTGGAGGATCTGAAGAAGAGTGAGAACGATGATACGGTTCTAGTCGTTTCCCACGGCGGAACGCTTCATGCGATGCTGTATTATCTTCTGGATAAACCCCAGGAAACGTTTTGGCTGCCATGGATCGATAACTGTGCCCTGATCCATCTTACGCTGTATAACGGACAGTGGCTGGTGGAAGAACAGTACCGTAAAGTTGAGATTTCGGAATCCATCGATAGGATCATATGAAAAAACGGTTTTGGCCGACAGTTTGCCGGACAAAACCGTTTTACTTTATCTGTTTTGAGCGCTCAGCGATAATTGACATTCCAGTGAAGGTGCGCTACATGAGCCGACACCGGATCTGAAACGATTCCATTCACGGCAAGAGCTTCCGCTGCTTTTAAAGCCTGCTCCGCCATTCCTTCCGGGATCTCCTTACCAGAATAGTACACGGAAAGAAAGCGATCCGCTGCCTCCGAGACTGACCGCTGATTCTCCCAAACGAGATCGTTGAAATGAACGTCAGCACGGTGGCCGGCGATCACGGAATTGGTATTAAACTGAATATAGTCCTGTTTCAGCTTGGGATATACCGGTTTCACTGGAAGATCCAGAGCCTTTGCCATCCGGTCAATCATGGGCTCCTTATACATGAGAAGACGGTTGACGATACACCATTCCGCTGCGGTGTGGTTCATCTTGCGAAGTTCATCAACGCTTTGTACTGCGGTATTGAAGTTAGAGACGACAACATGGTATTTCTCAGCCAGCTGGGGATCAGATTCCTCGATAGATGCCCAGTCAGCCGAAATGGTTGCTACAGAAGAGGGGAGGGATTTCAGCTGATCTTCATCGCAATCCAGTACTGTGGGGACATACCCTCTGCCGGCTGCGACTTCGGCAAAAGCTCCGTTTCCTCCGCCAATCTCAAGGATCGTGGCACCAGCTTCCAGAGGAAACAGTTCCTCCATGGTATCCGCCAGGATCTCATTGATCTCTCGGTTTCGGCGATGGTCTCCGTTCTCTTCCGGTTTCCATTTAATGTTGTATTCCATAATGCGACCTCCCGCATGCGGTTTTTGTTTATCCTATCATGGATGAGCAAATGATATGGTAGCATAAGCAACACATGATTCAAAGCGTACTACGGAAGAAGGGAAAAAAGATTTGTGAATATTAGGGAAAAACATAGAAGAAAAAAGTGCAAAAAAGAGATATTTCCGGTTCCGTAATGGGAATAGTTGCCAAGGCGTATTCCGTATTTTATAATCAACCAAGAACCGTTACAGAGAGCTCTCTGTATGTCGCGGTAATTTTTGCTTGTGAGGTACGCTATGGAGAGACAGGAAATATTGGACGGATTAAACGAATCGTTGGGTGAGCTGTTCGAAGACGATTCCATCCAGGTGGAGGAGGACTCTTCCTTTCAGAATGTTCTGAAGTGGTCCAACCTCACGACGGACGGTCTGGCGGAAGCCATCGAGGATCAGTTCGATGTTGTGATTGATACTGACACCCTGGATGAGATGGAACGGATCTCGGAACTGCTGGATCTTCTTGAGCAGGAACTCTGAACGATAACTGAAATAATAAGGGCGCACTGTCACATACGCGGACAGCGCGCCTTTTATTTTTGTCAACTCAATCGGAAAACTGGAACAGTTCCGGGCGGCGGGCATACAACTTGAGAAGCGCAACTGCGATACCGTAGGTCCCGTGCACGGCAGCCAGGGCAAGCCATCCGGAAATACCTGCCGTCCTTTTCGTTTTTCTGGTCAGGTACAACGAGGAGAGCCCGGAGGCGGCCAGGACCTTGTTGGCGTTGCGGGCGGACATCATGGCTGCAATGGCGATTCCGCCTTCTGCGGCCATGGTGATAATACTTCCCAGTACGATATTGCGAATGACCCGTTCCGAGCTTCGTTTCCCATACTGATGTGCGGTGCCGTATTCAGAATAATCCTCATAATAGGAATGCTGTTCTTCCGACTCCAGAGAACGTGGGGGGCGACTGGAGAATACGGAGGAAAAGTCTCCGGATGGAACTAAACTGTGTTCAAGAGCCAAGATATTCACCGCCTTTTACATTTGTAAGAACAGATCCAGAGGGGTGTCTTCCATGTATTGAACAGAGAGAAGAGCGGGGTCTGTACGATAGCCGGTCTTGAGGGGGAGACCCTCGGTGCGGTATAGGCTTGCTTCCGAGCGGAGAAGCATCATTTCCGAATCCAGATAGGAGATTCCGTTTTCATCCATGACCCGGAGGATCTCCGCAATACCATTTCCGCTGAGCCAGCTGCCGGAAAAACGCGGAACTTCCGCCAGTGCGGAGACATCCGCCCGAAGGATCTGTTCCAGTAACTGACGAAGCAGGTTGCGGGACCGGGTCGTCAGAGATTCATCCAAAAGCATTTTATCTTCCCAGCGGTTCATCTCACTTCGGAGCATCTCGGAGCCGGAGTAAAACATGCGCTGAAAGAGCTGCTTTGCCTGTCGGACACGGGCATCCCGGGAAGCATCTTCCGTTTCACCGGAGTATTTTTCGAACAGATGAGAGACCGAATCCTTGGAGTACGTAAAAACAGAATCCGGGAAGAGACCCCGCATCAGCGGAAGAATCGGATCGTTCAGCTCCGTCATGATGAAACGCACGGCAGTCGGTTCCGGAATCTTCTCCAGAAAGGTATGCAGTGTATCCTCGGAAGTGTCCGGAAGAAGCGTCAGAAGAAACGGAGACTCTCCGGATTCCGATTCCGATCCCATTACGACATAGATCTTCCGATTTCGGAAAGTGACGGGTGTCAGGCGGATCCCTTCCGGCTGCGCCCAGTATGCGATATCCGAAAAACGTTCCCGGTAGGTTCCGGTCAGACATTCCAGACCGGACTGGATATAGTGCTTCAGAAGAGGAACGATATCCGACCGGTGCGTGGAATAGTATTCCGAAATCACCTGTTTTGCCAGGAACTCCCGCGCTTCCGGTGTGATAGACTCAGAAGCAGGATATTCAGGATCCCATGCGATGGCGGAGGCTCCGCATTCCTCACAGACGAAGCTGTTTCGCAGAAAAGTCAGGCTCACCAGTTCATCCTCACACCGGTCGATGATGCTTTGCGTTACCATCCCTCGGGAACGGACAGCACGATGGCTGCAACGGTCCCATGGCTGCAGCAGATCCGGACAGCGGCAGCGAATCTGCCGCAGATATCCTGTATCGCTGGCGGGAATGTCGGATAGGATCTCGTAATTACTATTATTATAGATTCTGTGGCGTCCCACATCATCACCCCATAGTTATGTTAACTATAATATTATATCTCAAAAGGCTGTCCTGCGTAAATACCCCTTTTCATTCTGTTCCTGCACAAGAAAACAGCTTGATTGTCCCGAAAAGAATCGCTAAACTTAGTACGAATAATAGATTGAGGGTTTAAAATTGAGAAAGATTGCTTTTTGGGAAACCCGGCATCCGAGGCTGGTGCTGATAATCGCTCTGCTTCTGCTGATCCCGGCGGCCATCGGGTTTCTGTGTACAAAAGTGAATTACGATTTGTTTACTTATCTTCCGGATGAACTGGAATCTGTTCAGGGAGAACAGATTCTGGATGAGACATTTCACAATGCGGGAATGTCCATTGTCATCACTGACGGTATGACGCCGCGAGAGACCAAGAAACTGAAGGAAAAGATCGGAGAAGTCCCCGGTGTTTCCCAGACTCTCTGGGTAGATAATTTTGCGGATGTAACGATACCGCAGGAGATTTTTCCGGATCTGATCCAGAGTGTCTTTTTCAGCGGAGACGGGGAAAAGACCATGCTGCTGGTACAATACGAAACGGCAGGATCCTCTGATGAGACCCTGGATGCCATTGAGGAGATCAAGGGACTGTTAAACCGGCAGTCCTATCTGTCCGGACTCACGGTGATTGTGGAAGATATTCGCGAAATCACGGAGCATGAAGCGTTCCTCTATATTGCCGTTGCCAGCAGCCTTGCACTGCTGATCATGGCGATTCTGATGGAATCGTGGCTTCTTCCGCTGGTCCTTCTCTTTGCGCTGGGGATCGCCGTGCTGTACAACATGGGGACCAATTTCATGATGGGATCCATCTCCTTTATCACACAGTGTGTTGCCGCAACGCTTCAGCTGGGAGTGACGATGGATTATTCCATCTTTCTCATCGACCGATATGAGGAGGAGAAACCGCATTTCGATACCCGGGAAGAGGCAATGGCCGAAGCCGTTGCCAAGTCCTTTACCGCACTGACGGGAAGTTCCCTTACGACCTTTTTCGGTTTTGTGGCCCTGTGCTTCATGAAACTGGGATTGGGGTTTGACATCGGATTCGTGATGGCGAAAGGTGTGCTGTTCGGCGTTCTTACAGTGCTGTTCATCCTGCCGGTCATCCTTCTTCTGATGGAAGACAAGATCAAAAAGTATCAGCATCGGAATCTGAAGCCGAGCTTTCATGGGCTCAATAATTTCGTGATGCGACACCGCCGTGGATTCGTGGTCCTGTTTTTCCTGCTTTTGATCCCAACTTATATTCTGCAGAGCAGAATGCCGGTCTACTACAATATGGACCGGGCACTGCCGGCGAATCTCAATTCTCTGCAGGGCCTTGAGATCCTAAAAAAAGACTTTCACATGGCCTGTACGCATTTTGTTATAGTGGATGACACGCTTCCTTCCGGAGAGATCCTTGCCATGGAAGAGAAGATCGGGGCTCTGGACGGCATCAGTTCTGTCCTTTCCTACAACAGTGTCGTGGGAACTGCGATCCCCGAGTCCATTCTTCCGGATGGCCTGTTGGAGATATGCAAGAAGGACGGCAGACAGCTGATGATGGTAAATTCCGATTATGCTGCCGGTACCCCGGAAATGACAGATCAGCTGGAAAAGCTGGACCAGGTGATAAAGAAGACCGATCCCAACGGGATCATAACCGGGGAAGGAGCTATCACACAGGGGCTGATCGATACAACGGCTGTGGATTTCAAGGTCACCGGGGCGCTGTCCATTATCGCCATTTTTATCCTGGTGGCGATCTGCTTTAAATCTCTGACGATCCCCATCATTCTTGTTCTGTCCATCAAACTGGCTATCTGGATCAACCTGTCCCTCTCCACGATATTTGGGTCGGTACAGTCCTTTGTGGACTCCACATGTGTAAACTGTATCCAGCTGGGGGCGACGGTGGACTATGCCATCCTGCTGACCACTCGGTTCCAGGAAGAGAGGCGTACTCTGCCTGTATCGGAGGCGATCCGAAAAGCTGCCAATGCCGCAGAACAGTCGATTTTCCAGAGTGCCGCTGTATTCTTTATGGCTACTTTCGGGGTCTATTTGGTCAGCAATATCAATATCGTCTGCGGAATGTGTGCATTGCTGGCCCGCGGGGCGATCATCAGTGAACTCGCGATCATGTTCTTCCTTTCGCCCCTCCTGTGCACTTTGGAACCTCTAATCGCAAAAACAACGAAAAACTGGGTTGCCCCGGCGAATCAGCCGCGGGGAACGGATCTCTATATGGAGGAAGTCAATTGAAGAAACATACCCTTACTCAACGATGGATCGCAGGTGCCGCGGCCGGTATGCTGCTTCTTTGCTGTGGCTGCAGCCGTGGTACCTCGGAGGAAACGGTTTCCTCCGGAGATACGGGAAAGCAGAAAGCGGCTCCGGTGTATGAACTGACACAGGAGCGAATCACGAAAGACGAAACGGTCTACACAAACCTTGCTCCCGATGGGTCTCTGGTCAATGTGGTCGTGACAGATCATCTTCACAGTGCCATGCCGGAAGTCCGCGTGGCAGACCGCACAAATCTCACCGATGTCCGGGATACCCGCACGGATCTGGAACCGGTGACGGAACAGGATTCCATTTACTGGGATATGAGTTCCACGGATCTGTATTATTCCGGAAGTACAAAAGAGGAACCTCCGGTGGGTATCAAGGTTCGGTATTATCTGGACGGGGAAGAAAAGAGTGCGAAGCAGATCCGGGGGAAAAGCGGGGATATCCGTGTGGAGATCACGGTGGATAACCGAATTCTGAAATCGGACGGGAGCGGAGATTATCGCTGCCCGATGCTGTTCATGGGAGGTATGATCCTTCCCATGGAAAACTTTGAGCAGATCACCGTGTCGAATGGCCTTATGATGGGGGATGGAGAGCGGCAGATCGTATTTTTTGTCGGTGTGCCAGGAATGAATGAGAGCCTGGATCTTAATTCTCTCGGAGGCGAGGCGGCGAATCTGATTCCGGATTACAGCCACTTCACTGTATCGGCGAAAGCAAAGGATTTCACTCTCGGGAATATCATGATGGCGGCTGTTCCGTTTTCTTCTCTTCGTGCATTGGGCGGAATTGAACTGTCCGAAAGCCTGGAAGGGATCAAAGGTGTGATGACGGATATTGATGCCGTGATGGCCTCCATTTCCAGCCTCGGAGTGCAGGATCTGATCCAGATGATCTACGGAGACGCAACACAGGCGCAACAGCTGCTCAATGCAGTGAGTGACGCGCAGTCATTGTATCAGGAAAATCAGGCCCTGCTGCAGGCATTGTCGGAATTTGCTTCCGCAGAGAATCTGTCGAAAATGGAGCAACTGATCCAGGATATCGGAAATGTGGATACCGGGTATCTTCAGCCGCTGGTAGATTCCCAGCTGTATCAGCAGTGGTTGAACTGGCTGTCTTCCCTGGGGGGAAGCATCGGATCTACCGCAGACCTTCTTCGGGATCTTCAGGAAGTGAAACCGGTGCTGGATCAGCTCAATGAGACACTGTCCAGTCCCGAAGTCGCACAGGCCATGGAAAATCTGCCGGATACCAGACGGAGACTGCAGAATCTGGTGGATGCTATGAACAACAGCCAGGAACTGTTTGACCGGATGCAGCAGCTGACAGGAGAGAGCGCCCGGTCACAGATCGGAACTGTTACCGGAATCCTGCAGAAATATTCGCTGTTGGACAGCCTGAGCGAAGAGCAGGCGGAGAGCCTGGCAGGCAGAGTGCAGAACTGGATCGATTATGGAAAAGAGTACACGGTCTTTACGGAAAAGACTGAACAACAGGATACTTCGGTGATCTTCGTATTCAAGGTCGCCTCGCAGGAATAGAAAAATCCCGCCTCCAGATTTCATAAAAAATCGGAGACGGGATTCATTCTTCGTGTTGCGCTAACGCGCTTCGATTTCTTTAATATTATATTCATTTCCGGCGACCAGATAGGTGTGCTCACTGTTGCAATGCGGACAGATCTTCGCATACTTCAATGTCTCGTAGGTCTTGCCGCAGTCTTCACAGTAGGTGACAGCTGGAAGAGTCTCGATTTTCAATTCACAGCCCTTCATATAATCGGAACGATCCACTGCCCATCCCCAGACACTTTTCAAATAGTCCGGGATGATGCCGCTGACTTCTCCGACTTCCAGTGTAACACTGCCGACTTCTGTCAGATCATTTTCTTTGCAGAGTTTCTCTACTTCCGAAATCACATATAATACTGTTCCAAACTCGTGCATGTATTGTCCTCTCTTCCCTGGACCCGGACAGAATGGTAAATGCCGGGCCCCGTTTCCTCTTAAGCATTGTACATCAGAACCCATGATTATTGCAATCGGTTTTGATCAAGAATAAAAACACAGACACTCTGCAGACCATACTGCAGAGTGTCCAAGATGAAAGAGAGACGAACTACGTCAGTTGTATGGAAACAACAGACGACTCGAATGTTGTATAATAGCCGGCACCCATGGGATTGATATGGGAGGTCTACACATTTGTATAGACTAGTGAGAAACGGACTGCGCTAAGTACCGGCTGAGGGGATAAGAAGGGGGATTCAGAAAGACCCGATATTGCGGATGCGAGTCAACTGTAATCATTCCCTTATCAATATTGACGTAAGATTATGCGAAATCTTGCAAAACGCGTAGAATTAAAAAAGGAAATTATTCCCAACTCAAAAATGGAATCTTTTATGTAAATGAGAAATCTTTTTTTCAAAAATTTCGAAAAAACCGGTTTTTTCCAACATATTTCAAATTTTTGTTGCTTGTCTTAACACGGGAATCCAGTTAAAATGAGGGGCATAAGATGAAGAGGAACAGACGAACTGTTCAGAGAAGGCTTTTTAATTTTGCTAAAGCAAGACAGGAGGCTTCTTAGATGGAGAGGACGATGCACCCGTATGCAGATGAACGACTGATTCTGCAGACCGGTCAAGGTGATATTGCAGCATTACAGCGCCTGTTTGAGCAGGTGTATGATGCTGTTTACTGCTATGCACTGTCCATAGTGTGTGATGATTGGACTGCAAAAAACATTACGCAAAAGACCTTTCTGGCAGTGTGGGAGCATGCAGGAGATTATCATGTGGAAACCAATGATGCTCTTCCCTGGATACTGAATCTCTGCCATTGGCAGGCCAGGACGGTGGAGTCAGTGAAGGCTTCGGAGCGGAAAAACCCGTATTCCAAAGAAGCCGACTGCCCCTTTATGAACCAACTCCTCCATGGGTTGCCGCTTCGCATGCGTCAGGTGGTAATCCTGAAAGCGGTCATGGGGCTGGAACTGCATGAGATCGCCAGAATCGTTGGCGGTTCGTTCAGCGGAACCGGCTACCGATATACGCACGGAATGATCCGTTTGGAGCGTGATACTTCCGTCATGAAGAGCCTCTCCAGTATGGAAGAGGAACTGCGGATGGAAGCGGCCAGAGGGATTCCCGAGATGACCAGCAGTTTTCTGAATCAGTGTGAAATGATTCCGCAGAAAAGCAACCGGAGCGGTATGATCCGTAAGGCCAGCCGTTATCAGCCGTTGCGACTTGTCGTTGCGGCGCTCCTTGTCATGGCGCTAGTGGGAACCACGGGAGTATACCACATGGTCAACCGTCAGCATTCCAAAATAACGGTAACCACGGAGGACAACATGTCCCTGTCCGTGAACGGCATGGATCGTGTCAAGAGCGTGGTAGCGGATAAGGAGAATAAAAGGGCAGGAGCCAATGCAGACGGCTCAACATTAACGGAAGTAATGACTTCCGTGACCAAAGAGAAACTGGATGATGAGCATCTGACTTCTGACAGCAACAGTATGCTGCTGACAGTGCAGGAGGATGACGACAAACGCTCCGAACAGCTGCAGAAGCAGGCGATTCAGACCATCCTTGATACTGCGGATAAGAAGGGCGTCAGCCCCGCGGTGATCATTCAGACATTGAGTGAGAATACGGATGCTGAGAATGGCAAGAGCGCTCTGGTCCGTGAACTGAAGGAAGTGCTTCAGGACTGTAGCGATCAGGGAATCGAAGAGCTGTCCATTCAGGATCTGGCTTATCTGTATTACCGCAGAGGTCTGGATCTGGAGTCGGTCAGCCTGCATGGTGTTCCCAGCGAGGAAAAATACCAGAAAGGCCGGGAAGCGGCGGACAAGATCTTCGAAAAACTCAATTCCGACGAGACCTGGGTCGATATCTTCCTTACGGTGTGGAACAATCAGCTGGTGTATCAGGTCACGGTTCTTCAGGACGATGTCAAGAATATCTATGAAGTCAATGCTGAGAGCGGTGATATCGTCTGTGTCGTGATCGATAATGAGGAAGCGGCGGCGGAGACACCGGAAGCCGTGGAAAGCCCTGCGCCTCAGGGACAGAATACGCAGACGGACAGCAGTTTCGGCGGTTCCTATTCCAATGAGATCAATTTTTCTGACATCGATACCTGGCTCAATCAGGGGAAAAAGGTCGTGAAGTCTGCAACATCTTCCGGAAGCGTGTCTTCCAAGATAAATAACGTGATCCGGGATGCTACTTTTGGACGGATCAATCTAAATCTCAGCTGGTAAGACACAGTCTCGCAATGATTTCAATGAGTGATTATGGTATAATGCCACCATAATCACTCATTTTTGCTTTTTGCGGAAGGAGAATGTGGTATGAAACGATTATTGATATATAGTCTCGTCCTGACGCTGCTGATGCTCTGCCTTGCGGGATGCGGACGAAACGGCTCGGATTTTTCTTTTGTATCCGACGATACGGTATGGGGAGATGGTCAGGAGAGTGCGGAGACTGCAGCTCCCAAGCAGACCAAGAAAGTGAAGAAGGAAAAAAAGACCGCTGTTTCCCAGGCACCGGAGGCCAAAGAGGATGAGACGGTAAGAAAAAACGATGATGTTACCATTGTGGAAGGACCGCAGGACGGTTCCGCCCGTACCGCCATCGACACACAGTTTTATTCCGTATCGGTTCCCAAGGACTGGGAAGGTAATTATACTTACGAACTGGATTATCAGCCGCAGGGAGGATACTTCCTGGCTTTTTATGAATTGAAGGATCACCAGTCTTTTGGCGGAGGAACCGTAATGACGATCGGCCTCTATCCGGAAGGAGAAGATTATTCCTACCTGCCGGACTACAAACAGTATGGGACTCTGACGACACCGGATGGTTCTTATCACATCGTAATCCTGTATCCCACCGACTTTCAATACACTACCGAAAATGCATCTGTTTATGAGAAAATGGCGGATCAGATCCCGGATGTTCTGGATACGATAAAGGCATCGGACGGCTGTACGATCCGAAAAGCATAATTCCGAAAAGGAGAAGACATCAAGTTGAGCACGATCCTAAACAGAATCCTGATCATAGTATTTGCAATCATTTTTCTCATCAGCGGTGGGTTGATCCTGCGGTACTTCCTCGCCAGCCGGCAGGTGGAACAGCAGTATGATCGGCTGGCACAACAGTTCCATCAAGCGGAAAAGAAGGAAAAAAGCAGGACATCGGAAGATGAGATCCTTCCGCAGTATAAAGAACTGCTCGCACAGAACTCCGACCTGGTTGGCTGGATATCCATCGAGGGAACCGGGATCGATTATCCCGTGGTGCAGGCAAAAGACAATGAAAAATATCTGCATCATGCATTCGACAGATCCGAAAGTGCGCACGGCTGTATCTTTGCCGACTCTTCCTGCAGCGTAACGAAGCCTTCGGATAATATCATCCTCTACGGCCATCATATGAAAGACGGTTCCATGTTTGCCATACTGGATCAGTATAAAAAACTATAGGCACGAATTGAGTCGAGAATAAGAAAAGAGCCGTATCAGAAGAAAAGATACGACTCTTTGAAAGAAACAGAGTATGCTGAAATACGATTCAGTTCTGCCTATTTGTACGAAG
>Ga0310695_10012795_pt1 | contig 11662 bp, 4 predicted proteins | sample RumenRJG_04DNA_FD_203882 | JGI IMG/M metagenome (GOLD analysis project Ga0310695, IMG submission 203882) | Bovine rumen microbial communities from Lethbridge, Alberta, Canada - RJG_04 (v2) (version 2) | ecosystem: Host-associated > Mammals > Digestive system > Stomach > Rumen | place: Canada... | reverse complement strand
AGAAAATTTACAAAATCATAAAAAAATAATTAATCAATTAATAACAATAGTAAATGAAAAAAGAGAAGAAGTTTATCAATTAGAAGCAAAAATTTCAATATTAGAACATGAATTAAATTTTTGGATAATTGACTTTAATGATTTGAAATTAGATCAAAATTTAAGAATAAAAAAGCAAAATATGAACATAGAAGAAATGAAACAAAATGTAATAGATGAATTAAAATTTAAAAATGTTGCCCCAAATGTAAAAACTTTAGTATTAAATAGTGATATATTATTATCTTTAAGTGGACAAAGAAATTATTTTTATGATTCTAAAAAATTTTATTTAAATGAAAATAAAAGATTAATGGAATTAGTAAATCATAAGCAAACAAGGAAATTATATTATAAAAAATTATATAAAAAAAATGAATTTGAATTTGAAAATGAAAAAAGAAAATTAAGACAAAAAATTGATTTTTTACAAATAAAAATGGATATTATAAAATTAGATGAATCAACTCAAACTGATATTGATTATTATAAATTTAATAAATTAATAAAAAATAATAATATAATTACAATAAATAAAAGATTAATTCAAAGTAAATTAATTGATATAGTTGAAGAAATAACATATAATACAAAAGAAATTGAAGCTTTAGGAAAACAAAGTTTATTAAATTTAATACCTGATTTATATAGAAGAAAAGCAAAAGATAATATTTTAAAAGAAAAAGAAAATTTACCAAAATTAAATTTTGATGAAATTTTTTTAGAATATATGAATGAAAAATTTAAATTAAAAAAAATAGTAAAACAAAATTGTGAAAAAACAATTAAAGCAATTTTAATTTATGAAAAAGAAGATCCTCGAATTTTATTATTTAAAAGATTTTTAGGAATAGATAATAAAGATAAAATATTAAGAGAAGTTTTTGATATTTATTTATTATTATTACAAAATTTACCTATTTCATTTGATAAATTATTTTATGAAACAAATTATTTATCTTTTGTTATGGATACTAATTTTTGTTTTGAATGTATTCATTTAATTTTAAGTTTTTATAAAATATTAAATAATGTAATTGATATTATTATTAGTAATTCAACAGTTTATGAACAAGTTTCTAAAAATATAATTTCTTTAACTGAAGAAAAGAAAAAAGATTATTTTTATTTATTTAGATTTAATGAAAAAGAAATTATTTTCTTTCAAAAATTAATAAATGAGTTAAAACAAAATATAAAAGAAAAAGAAATTGAAATAATAATATCCCATTTAAAAGAATCAAATAATTTATTCAAATTAACAAATAATGATTGTTATAATATAATAAAAAGAAATTTTATAATTAATGAAAATAATACAATAAATTTAGATCAATTTTTAGAATTTTTTGTAAATAAATTAGCATTTAGAATTCATATATATAAATTTTGTGAAATAATATTTAATGCAATAGATTATGAATTTGAAGCAATTGTTAAAATATGTAAAAAAACAATTATAGAATTAAGAATTGGAAATGGATTAATTTTTTTTAAAGATTTTGAAGAAGTCTTAATGAAATTAATTAATAATAGTAGTATTAAATGGAAACTTTCACATTATTTTAATGATGCCTGTAAAACTGATAGTAGAGATTTTATTTCTCATGAAGAATTAATTTCTTTTATTATTAATAATAATGATATTTTAAGTTTTATTTTTGAACAAAATGAAAATGAAATTGTACCAAAACCAGAAGATATAAAAAAGAAAATTTCATCTTAGAAAAAATAATTATAAAATTTTTTTAAAATCTTTTCTTGTATCTAATTATGAGTTTGTAAATGAAAAAAAAATTAATTGTGTAGTATAAAAGTAAATTTAATTGGTCTTATTGTTTTTTATGAAATTAAATTTTTCTAAATAATATATATATAAATTATAATTTAAAATATATATTTTTATTGATTTTTTTAAATAGAAAAAAAAATAATTTAAAAAATGGAAAGTACAGAAGAATCTATAAATATAAAATCAAAAAAGAATAAAATAAATTCTATCAAACAAAATAATAAAAATTCCCTTAATGCAAATTTAAAAAAAACATCAAATAATCAAAAAACAATTTTACCAATAATAAATAAGAATATAAATAACAATTCAAATAATTCTAATATTCATAAAAATATTCCATTAACTGCAACAGAAAAAAAAAGAATAACAAAATCTCAAAATCAAAAAATAATTGCAAAAGATAAATCTCAATCAAGAAAATCAAATAAAAATTTAGCTCCAATAAAATTAAAAAATAATAAAAAAACATTTGAATCAAATAAAGTAACAGAAAAAGATATTATTTCTGAAAAAGAAGAAGAAGAAGAAGAAAAAAAAGAAAAAGAAATTAAAAATCAAATATCAGATTTTTTTCATTTTCCAGAATCAAATAATGATTATATATTATTTAAAAATTCCAAATTTGACTTATATTCAATTCACAATTCCTTATTTGAAATAAGAGAAAAAATAAAACTTCCTTTAAATTACAAAGTAAAAATGAATAGATATGGAAATATGCCAATTTGTTTAACAGAAACTTGTAAAAATGCAGGAATTCAATTAACAAAAAATATGGATGGATGTAATATTGTATGGAAATTATTACATCCTGATAAAATGAGAGAATTAATAAGAACAATTAATAAATGTCAAAAATATAATCATTTTCCTACAACTTATCAATTAGGAAGAAAAGATAATATGTATAGACATTATAGATATTATAATAAAATTTTTCCTAATGATTATAATTATACACCTTTAACTTTTATTTTACCTTTTGATGGTGATAAATTTGAAGTTGAATATAATAAAAATAAAAAAAAAAATTTATGGATTGTTAAACCTGTTAATATGAGTCGAGGAAGAGGTGTTCATATTTTAAAAAATGAAGAAGAATTTAAAATAATTAATAAAAAATCAGAAAAATTAAATATAACTCAATATTTAGTTAGTAAATATATTTCAAATCCTCATACAATAAATCAAAAAAAATATGATTTAAGAATTTATATTTTAATTACATCATATACTCCTTTAAAAATTTATATATATAATAATGGTTTAGTTCGTTTTGCTACTGAAAATTATGAAAAGGGAAATTATAATAATATATTTATTCACTTAACAAATTATTCAATTAATAAAAAAAATGATAAGTATAAAAGTAATCAAAATGATAATGAAAATGATGATGAAAATGAACCTGATGATTCATGTGATAAATGGTCACTTCATGAATATAGAAATCATTTTATTAAAAATAATCAAAATCAAATTTTTAATCAAATCTGGATTCAAGTTAAAGATATTATTATTAAAACTATTATGTCAATTGCAAATGATGCAACTAAAGAAATTTCTTCTAATAAAATTAATACTATGTTTGAAATTTATGGTTTTGATATTATGATTGATAGTAATTTTAAAGCTTGGTTAATTGAAGTTAATGTTAATCCTTCTTTACATTGTTCTTCTCCTTTAGATTTAAATATTAAAAGTGATTTAATTGCTGATACTTTTAATATTGTTGGAATACAACCTTATCATCAACAAGTTAATGAATTAATTTTTCATATTGAAAAAAAAAATGATTTACCTCAAATTATTAATAAAAATGAACAAGGGAAAAAATTGGTTAATGGGAAAAATAATATTGATAATAATAAAAATAAAAATAATAATAATAAGAAAGATAAAAATAAGAAAGAAGAAACTTTATTAGAAGTTAAAACTAATGTTGTTAAAAATTTTAATAAAGAGAATAATTTAAAAAATAAAATGAAAGAATTTGAAAATCCATTTTATCAAAATATGATTAATCATTTTATTGAAGAAAGGGCTAGATCTGAAATAACTGGATATAATTTACTATTTCCAAGAAAAGAAAATATAGAAAAATATTCTATTTTTTTAACAAAAGAAGGAACAAATGATACAAATATAGTAATGTGGAATTATCTATTAACTTCAGATAATTATTAAATAATTTTAAAATATATTTTTCATTTTTAATATATAAATAAATATAATTATAAATATCAAAAAATAAAAAAAACAAAAATTATAAATAATATATAGAAAAGTATAACAAATAAATATTAAAATAAATTTATACTATCAATTTACTCCTTTTTATTAAATTTTATCACTTTTTTGTCTATTAAAATAATTTTTATCAATTTTATCAAATTTTTCATATTTCTTTAATCCAATATAAGCACTTTTATTTAAATCTTTCCTAGAATTATTACTAACTAAATCTCCAACAAAAGAATTAAGAACATTACTATTTTCAAATATTTCACTTTGATTAGTTCTAAAAGTATTTTTAGGAGTTTTATCAAAATTAATATTAGGATTAATCATATTTAAAGAATTAGAACCAAAATTTTTAAATTTTTTCCTTAAATCAGAAGTTGCTTTTGGAATTTGATATTTTATTTGTGATTCTAATTGAGAAATTGATTCATTTAAATTTTCATTTTCTTGAATTAAACCATTTTTTTCTTTTTGTAATATTTCAATATTTTTTTCTAATTCTTCTTTTTCTTTTTCTAAATTATGAATATTATCTTTAAAAATTGAATTTTCATTTTGTAAATGAGTTTGAATTTCAAGTAATTCATTTATTTTTTTAATAGGTTCATTTGATTTATTTTTTAAGTCTTCAGTTTCTAAATTTAAACTTTGAAGTTGATTTTCTAATTCATTATAAATCATTTTATGATTATTTTTCTCATCTGCTAATTTATTTTCATAATAATTTGATAAAGTAATTATTTTTTCTTCACTTTCTTTTAATTGATTTTCTACTTCTTTTAATTTATCATTTAAATTCTTTTTTTCATTTAAAATTTCATTTAATTTATTATTAAAATTTTCTTCTAATTCAATTTTTAATTCATTAATATTATCATCATGTTGTTTATCAATTTCTTCATTATATAAAGCTTGATTTTGTACTTTTTTATTTAAATAATCAATTTGTTGTTTTAATAAACTTAATTCTCTATTATAATCCATTTTTTTAATATTAAAATCATTAACAACTTCATGTTGTTTTTGTTTATATTGTTCAAATTTATTAATTAAATTTTCAATTGCAGTTTCATATTCTTTTTTTTGAGAATTTAATTCATAATCTTTTTCTTCAATTATATTATTTAAATTATTAATTGAATTATTTAAATTAGTAATTTCTTGATTTTTATTTAAAATTTCGATATTTAAATTATCATTTTTTTTAATTAATTCTTTTCTTTCAATATTAAATTCTGATAATTTTTGTTGTAATGCATTATTATGTTCTTTTGTAATATTAATTAAATTTTCTTTATGATCTGCAATAATACTTTCTGCAGTCATTAATTTTTGATTTAACATTGAAATTTGATGTTCTGCATCAACTGTTAATGTATTATATTTTGCTTCTAAGTCATTAAAATCATTTTGTAAATTTTCATATTCTATTCTAATATCTTTTTCTTGTTCTTTTAATCTTTTTTCATATTCTAAAATGATATTATTTATATTTTTTTCATTATCTCTTTTTTGATTTGAAATTTTATTTTCTAATCTTTTTTTTTCTTCTTCAAAAATTTCTTTTAATTGATTTAAAGTTTTTACATTTGATTCATTTAATTCTTGAATATGTTCTTGATGTTCTTGATCTTTTTCATTTATTTGTTTTTCAAAATTTGCAATTGTTATTTTATTTTGTTTAGTTAATTCCTCATAAAAATGATTTCTTATATCTTCAGTTAATTTTAATTTTTTTTCTAATTCTAAATTTTTTTCATTTAAAACTTTAACTTGATTCATATATTCATCATTATCATTTTCTAATTTTTGACATAATTCTTTTAATTGAATAATATTTTCATTTTTATCTTTTACATCTTTTAAAAATGATTCTTTTTCTTTTTTAAAATTATTTTCAATATATTCTTTTTCTTTTAAATACATATTTTCTAAATTATCAACTTTTTTATCAAGAGAAGAAATATTATTTGATTCTTTTACAGATTTCCAATCTAACATTTCTAATATTTGAGTTTGATTTTTTTTCATTTGTTCAATTTGTTCTTTTAAATCTTTATTAGTTGATTCTAAAAATTCATTTTTTTGTTTTTCTTTATAAAAATCTTGTTCAAATTGATGTGCTTTTGTTCTTAATTTATCAGTATTTTCTCTTAATTTAATATAATTTTCATCTTCATTATTTCTATGTTCTTCCATTAATTGTTGAATTAAATTTTCTTTTGATTGTAATTGATTATTTGTTTGATTTCTTAATTCTTCTAATTTTTTTTTTAATTCTTTTATTTTATTATTTAACTCTCTTATTTCTTCTAAATGACGATTTTTAATTTCTTTCTCATTTACTTTTAAATTTTCAATTATTAATTCTTTTGATTTTAATGTACTTTCTAAATCTAAATTTTTTGATATTAAAAATTCTATTTTTGAATTTAATTGACTTATTGTTTTTTCATATTCTTGGTTTGATTTTTTATATGCTACAATTCTTTCTTTTAATTGTAGATCAAAATCTGAATTTAATATTTTTTCATTTCTTGTTAATTCATCTATTTTTTTTAATAAATTTTTATTTTTTTGTTCATTAATTTTTTTTTGTTTTTCTAAATCATTTAATTTTATTTTATATGAATTTTCTATTTTAGAAATAATATCTTGATTTGAATCAATTTTTTGTTTTAATTTTTTATTTTCTTTTTGAAATTTATCAACTAATTCATTTTCTTTTTTTTCATTATTTATTTTTTCATTTTGTAATATAATATTTAATTCATTTATTTTATCGTTAAGTGTTATAATTTGATTTTTATATTTTTGATTTTCTTTTATGATTCTATCATTTGTTTTTGTTGGTGAATTTGATGGTGTGGTTTTTAAAATAAATGGAGATTTTTTTTTTGAAATGTCGTTAGTCATTTTTAAAGACATTTAATGTTTTATTTTTTAACAATTAAAAAATGGAAAATATTATTATATCTTTTTAAAAATGATAATTATTATAAAAAATCATTTAAGAAATTTTATCTCAAAAATAAATAAAAAAAAGTTTTATTTTTAATTATTTAAAAAAAAGATAAAATAAAATAATTTTTTTTAAGAATTTACAGCTTCTCTTTCATCTTTAATTTCATTTTGATTATTTTGTTCTTCTTGAACAGGAATTTGATTTTCAATATTATTATTATTATTATTATTATTTATTCCTTCAGGATTACTTATAATTTCTTTATTTGCATTTTTATTTTTTTCATAATACCATCTTCCATAATCATAATGTGTAGTTGAATATCTACTATAAGGATCACCTTCCATTATTATAATTTATATTATTGTTTTATTATAATTAAAAGTTTTTATATAAAATAGAAAAATAAATAATAAATAAATTATACATAATTTAAAACAATAAAATCTATTATGGAAATGGATTTTTATCTTCTTTAAATTCTCTAAGTAATTCTGTTTCTTTTATACTATTTCTTTTTCTTAATAAAACTTGTATATCTTTTATTTCATTTGTATTTTTTGTTGTTCTATTTATATAATCATTTTCTTGAATGTAATTATTATTTTTTTTTGGAATATTTTGATGAGGATTTTTTAATATATTAATTATTTTTGGTTCATCTTCTTGAAATAATTCATCTACTATTCTTTTTCTTAAACTATCATCAAATTCTTTATTTTCTTTTCTATCAGAAAAATCACCATCATTTATTATTATTTCACTATCACTTGATTTTTTTCTAAATGAAATTTCATTTTTTGATATTTTAAGTTCTGGCAAATTTTTTTTGGAAAAAGTAAATTTTTCATTATTTTGATATATATTTAATTCATTCCATTTTCTTTTTGTTGAAATGTAATTTATGTCATTATTTTTTATTATTTCATAATTTTTTGGTATTGAAAAAATTTCAAAGTTTTGATGATGATATGATAAATTATAATTTTTTGGTTTTATTTTTGGATAAATGTATATGTTATTATTTTTATATATTTTATTTGTGATATTCCATGATGGAAATTGTTGTTTAATATAAATTTTTTGTGGTTCTTGTTTAATATAAATTTTTTCAGGTTCTTGTTTAATATAAATTATTTGTGATTCTTTTTTTATTCCTAATATGTTTAATGAAGAATTTTTTATTTGTTTAAATATTTGTTTTTTATTTGATTTTGAAAATAATGAAAATTGGATTTTATTTATTTTGAAATGAATTTTAGTATTTTTTGATTCATTTGTTATTATCAAATTATTATATTTTCTTATATTTAAATTTGTAAAATGATGATTTCTTTTTAAACTAAATTGAATATTTGATTGAATTTCATTTGGGATTTTCTTTTTCATTGGAACAGATTTAAAAATTAATGGTTTGTTAATTATATCAAATTTATTAACTTTAATTGGTATAAATTCAATTTTTTTTTTATTTCCAGGAATATATAGTTGTATATTTTTTATTAAATTTAAATTTTTTTTTGATTTTTTTGCAGTATAATATACTTGACATATTCTATATGGTTCTAATTTTAATTTTTCTTTTTTAAATCCATATAAACTAAATTTGTTTAAATATTGTAAATTTAATATTATTTGTTTTTTAATACCTTCAATATTAAAACGATTTATTGTTATTTTTTGTAATATTTTTTTCTCATTTTTTTTACTATGAATAGTAAATTTATTTAAATATTGTACATTTAATATTATTTGTTTTTTAATACCTTCAATATTAAATTGATTTATTGTTATTTTTTGTAATATTTTTTTCTCATTTTTTTTACTATGAATAGTAAATTCATTTAAATATTGTAAATTTAATATTGTTGGTTTTTTAATACCTTTAATATTAAATTGTATTGCTTTTTGAAATATTTTTTTCTCAAATTTTTTACCATAAATAGTAAATTTATTTAAATTTTGAAAATATAATATATTATTTTTCTTTATTCCTTCAATAGTAATTTGATTAACTAATATATTATCAAATATTTTCTCTTTAATATTCCCTCTAATCGTAAATTGATTTAATTTTTGGGAATTAAATATCATTTTTTTTTTAATTCCTTGAATATTAATTTCATTAATGGTTATTTTTTGTAATATTTTATCTTTTATTTTTTTCCCAAAAAAAGTAAATTTATTCATATTCTGAAATTTTAATATATTTTTTTCTTTCTTTTTCCCATTCACACAAACTTGAATTTCTCTAAAAGGTTGTAAAAATAATATTTTTGGCTTTGAAAGAAAATTTAATATAGAATTTTTTTGAATAGATAAAATTAATTTTTCTTTTTTAATTGTAATTTCATTAGTAAGAATAGGAATTAAATTTGATACAGAACGTTGAAAATTTTTAATTGTATAATCTATATCATTTAATTGAGAAATTTTCTCAACCATTTTATAAGGTAATTGTGATTGAATTAAATATTCATTTGTTTTTTTTACTATTTGAAAATTATTAATATTGTTTTTTTTAATATTTGTTCCTTTTAAATAATAATTAAAATTATTTTGAATTTTTAAATTTAAATTTGTATTTTTATTATTAATGATTTTATTTTTATTTTGATTATTATATTTACTGTTTATAAATAAATCATCATTGTTTTCTATTATCATATAATCATTCCAATTATATTCTTCTTCTATTTTTGGTCTCCCAAAAATATTAAATGCAAATTTTTGTTTATAATTATTTTCGTTCCATTTTTTATATAAAGGTCTTCCTTTTAATAAAAAAGAATTTTGAGATTGAGAAAATTGTTTATTGTGTTTTGTTGATAAAGTTTTATTTTTATTTAATGAATTTTTTCTTGAAATTTTTTTTTTCATCTTTTTTTATTTTATTATTATTTTCATCTAATTTAAATTTTTAAAATTTAAATTTGTTATATTATCATAATATATAATAATAAATTTATTATAAATAAATCTAAGCTATTATTTAAATTTATAAATAATAAGATAAAAAATGATTATTATTCATTATCAAATATATTTTTTTTGAAATATTTATTTAATAAAAAATTAGTTTAAAAAATGAATTTTGAAGAAAATTTACTTCAAACAAAAAAATATTCACAATCACATATAAATATAATATATTCAATGTTTGTTTCATTATGTAATCCTGACAAAGAAAGTATTTATCGTTCAGAATTTATAATACCATTTTCAGAAATATCTAACCAAAATAATTTGAAAATTAATGAAGAATTTTTTGATAATTATCATATTCAAATTGATTATGATAAAGATGGTTCTATTAATTTTCAGGATTTTTTAAGATTTATAATTTCTCATTTAAATATGATGAGTAGGAATTTAAATATTGAAAATATTACAATTAATTCTTTAAATTTTATTAAATCTTTAGGCTCCAAAAATGATAATTTAATTTTCAGTAATATTCTAAATAATATTTATTTTGGAAAAGTTATGAACTATAATACTTTTTTAATTGTTGATTTATTTCAAAATAATTATATAAATTTTTATATAAAATATTGTAATATTATTAATCCAAAAGGAAATATAATAGAAAAAAATTCTGATTTTAAATTAAATTCTTTTAATCAAATGTTAACTTCATTAAATAATATTAATATTTTAAATCAAATTTCAAATAATTTAAGTTCATTTGATATTAATTTATTAATAAATACTTTAAATCAATTTAAAACACTTTTAAAACCTATTAATTATATAACAAGTATATACCATGTTGCATTAAATTATCAAAATATAATTCAAGTATTAATTAATTTAGCCTCATTTGGAATTTTGCAAAAAATTTTGATGTTAATAACTTCTATAGGATATAATAATGTAAGTGGATTTTTAAATGTAAATACACAAATTATTTATTACTTATTCAAAATCAATAAAAGAATTTTATATCTTGGAAATTATATTAAAAAAACTTTTTATTATTGTAATAATGAAAATTGTAAATATTTATACAATTATGTTAAAAATAATATAAATGATACATTAAATTTTTTAAATTTTATGAATGAAAATTTAATACCTCAAATATTACTAAAATTAAATTTTTCATTTGAAACATTAAATAATTTTAATATTGAACATTTGACATATCAAATAATTTTAGAAATATCAAAATATTCTTTAGAAATGTTTGAAAATGCTTTAATAAATACTCATTATTTAAATTGGTTATCAACTAAAGCAAATATTTTATATAATTCATTAAGTATTCCTAATTTAAATAGTATTATTTTTACAGATAATTCAAATACAAATATAATAATTGGTTTTCAAAATGGAATTATTTCTTTAAATCATTTATTTTTTAATTGTATAAACTTACTTGAATCTATTTTATTTTATAAATGTGAATCTGAAAATATTATCAAAATTAATAAATTAATAATTAATACTTGTAGTAATATTATTAATGGATTTCAAGATATTTTTTTCAAATTAAATACAATTTTATCACAGTTAAATCTTAATAATAATATTGAATTTTATTATTTACATCAAAGTATGTATATTGTTCTTATTTCTTTATATTCATTTATTGGTAATTTTGAAGATAGAATTTT
>Ga0310695_10012794_pt1 | contig 11663 bp, 10 predicted proteins | sample RumenRJG_04DNA_FD_203882 | JGI IMG/M metagenome (GOLD analysis project Ga0310695, IMG submission 203882) | Bovine rumen microbial communities from Lethbridge, Alberta, Canada - RJG_04 (v2) (version 2) | ecosystem: Host-associated > Mammals > Digestive system > Stomach > Rumen | place: Canada... | reverse complement strand
ATGGCGGGATAATGGCGGGATAATGGCGGGATAATGGCGGGATAATGGCGGGATAATGGCGGGATAATGGCGGGATAATGGCGGGATAATGGCGGGATAACGGCGTAATGGCGGGATAATGGCAGGAACCGATCGCCAGTCCGGCTGTACTCCCAGAACCTGCCGTTTCCAAACGAGCTACATGCCAGATTCATGAAAAAGCCCCGTACCGAATGCAGTACGGGGCGGTCATAATATATCAGCCCTCAGGTCTTGTCGAACTTATTTCCTAGAAGCTGCAGTGCTTTCTTTCTCTCGAGAAATCGATCCGACGGGGATGGTAGTCATGCTTGCTTTCCTCAAGCTTTCTTCTTACCCAGTGATCGGCGTTCTTCAGGCACTCCCACTGCTTCCTTAAACGGTGATACAAATGATCATCCGAGGTTTTGTCCATTCTTCTCCGGATATCGTCCATATCATGTCTGATCCTGTCGATTTCCCGATCAGCTTCGGCGATGTTGTCTCTTATGACACGGGCATCACTCAGGGCATCGGGGAAGGGCATTCTGTTAATTTCGTTACGGTAGTTTCTTACTGTGACGTTTCTGCCGTTGGCGTTTCTAAGCTTGTTGTAGTCATTCTCGGCATGATAGCGGAGCTGCTCCAGATAGCGGTAGTCGCTGCGCAGCCGATCATAGACATCTCCCCGGTAAGCTCCGCTGGACATGAGTTCGCTGACTTCGCTCAGATGTTTGTCGATTTCCTCAATCTGTTTCCCCATGTCGTAAATGACATGTCCTGCCTGGTATTGTGAGACAAACTCGCTTTCATGCCTGGTGCCCCGGCAGATATCGGTGAGGGTATACCCCTGAATGCCCAGATCGAAGGCTCTGGAAGGTTCGCAGAACACCTCGGCACCTTCCCGGCGTCCCTGATTGTAACCGGTGCGATCCACATTCACGTATTTGCTGCAGGCAGATACATATTCGCCAAGAATGGAGGAACCCTTCCCCTGGGTGCCGTCCTGATAGCCTTTTTCATACCAGTTGGTGGCGTAGCACTCTTCCTCTGACATGATTGCGCATCCGGAAATACCGGAGAGCAGAAGTCCGGCCAGTGCCAGTTCCGCAGTAATTCTCGTTAATCTAAAAGTATTCATTTTGAGGTCTCAGTTGTTGCCAAACATGCTTCTGAACTGCCCGGCGGCATTTCAGAAAGAAAGTCAGGAAATTCAGTTCTGTTTGCAGTGCACAGGATTTTTCCAGGCAGTATTAAAACGAAGCAGCGTCACAAAGGTTACCGGAAAACCGTCGGGACGGAATTTCCTCCGTTCCGGGGCTGCTGCCGCACTTCAGGAAATTATATTCTGAACGGGGGAACCGGGGGCATAATTATTCCAATCCCGTGAACTCATGCGGTTTTCCGGCTTTTCATCTGTAAATAATCAGAACATTATCACATTCCGTGCCATCCGGGGCTGTATTTCAGGAGTGTCGAAGCTTTTCCCGAGAAGCGGCGTTTGGTCAAATCCGGTAAAAAAGGGGAAGCCTCAGGCCTCCCCTTTAAATGCAGAATTTCAGAAACCCTGGTGCGGGATTATCTGTCGGACCCGTCTATCCATTTCCGGGCCATGAGATCGATGTCCTCCCGGGTTTCCGCACCGCCGGTGAAGCCGGAGTTGTGAACAAAGGTAATGGTCCCGATGCCGGAGATGGCCCGGAGTTCATCTCCTTCCTTGCCTCTCCAGGCCAGGGGGGAGTTGCAGCGATTCACGAAGCGGGAGCTGAGAGAGCCCGGCAGCGACTGGATCCGGAACCCCTTCTTGTCGGGATAGATGGCAATTTTGCAGCGGGTGAAGATGTCCCAGTTGTTCATTACCGCATCAAACCACGGGAGCTTTTTATCCAGCCGGAGAATTTCCGAACCGTCGTAGGATCTGATAACCTCATCCTCCTGCATGGTGTCGGAGACGGTTTTGATAAAGATGTTCCGGTACAGCACCGCCAGAGCCTTTACCGTGGCCAGAAACCGTTCCATCTGATCTTCGTCGGTGCCGTCGTGCCGGTTCTGCATGGCCACCAGATAGGGGATAACCGGAGTGTGCATAAAGAACCGGTTTACCCGGTTGTATACCGCGGTTTCGCCGGGGGTTTCGGGAGCGGCGATTTTGGCGGTGTAGCTGTCCAGCTGACCGTTGTCGGTAAGGTCGGTGTATTCCATGACATTCCGGTCCACGGTCTGAAAGGCCTTGTCGAGAATGCTGTCCGGGACCTCCCCGAGCTCCGGGGTTTCCGCCACCAGCTTTTTGAGAAGCGCGATGCCGAATTTTTTCCAGATAAGTCCTGCGGTGGCGTACTTGATCCCGTTTTCCCGGAAAATCCCGAATTCCCGGGGATGGTGATCAAAATGTTTTTCAAGGTCAAACTGTCCGGACACGTCCACCACGTAATCCGCCTTTTCCATGGTTTCGGGATCCCGGGTACGGATGAAGCGTGTTTCCGGGTCAAGAAGGTAAAAAATTACCGATGCGGTTACCTCGTCCGCATGAAAGGTGCCGTTGTGAGTTGCTACCAGCATGTGAATCTCCTGCCGATTAAGAAGGCTGACATGGAAGCGTTCCATGTCATGAATGAAATCTGCCCATGGTTATATCACAACCTTTGTAAAACTGAAAAGCAATGGTATGAGCAAGATCACGGACAGGAAATATTTTTTGAAATGGTAACTGTTTTAAGAAAAAGTTTCATAGTATGTTTTTTAGCCAAAATATATCAGTAAGATATTAAAAACGTTATAATCAGCCGTGAAAATGCAATGTTCAGGTGCAAAATTAGTCATTGATCGGCAGGTCCTTTTTTCTTCAGTGTTGCAGATCCCTGACTGTCATGTTTTCCGAATAACGAAAGACCGGAAAAGACAGTGAAACAGATCCGGGCGGTCAGTTTCCGGATTAACGGTAAAAGCAAAAGAGAACAGGAAAAACGTCCGGTTTTACACAGGGTGTCATACGGAATTTGGGGATAATCCTGTGGATAACATCGGGATTATGTGAACTTCCGGAAAAAATACTTGATTTTTAGTCCGGGTACGGAAATCCGTTCTGCTGCTCCGCGTTCCGAAACCTCGTAACCGATATCCGGGAAACAGTTAAAATCCCGGATGAACTGATATTCCAAAATCCCCCGCAATGCCCCCTCGCGGAAAGAAGATTCCGGGAGTTTGGTGATGAAGTTCCGGAGACGTCCAAAGACGACCGAAGCAGTCTGTCAGTAAACTCGGGTACGGGTTATCCGGACCGGAAACATCCGCTGCATTCTGTCGGTTGCAGATCATGAGGTGAGTCCGCATTGTCATGCCTGACTGCAAATACGTATATTTTGCGGAAGGGGCACCGGGAAAGCCCGAGAGTAAACAGGGGAACCGATCGGTTTTCTGAAGAAAGGAGGCGGATAACAGGGTATAATTGCCGGGAGAAAATTCCGCGGTGCTTTTTGCCGAAAAATCAGTACCCATCCGCGGCATATTTCGGACAGCATTTCGGGGTGATCCGGAAATTCCCGGGAGACTGTCATAAAAGTACGGCATCTACAGACACAGGCGAATCTGTCCATGGTTTACAATTCTGATCCCGGCAATGTGCCGCACGATGATTTTACCGAGAGCGAGTCCGAATCCGGGCCGCATCCTTTTCTGGCCCTTTTTGATGCGGCGTCAGGCATGCTCCGGGAAATGTTTCCCCGCTGCCCCCGCTTTATGACGGACAGCCTCTGGGGCTATCTTCCGGGAGTTCTTCTGGCGACGTTTTTCATATCCATGTGGGAGTTTTCCGATGATCATAACCCCAAAGTGCTGGAGCTTAATCATACCGTTATGAACAGCTTTCGTTCCATGGACGAGGTTCGGGATCGCCTGGGAGATGAATATTTTTCGCATTACACCTACGGAGGGTACGAAACCCTGATTTATTCATATTCCGACTGGCTTCACGCCATCACCACTCAGGAGTTTGACTGCTTTTCCAGAAAATACCGGAAGCGCATCAGGAGCCGTGTCAGCGGCGGAAAGATCAATAAATCCCCCACCAGAATAGCCGCCTGGGCTGAAAAGAGTGCCCTCATTGAGGGAAATACTTACGGTGCCGGAGTCCGCAAAAGAGACCTGACAGGCACCATCTCGGTTTCCAGAGTGCGCAGGAATACCGGTCCGGACAGTGTTGCAGGTATCAGGAATTCCTGGATTTCCGATGTCATGACGGTGGCTCTGACTCCGGAGGAGACAGACAGATTCACTTCGATAACGGTTCTTCGGATTATGATGTTTCAGGGCTGCGGCTATGACGATTACTATAATGATGACTAGCGCCGGCGGCGGTTTTCCGGCACGGTGTTTTCAGCGGAGAAAATAATGGACGGGCGGATTGTTCTGGCGCCGATGGAAGGGGTTCTGGACTATTCTATGCGGCGGCTGCTTACGGAGATTAACCGTTACGACTGGTGTGTCAGCGAGTTTGTCCGGGTTTCCGACGTGGTTTTGTCCCAGAAGGTGTTTTTCAAGGAGGTTCCGGAGCTTCTGGAGGGCGGCCGCACCGCCTCGGGAACTCCGGTATGGGTACAGCTTCTGGGATCCCGTCCGGACACTGTGGCAGAAAGTGCCATGGTGGCCGTAAAGCTGGGAGCTCCCGGAATTGACCTTAATTTCGGCTGTCCCAGCAGACTGGTTAATAAATCCATGGGCGGGGCGGCGGTTCTGCGGAATCCGGAGCTGGTAGGCGATGTGGCCCGGGCGGTGCGGGATATGGTGCCTCCCGAGATTCCTGTCGGTGCCAAGATCCGGCTGGGATGGGCCGATGCCGCGGAGGCTCCCGAGATTGTCCGAAATCTGGATCGGGCCGGGGTCAGCCGTATTGTAATTCATGCCAGGACCAGGAATGATGTCTATACCCCGGGAACCGTAAAATGGGAGGCTGTGCAGCCTCTTTCGGAACTTACCGGGATTCCGATGATAATAAACGGCGACATTACCGGCCCCGATTCTGCGAGGGAAGCCCGCAGGCTGTCCGGGCTCGATGATATCATGGTCGGAAGACACGCGGTTTCCGTGCCCAATCTGGAAAGGGTGCTCAGGATCGGAGCGGAGCCCATGACGGCGGTTTCCTCTCTCAGGGCCTGTCTGCGTTTTGAGGAAATTCTTTCCGCAAGAATGGCGGATCATTACCGCAAGGCCCGTATCAAACAGTTCCTGGGATATGTCCGGAAGGCCCGGCCGGAGATACAGGATCTGTTCCGGGAGGTTTGTCTCCGGGAAAGTCTTTCCGAGATTATCGCAGTGCTGGAGGACGGGATTCGGAACCCCGGGCGCTATTCCATGGAGGGTTCCGGTTCGGAATAACCTATTGGGAGTTTTTTATGACAAACGAATGCAGGGCTTCGGCTGATGCCGGAGCCGCCATCCCTCCGGAAACTCCGGCGGGAATTCTGATGCTGAGAGCCATGTCGATGCCGGCCGATGCCAATCCCAACGGCGATGTGTTCGGGGGCTGGATCATGTCCCAGATGGACGCCGCCGGAGCCATGATGGCCTATGAGATGTGCCGGGGCAAGGTGGTCACCGTGGCCGTGGACGAAATCGTGTTCCGGAATCCGGTAAAGGTGGGGGATGTGGTCTGTGTTTATGCCCGCTGTATCCATATAGGGAATACCTCCCTCAAGATTCAGCTGCAGTTCTGGACCAAGAGAAACATAAGCGCCCGTTCCACCCGGGTAAAGGTTGCCGAATCCGGCTTCACCTATGTGGCGGTGGATGACGACGGCAAAAAACGTCCGCTTCCGGAATACCTTATTGAGAACCGGGAGGAAATTCTCAGGACCGGATACCCCCGGGATCTGGCCTGAGAGCACGGCAGACAGTCCCATACATGAAAAGCCGCCTTCCGGACGGTTTTCAGGAGCGGGGGTTCCAGGCACGGATACCTCCTTTCCCGTATTTCTTTCATTTATATTTCTTTTGTATCCGGAAGACTTTTCCTTTCCGGACACCGGCCGTCGCGGTCACCGCTATTTGCCGGAAATGAAGGCTTCCTGTTTCCGGCAAAAAAAAACAGTAACGGCCCGGGCCGCTACTGTGCATTGCTCAATAAGGTCTCAGCCCTGATTATGCGATTCCGGCTTCGCCCTTGATCTGATCCAGCCACAGAGCCACTCTCTCCGGGGTCAGGTCAGACTGGTTGTCCTCGTCCAGAGCCAGACCGGCAAATCTGGTATTGTCGCCTTCCAGCAGGGACAGGGTGCTGTTGAAGGTGTAGCTGTCGTTGGGCCAGGCACCAATCAGCTTAACGCCTTTTTTGAGGAGCAGGTGGTAAAGATGTCCCATGCCGTCAATAAAGTAATCGGCATATTCAACCTGATCTCCCAACCCGAACAGCGCGAAGGTTCTGCCCTGGAGATCCAGCTCGGCCAGCTTGTCCTTGAACTGATCCATGTCGCCCTGCATCTCTCCGAGATACCAGGTGGAGGTTCCCAGGATCACCAGGTCGTAGTTAAGGAGAACGGAAGCATCCTCCACGGAACGCACGTCAAATACGTCGGCCACGTCGTCACCCAGAAGTTCCTTCATAAGCTGTGCGGCTTCCTCGGTATGACCGGTGTCGGAGCCGTAAAAAATTCCTACTTTCTTTGCCATATAAAATTCCAAATGCTTGGGGGCTTCGGATATCGCCGATCCCGTGCCGCCGGAAATTCCCGGTGCGGGGCGAATCTGTTTCCCCGGACGAAAAACTATGCTGAGGTAATATTATCACATCGGAATTGATGTGTCCCCATGAAGCGGGGGATCTTTACGGCAGATGACAATAATTATCAGGGAATGCCGAAAGAATACGTTTTCAGAAATATGGCGGTTTTTTGCCCGTTAGACATTCTTTTGGGGTATTATGTACGGAAAGAAGCGGAACAGCGATGCTTTTCGGTATAAGAAAACGGGATTTTTCCGGAACTTACAAATATAAAACAGGGTGACAGAATGTTTAGACGTACCAAGATAGTATGTACCATGGGACCTGCTCTTGACAGGGAAGGGGTTCTTGAGGAACTGATTAAGGCCGGGGCGAATGTGGTCCGGATTAACTTTTCTCACGGAACTGCCGAGGATCATATCGGCAGAGCCAGGAAGGTGCGGGAAATTGCGGCCAGACTGGGACGGTGCGTGGCCATCATGGGAGATCTCCAGGGACCGAAGATCCGGATTTCCACCTTTAAGAACGGCCCCATTTTCCTGAAAACCGGTGATCTGTTCACTCTGGATGCCGAGCTTCCCAGGGGGGAGGGAACCCAGGAGTCCGTGGGCATCGATTACAAAAACCTGCCGAAGGATCTCCGCACCGGAGACGTGCTCATGCTGGATGACGGCCGGGTGCAGCTTTCGGTGGTATCCGTGAAGGGCCCCCGGATTCTGACCTCGGTTCTGATTCCGGGACCTCTTTCAAACAACAAGGGCATTAATAAGCAGGGCGGCGGTCTTTCCGCCCCGGCCCTTACCGAAAAGGATCGCAAGGACATTCAGACAGCCGCGGAAATCGGTGTGGATTTTCTGGCGGTTTCCTTCCCCAGAACCGGAAGCGATATCGAACTGGCCCGGGATCTGCTTCGGCAGTCCGGTTCCAACGCCAAGATCGTGGCGAAGATTGAAAGAGCCGAGGTGGTGGCCTCCGACGAGGCCATGGATGATGTGATCAGCGCTGCCGATGCCATTATGGTGGCCCGCGGGGATCTTGGTGTGGAAATCGGGGATTCCCAGCTTATGGGAGTGCAGAAGCGTCTTATCAGAAGAGCCCGGACCCTGAACCGTCCGGTAATTACCGCCACTCAGATGATGGAGTCCATGATCAAGGCTCCCATGCCCACCAGAGCCGAGGTTATGGACGTGGCCAATGCCATTCTTGACAGCACCGATGCCGTGATGCTTTCGGCGGAAACCGCCGCCGGAGATTATCCGGTGGAAACGGTTTGTGCCATGGATCATGTCTGCCGCGGTGCCGAACAGTATCCGGAAATGGTGGTTTCCACCTACCGCAACGAAATCAAGTTTGCCAGCGGCGAAGAAACCATTGCCATGTCCGCCATGTTTGCCGCCAACCACCTGCCGGGGATCAAGGGAATTGTGGCTCTTACCGAAACCGGCCGTACCGTGCTTCTGATGAGCCGGCTGCATTCTCCGCTGCCGATCTTCGCGCTGTCCCCCTCTCAGAGAACCCTTAACTGGTGTGCACTTTACCGGGGCGTCTACCCGCTTTCCTTCGATGCTTCCCGCTACGGTACCATGGTGGAGGCGACCAGAGAGGCGCTCAAGGCTCTTAAAAACAAGGGGTATCTGGCACACGGCGACTGGATTATCATCACTCACGGCGATACCGACGAGCAGGGCAAGACCAACAACATGAAGATCATGCAGGTGGATTAGTCCCTGCTGCCGGGAAAGCTTCGGGGATTCCGGCATGTTTTTGAAGAATGAAGGCTGCTTTTCGGAGCGGCCTTTTTTCAGTTTCATTTTACGTTTTTGCCGGGAAGCCGATTATTGCTTTGTTCCGGTGGCCGACATATGTTTCACAGTCACAGCATGCGATTACCGCCGCCGTTTTCGGAAGCGGGCTTTTCAGGTATAGGCGCCGGGGCGCAATCCATGTATAATTTCCGAAAACAGAATTAAACAGATAGGTTTATAAGGTTATATGAAGAAGTCAGACGAGGTATGGCAGAAAATTGTCGCCGAGGCCCGGGAGACCCTGCATCATGAAAAAATGCTCTCCAGCTTTTTTCAGGAGTATATTCTGAACCAGGGCAGCATGGCGGATGCCCTGAGCATTCAGCTGTCCAGCAGACTTTCGTCGTTTGTGATGCCGGCACTGACCCTGCGGGGAATTTTTCAGGAATTTTATGAATGCCGTCCCGACGATCTGGAAAAGGCGGCTCATGATATTGAGGCCGTGGTGGAGCGGGATCCCGGCATTGGCGGATCCCGGGTTTCGGTGATTCTCTATTACAAGGGTTTTCATGCTTTGGAGGCTTACCGGTGCAGTCACTGGCTCTGGGAGTCCCAGAGGCAGGAGATGGCACTGTTTCTTCAGGGAATGATCTCCCAGGTATTTCATGTGGATATTCATCCCGCCGTAATTATCGGGCAGGGGATTATGCTGGATCATGCCACGGGCATTACCATGGGAGAAACCACGGTTATCGGCGACAATGTTTCCATCCTTCAGAATGTAACCCTGGGATGCCATGCCGATGCCTGTCAGGAGGGGGCCCGGCATCCGATAATCGGAAACGGAGTGCTTATTGGCCCTGATACCGTCGTTATCGGCAAGGTGAGAATCGGAGACTGCGCCAAGATCTGCGCCGGCAGTGTGGTGCTTTCGAATATCGGATCTCACATGGTGGCGGCAGGCATTCCCGCCCGGGAGGAAATCAGACAGGAGAGCTCCGTAACTCCCGCCGTGGAGATGGATGAGGGAATATCGGATGCCTGCAGCTGCTGGGGAGGTTAGTCGCAAAACCGGCAAAATCCGGGACGTCTGAAATGCCGGAAGGGGGGGATCCCCTCCGGCATTCCGGGGGCCTGCGGCGTTTCTCTCCGAAAGTTCCGAATCAGGACAGCCGGATCGGCAGTGCCGCCAGCCGGGCATCAAATTTCCGCGGCATGTTTTTAATGGATTCGGCAATGCCGTTATGCGTAAGCTCGTTATTGATGATGCCCACGCACTGACCGCCGATGCCGTCCAGAAGGAGTTTTACCGCGAGCTCGCCCAGCCGTGATCCCAGAATGCGATCCTGAGCGGAAGGCACGCCGCCCCTCTGAATGTGCCCGAGAATGGTGGCCCGGCATTCAATGCCGGTATTGCCTTCGATGTCCTTGGCCAGAAGCTCCGCATTGGCGATGTTTTCGCACAGAGCCACGATGCCGTGTCTTTTTCCGGCGGCGAAGGCCCGGCTTATGGAGCTGAACAGCGCTTCGGGATCAAAATTCTGTTCCGGAACCACTGCAAAGTCGGCGCCTCCGGCAATGGCGGCGCTGACGCAGAGATCGCCGCAGTGCCGGCCCATAACCTCCACAATATTCACTCTCTTATGGGAATTTGAGGTATCCCGAAGTCTGTCAATGCATTCTACGATGGTGTTAAGGGCGGTATCATAGCCGATGGAAAAGTCTGTTCCGTGGACATCGTTGTCAATGGTTCCGGGAACTCCGATGCAGGGAAAACCCATCTCGGTAAGACGCAGGGCTCCGGTATAGGAACCGTCCCCGCCGATAATCACCAGGGAGCTGATTTCTCTTTTTCTCAGGTTTTCGATAGCCTCAAGTCGGACTGACTCCTCCTCGAAGGCCCGGAATCTGGCGCATCCCAGAATCGAACCGCCCCGGCCGATAATGTTGGTGACATCCAGGGTGTTCATCTGAAAAATACGATCCTGGTGCAGTCCCAGATAACCGTCCCGAATTCCGAAAACCTCAACATCGGCCGCCAGGGCGGTACGTACCACCGCCCGGATTGCCGCGTTCATGCCAGGGGAGTCGCCGCCGCTGGTAAGAACCCCGATTCTTTTGATCATAAGCTTTTTCCGCAAAAAAACGGATGCCCCGGGCATCCGTCTGTGTGGTTTTAAAGTGTCAACTTAAACTTCGGCAGCCTTGATAATGGCAGCAAAGTCCAGGGGCTTGAGAGAAGCACCGCCTACAAGACCGCCGTCAATGTCCTTCTGTTTGAAGAGATCCGGAGCAGTCTTGGCATTGCAGGACCCGCCGTAGAGGATCTGCACCTTTTCGGCAGTTTCGGCATCAAAGGAAGCCAGGTATGCTCTGATGGTGGCATGCACGTCCTGAGCGATTTCAGGAGTGGCGGTCTTGCCGGTGCCGATGGCCCAGATGGGCTCGTAGGCGATAACGGCGTTTTCGAAGGACTTAATGCCGTTCATGTCGATAACGGCCTTAAGCTGGGTCTTGACAACTTCTGCGGTCTGCTGTGCTTCAAACTGTTCCAGGGACTCGCCGATGCAGAGTACCGGAATCAGACCGGACTCCTGGGCAGCCTTGTACTTGGCAGCTACCACTTCATTGGTTTCGTTGTGATAGGCGCGACGCTCGCTGTGTCCGACAATCGCGTACTTGCAGCCGAATTCCTTAATCATTTCGGGAGAGTTTTCACCGGTGAAGGCACCCTTGGTGTGAACATCCACGTCTTCGGAACCGTACTTGATTGCGGTGTCCTTGGCGAGGCTCTCAACCAGTCCGATAAAAATTGCCGGAGCGCATACGGCTACTTCCACGGAAGGTGCCTGAGCGGCAGGTTCCTTGAGTGCGTTAACGAGAGAAGTAACTGATTCCTTGGTGCCGTTGAGCTTCCAGTTGCCCATTACAAGAGGTTTTCTCATGATTTGTAACCTTAAATGATCAAATAAAATGCAGGAAAATTCCCGATTCGCAAATTTCCCGAAATTAACGGGGTGATTATAACACATGGAAGGGGTCTTTGCCTAAAAAGTGCCTCCGGGCAGGAACAAGTCCCGGCATTCCTGACAGGGAAAGGCTTTCGGAGAAGATCAGCGGAAACTGGGAAATACTCCGGGAAATGAGGGCCGGGTAAGAGGAGTGGGAAAGAAGGGTGGGAAAGAGGGGGGAAAGAGGGGGAAAGAGGG
>Ga0310695_10012792_pt1 | contig 11667 bp, 11 predicted proteins | sample RumenRJG_04DNA_FD_203882 | JGI IMG/M metagenome (GOLD analysis project Ga0310695, IMG submission 203882) | Bovine rumen microbial communities from Lethbridge, Alberta, Canada - RJG_04 (v2) (version 2) | ecosystem: Host-associated > Mammals > Digestive system > Stomach > Rumen | place: Canada... | reverse complement strand
GACTCAAAAAAGCTGATAAATACTTAAAAAACACCGCAATCACCCCAATCACCCGAAAAATTAATATAGCTGACTTTATTACATCAAATTCTCATCTTTACTTCAAAACATTTGAATGATATAATATTTTTGATCGTCACAGAAAAGCCAGATCAAATAACAGTTATTGTTTGCGAGGATGTTATGCTTCACGATGGACTTTATGAACAGATAAGATTATAAAAAGCGTGCAAACAGAATTGAATTCTGCTTACACGCTGTAGGATTTATTTACAGTAGGACTTGATACACGCCGAGACAAACTCTGCTGTGCCCTCGCCGTGCCGGTCGATATTTTTCCGGAAGCGGTCGTCGGCGACATACATCTGTCCCAAGCCTTTGAGAATGTCGTCGGTGCAGGTGTAGAAGTTGTCGGTAATACACTGCTGCAATTTTTCTACCGTGATTTTTGCAGGCTCGCTGTCAGGTAAAACACCGGCGCGGTTCAACTCTGCAAACTCTTCAAACACCGCATCGAGCAAGGCGACAGCTTGGATGTGATCGGTATGGCGCCGCTCAAATTCTTTGTAGGCGGCGGTATTGCCCCAACGCTGTTTGGCTTCCTTTGCGTACTGACTTTTCAGAACTTCGTATTCGTTTTTCGTTTTCATAAAACCCTCTCTTTTCTCCACGCTGTCGATCGCCATGATCAACTGCTCCAGCCGTTCTTTTTTCGCAAGCAGTAACTTCCGCTGACGTGAGAGCGCCTGCTGTTTGTCGTAGTCGGATGAAGATAAAATCTCCGCGATCGTTTTCAGTGAAAAGTCCAGTTCACGGTAAAACAAAATCTCCTGCATACGCTCAAAAGAATTTTCGTCATAAAAGCGGTAGCCTGTCTGCGCATCTACCTCTGACGGTTTCAGCAAACCGATTTCGTCGTAGTAGTGAAGCGTTCGCACGCTCACGCCTGTCAGCTCTGCGAATTCTTTGATCTGCATTTTCATTTTCCTCACCTCGGGTTCTATGATACTCTATGACGTAGCGTCAGAGTCAAGAGTTTTCTGAAAATATTCTATAACAATTTTTCGGTGTTGACAAGTGACACTGATTACGTTATACTGAAACCAACCTATAAAGAGTGCGCGAGAGACAAGCTCGTTGACCGCACACCAACCTGCCGTGAGGTAAGGTGGTAATGCTTGACCGATAGGAGATTATGAACAATACGCCTGTCGGTAACGATGGGCGTTTTTTTCGTGCTCCGACTAGGGAATAATTTTTTCGGAGGATTGAAAATGAAAACAATCGAGAGTCTTGTCAACGCAAGCAAGAAGGTTTATGTCCACATGAGCAGTGATGAAATCTGCCGGCGATTTTTCGCGCAGGCTGAACGCGAAGGATTTTTGTTCGGAGGTGAAAGTCCGACGGATAAACACCCCTCGGATTGGATTGCCGTATTACCTGACAAAACGATCTGCTATGTCGGCACCATTGGCAGGATCGCGGCAGGGTCGGGAGCGGAGAATGTGGTCGTGGTTGAAGCTGAGGAGCTATTGGCGCCGTAACAAGCCCTGTTGCGCCCTGTGTGCGGTTTTTGCGGAACGGCAGGAAAGAAACCCGTCGAAGAGATTTTGCTCAAATTTGGGCGTTTCTCGCGGTCGTTTGTGTCGAGTCAAATTCTGCACCGCATTAATCAAAGAATACGGCGTTAAAAAAAGTGCAAACATTTATTCTAAAATCTGTTGACACAAATGTTCGAATATCTTATACTGAACATACATTCGAATAAAAAAACACCATACACAGTCCGCAAAGTCATCGCGGGCGTGTATGGTTTTCCTTTTCAAAACGCTGAACAGCGTTACATTTTCATCAGGAGGTGCGCTATGGAACACAAAACTTACAAAAGCTATGATGAACTGCCGCTGATGTTATCGGTGCAGGACGTTGCCGACGTGCTGGGCATTTCGATGTCGGGCGCGTATGAGCTGGTCAAGGAGAAAGGCTTCCCTCACCTGAGAATCGGCGCCAGGATCGTGGTGCCGAAGGAAAAGTTCATCAAGTGGGTGGAGGATAACTCATGACAAAGTATGCAATGACGCCGCAGGGACAATATCACGGTCCTCTCCCGGTGCGAAATCTCTTTCCTATGCCGAACGCGATCTTTGATCTTGGGCTTACGGCAGAGGAAATAGCCGTCTATGCCTTTCTGATGAGTTGCGAGGACAGGCGAACCTACACTTGTTATCCAAGCTATAAAATAATCGGCAACGCGATCGGTAAAAGCAAAAATACCGTCATCAAGTATGTGGGTATGCTTGAAGAAAAGGGCTTGATATCCAAGCACAAAACCTTTGTGATAACCGACGACGGCAAGGCATGGAACGGCAACCTGATGTTCACGATCGCGCCCATCAGAAGCGCGATAGATGTGCATTATTATCATCAGATGTGGGATCGGAAAAATATCCAATACATCAAGCAGCCAAAACGCAAAAAACGCAGATGATTATCAAAAGCAGGTTAAAGTCAGGCGTCTGCCTTGACGCTATACATCAGCCGGCAGAGCCGACTGTTGCGATGTTCAAGGCGTTATTCGGCGGTTTTGTTGGTTGCTATATTTCGGGGTCTATATTTTGAGGTGTTTTTCATGGTTGAAAATAAGAAAAAATACGCTTATTGGATGTATCCATCCATGGTCAAAGAAATAGAAAAATCACTTGATATGGCAAACGCCACCTCAAAAAGTGATTTTGTATGTCAGGCGGTGAATTTTTATATCCGCTACCTGCATTTGGGAAAGTCAATGAACCTCTTGGCGCCCGTACTTGAGAACACTGTTCACAGCGAAGTTGAGAGTGCCGAGCGAAATCTTTCCGAGATGATGTTCAAAATTGCAGTGGAGCTCGGCATGATTTCCAATCAGCTCTGCAATGTTTATCAGTTCGACAGAAACGCATTTAAGAAATTGAGAGAGAACATCGCGGAGGAAATTGCATCCACCAACGGCATATTTACCTTCGACGAAGCCTACCTCTGGCAGGATAATTAACGATGGCTAAATTTATTTTGACGAGCCGCTTTATCAAAAATCCCGCCTTTGCCAACGCGGGAAAGCTGCTGCAATATATGGCAACGCGCGACGGTGTAGAGAAGTTACCGCGTGGTATTGACAACAAGCCTGCCACCAAACAACAGGAAAAACTCATCAACAGTATCACAAAAAAGTTCCCGGAAACAAAGCAGTCGATTGAGTTTGAGGACTATGAAAACGCGCCGACCAAGGCAAATGCGAGTGAGTTTCTCTCTTACTTTGAAGAAAATTACGCCGACAAAATCGAAGATATGAAAACGCTTGTCCGTTATTACGCAGAGCGTCCGGGCGTGGAAAAGCTCGGCGGTCACGGATTGTTTACTCAAACAGACGATAAAATCAACCTCGATGAAGTGGCTGATGAGGTGAGCAATCACGATGGCGTAGTATGGACGCACGTGCTGAGTCTGCATCGTGAGGATGAGGAACGGCTCGGCTATAACAACGCGAAGGCTTGGAAAAATCTTGTGCGCAGAAATGTTGCAGCCATTGCAGAAGCACATAAGATCGATCCGGACGACCTGCAATGGTACGCTGCGTTCCACAATACCGGTCATCATCCGCATATTCACCTGATGGTTTACTCCAAATCAGGGCAGGGATATCTCACCAATAAGGGCATCGAATTGCTCCGCAGCCGGTTCGGAAACGATATTTTTCGCAACGAACAGTACAAGCTCTTTGAAATGCAGACGGAAATCCGTGACGAGCTGAAGGGCGAAGCAAGAAATGTTATCGAGGATCTGCTCGCGCATATTGACAGCAGCATCACGCCGTCCGATGAGCTTGTTGATCTGTTCAATCAGCTGAATGCGGCGATGAAGCAGCACAAAGGCAAGTGGCTCTACGGTTATTTGCAGAAGCCCGTGAAGGAAATCGTAGACAAAATCGTTCACGAAATCGCCAAAGAGCCGGGCATTGCCGCGCTCTACGCGAAGTGGAATGAGATCAACCGCGAAAAGCTTTCGCTCTATCACGAGAAGAAAACGCCCGACATTCCTCTCGAGGACAACAAAGAATTCCGCAGCATTAAAAACGATTTGCTCCGCTTGATGAAAACACTTTCACAGCTGCCGGTCAGCGAACAAATCACCGCGGCAAATCTTTCTCCGGGCATATCGGGATTGATCCACAAGCTCGCACAGCTGATCGCAAAGAATTGTATGAAGCGCCGTGCCAAGCTGCGGTCTCAGGTTGACAGCAAGCTGCTCTCTGCCATTGAAGAAAAGAAGCGCGCTCACGGCTTGAAAACCGAAAGAAGCGCACAGAATTACGATGAAGATGACGACGAATCTTTCGGTATGATAATGTGAATTTTCTCTGGATATTCCGAAAAAGATGTGTTATCCTGTGTTGCTGACAGGAGGTGAAAGTATGGCAGGAAAACGCCCCGACGGCGACGGTCTCGTCCGCAAACGAAGCGACGGTCGATGGGAAGGCAGGATCGTTATCGGTCACAAGGATGACGGCACGGCGATTTATAAAAGCGTGTTTGCCAAAACACAGAAGGAACTGATGCCGAAGCTGCATCAGATGATCGAGGAATACAAGGACGTTGACCTCACCGAAAACAGCAGCATGACGCTCGGTGAGTGGATGGAAAAATGGGTGGCTGACTACGCAGAGCCAACACTTCGGCAGCGCACAATCGACGGTTACCGTAGCATGATCAAGAATCATATCCGCCCGGCACTCGGCAAAAAGCCGCTGCGCTTCCTGACGCAGAAGGACGTGCAAAAGTTCTACAATGCGCTCAAGCGAAAAAAGGTCAACAAGCTCGGCAAACATCACACGCTCGCAGATTCCTACATCCGAAAGATCCACATGCTCCTGCATGAAATCCTCGACGCGGCGGTTGCTTCTAAGCTGATCTCCAAGAACCCGACCGAAGGCACAACGATCCCGAAAAACAACTATGCTCCCAAGAGGATACTCAACGAGGAACAGCTCGACCGCTTCATGCAGGCGATCCTGAGTGAACCGATGTGGCACGATTTCTTCTACACAGAGATCACCACTGGGCTGCGGCTCGGTGAGATCTGCGGATTAAAATGGAGCGACCTCGACGAAAACACCGGCAAGTTACAGATACGCCGCTCTGTTTCTCACGAGCCGGGCGGTGGTTTGACCTTCGGCGATACCAAAACAGAGAAAGGTATGCGCACCATTCTGCTGCCAAAGGGAACGCTTCATGTGCTCAAAGAGCGCAAAAAACACGCCGTCACGGAATGGGTTTTTCCAAGCCTGCTCACACCCGAACAGCCCACCGCACCAAACAGCGCCTATCAGCGGCTGAAGGTCATTCTGCAAAATGCAGGACTGCCCGACATCCGCTTTCACGACCTGCGGCACCCGTATGTCAAGCTAAAAACAAAAAAATTTGAAGATTTTTATTACGAAAGCCGACGAACAGATTTTACTCTGCCGCCGGCTTTAGCTTTATGGTTAGTTAGGTGCCAGAAAGTCATTGCAAATGTAATCTATCTCAATACGATTGTCCTTGAAGATATATACACGGCTTATCAGGCGGTCAGAAAGTGACTGTGTCAGGCTCTTTGCGTCGGAAAGTTCCCGAGCGGTAGCCTGCTGCTTTTGTCTTAACTCGTAATCAGCCTCGGCTTGCTTGGTTCGCGCTGAAATAGCGGTATAGGCGTTCTTGGCGTTTACAACCTCTGCGTCGAGACTGTCCTTTTGTGCCTTGTAGGCATCAAGGTCGATTTCATCAAAAACATACTGCTCATATAGCATACGCTTTTTATCGCGCAATGATTGCAGCTTGCTCTCATATTCAACCTGTTGCATAGTTTGCACGGTTACGTTATCCTTGTCGGCGTCAATTCCCAGCACAGGAAGTAATTGCGCGCGCAGCGTGTCAAATATTACTTTTTCTAAATCAGCAGCCTTTATCTGCAACCCATAACAAGGCAGATTCCCTGATACCTCTGAATGGCGGCAATAGAACACGGCGTTTTTTCCCTTGCGGGACATCGCATGGTCGCAATAGCCGCAAAACACCTTGCCTTTTAAGGGATAATGATGAATTTGTTTGTTTGGCTGTGAAAAATGGCGCAGTGCTTTATTTGCTCGGTTATACAAGTCAATACTGACTATCGCTTCATGGTGATTTGGTATCTTGATCCACTTGCTTTCGTCTTTCATACGAGAGTGTGAACCGCCAATTTCCGTTATCTCGCGTTTGCCGATAATATAGGTGCCGGTATATCTTTCATCACGAATGATACGCAGAATAGTTGAGGTCACCCACACGCCGCCCGTTCGCCGTATATCGTGAATCGGTCTGCCTTTTGCGGCTCGATATTCGCCCGGTGTGGGGATTTTTTCTTCATACAGCTTACGGCCTATATCTGTAGCAGAAATGCCCTTAGAGGCCAATGTGAAGATTGTACGCACAACATCGGCAGCAACTCCGTCCGGCTCCATACGTCCGTCTGCGCTTTTACCATAACCGTAGGGACAGATCACACTCTGATATTCACCGCGGCGCATTTTAGCGTATTTGGCACTTCGGGTTTTCATCGACATATCGCGGCTGTAACACTCGCTGATAAGATATTTGAAAGCTACGTCAATTCCGCCTGTGTCGCCTTTATAGTTCTGCGTGTCAAAATCGTCGCTGACAGAAACAAACCGCGTATGATACAGTGGAAATACACGCTCAATGAAAAATCCCATCTCAATGCTGTTTCGCCCAAAACGCGAAAGGTCTTTGACAATAATACAATCTATTTTTCCCGATTGTACCAGCGCCAAAAGCTCCTGAACAGCAGGACGTTCAAAATTCATACCTGTGTGTCCGTTATCAACAAACTCCATTAGCTCACCGCCGTTATATTCAGACAGCGACAAAGCCTTTTCACGAAGAATAAGGCGCTGATTGGAAATGCTCAGGCTGTCGGTCTTGGAATCCTCAACGGAAAGACGGATATACAAAGCTATATTATAATCGCTCATTCTGTCACCACCTTTGCGTAGTCCGTTTGAAAGCGAAAGACTATGGTGAGTTCCTTATCGTGATTAACCTCAATACGTTCAATCAGTCTGTCAATCAGTTCTGCCGTCAAGGTGTGATTACTTTCGAGCGTCAACGCGTCGTTGTGCATATCCTGATAAAGCGAAAGCTGTTTATCGAACTCCACAATTCTGTTATTCAGGGCTGTTATTTCAGCGGTTAATTGCTCAACGCGCTGTTCGTAGCCCTCTTTCATGGAAAAGTAGTCCTCACTTGACAAAAGCCCCTGAACAACGTCCTCGTATAAGCCTCGAATAAGGCGCTGACTATTGGCAAGATCCTGACGCTTTAATGAAAGCTGTGTTTGAATTTCCGCACGTTCCGTTTGCTGCGTCATTTCTGCTTTGAGCGTCGGCAAAGAATCACTCAACGCAACAGAAAGCTCTTTTTCCATAATAGCTATAACGGACGGAATCAACTCGTCCTCGCGAATACTGACGCCCGGGCAGGAACCGTGAGCAATACGGTTGTTTGTAATACAATAAAAACGATACACATCCGCTCTTGTTATGCGTCTCTTACACATACGATTTAGGTGTTTGCCGCAATGAGCGCAGAAGATTTTACCCTTGAATATATTTGGCGTATATTCGTTGACGGGCTTTTCTTTACATTCCCTGCGAGATTGAAGTCGAATACGCTGCACTTCGTCAAATATATCATGACTGATAATTGCCTCGTGTGTATTACGGACAGTTATATAATTATCAGTGTCAGCTCTGAGCTGTGTATGATCTACTGTCTTTGTCCTGCCCTGAACCAAATCGCCCGTATATACAGGGCTATCCAAAATCCGCAATATGGTTCGGGTTTGCCATTTGCCGTTGCCAATCAAATTTTGATGTTTCAGCTCTCCCGTAGCCTGCTTATAGTGGCTGGGTGTTGCAATTCCCGCGTCGTTTAATCTGCGCGTTATCTCCGAAATGGCGACGTTATTATACGCCCATTGAAATATCTGACGGACAGCTTTCGCCGGTTCTTCGTCAATAATCAGCTTGTGGCAGTTGTCGGGAGCTTTTTTGTAACCGTAAGGAGCACGACCGCCGACAAACTCTCCGTCACGCATAGCCTGACGCTGCTGAGCTTTAATCTTTTTGCCAATATCCAACGCATAAGCTTCGTTAATCATATTTTTGAGCGGAAGCATAATGCCGCCGTGAATATTACCGGGATTGGCTGTGTCAAACTGATCCGTCACCGCGATAAAACGAATATTGCGGGTGAAAAAATACTGTTCAATATAGTAGCTTGTATCAATGAAATTTCTTCCGAGACGCGAGAGATCCTTTACAATAACGCAGTCGATTTGTCCTGCCTCTATATCCGAGAGCATACGCTGAAAGGAAGGGCGGTTAAAGTTGGTTCCCGATAAGCCGTTGTCAATATAGGTATCATAAACCTTAAACTCCGGCTTGTCAGCAAGGTAATCATTGAGAACAAGCTGTTGATTTTCAATCGAATTGCCCCGGTGACTGTTATCTTCAACCGAGAGACGCACATACATAGCTGTACGGATATACATAGCAGCCTGTGCTGTCGGCTTAGAAGCGATATTTTTTCTGCTTTTTCTTGCCATATTAACTTGCCTTCCTTTCCGCGCTCTGCGCTTGTTTCATTTGCTCAGCGAGACGCTGCGCCTTAAAATATTCGTCCTGATAATTAAACTCGATTTGCAGTTCGTCCTTGCTTAAAATACGGATACTGCGTATCAGCTGTAAAACGGCCTTGCGGTCAATTTCTTCCATTTGGGAGAATTTCATAAAATGATTGATCCAACGGTTGCGCTCGCTCCGGTTTTCCAAAACGTCTGTGAGCTTTTCATTCCAGCCGTTGATTGCCGCCTGCATGGATTCTATATCAGCGTTATATTTACGTTTATAAGATAAAAATTCTTCCTTTGTCAGCATTCCGTTGACAAGGTTTTCATACAGCTTGGATTTATAGCTCTCTGTCTTTTCAAGCTGCTTTTCACAGCTCTTGATATGCCCGGCGTATTCACGCGCCAGCTCACGGTTGATACGCTCGTGACTGATACTTGAAAGCAAAAGGTCGAGCGAGGCAATATTATCAATATGTCCCTTGACCGCCGTTTGTACGCACTCTGTCAAATCGCTTTCTTTTACCATAACGCCGTTAGAACAGCCGTGTTTTTTACCCGTAGGGCAGAAGTAATATACATACTCTTTTCCTTTGTAACGGTTGATTTTTCGAGTCATACGACCGCCGCAACATCCGCAGATAAGCATACCTGAAAACAGATATACCGTTTTTTCTTTGGGCGAGGTGCGGGTATCGATTCCGCGTATGCGCTGAACAAGGTCAAAGTCGTGTTTGCTGATAATTGCCTCGTGCGCGTTCTCATAACGTACCCATTCAGATGACGGTTTATTTTCAAGTGCTTTCAGTTTGAAATGCGGTGTGGATTGCTTTCCCTGAACAAGCATACCTGTGTAGGTTTCGTCTTGTAAAATGCGAATCACGGTAGTCGCGGACCAGCCGCAGTCCTTGCGGTCAGTATATCCGCCCTTTGCGTGAGGGAGACCGTTGTTGCGCTTATACGCTAACGGTGAGAGAATCCCCATACGGTTTAGCTCGTTTGCAATGTTAAGGGCACTATAACCGTCAAGACGTTTTCTGAAAATAGCGCGCACTACATCGGCGGCATAAGGATCAATCTCTAAACTCTTGTGCTGTTCGCCGGTTTTGAAATAACCGTAAACAGGAAAGGCACCGACAAAATCACCGTTGCGCCGCTTTACGTCAAGTGCGCTGCGCGTCTTAACGGAAATGTCGCGGCAATACGCTTCATTCATAATGTTTTTGACAGAAACGGTCAAATCGTCAGCGGCGTCATTTACAGTGTCAACATTATCGTTAATCGCGATAAAACGCACGCCATAGGCAGGAAACACGCGGCGCATATAGCGTCCCGTTTCGATGTACTCACGTCCGAGACGCGATAGGTCCTTAACGATAACGCAGTTTGCTTCACCACGTTTAATCATATCCATCATTTCCTGAAATGCGGGACGGTCAAAGAGAACGCCACTGTAACCGTCGTCAATCTTTTCAGCGACAGCCTCAATCTCTGAGTGCTTATCAATGAAATCATCGATTAGTCGCCGCTGGTTCGCTACGCTATCGCTCTCAACGGTCTTGTCGTTCGTATAGGACAAGCGTATGTATTTGATTGCCTTGTAAACTTCCAAAATAAAAACTCCTTTCATTGCAGAAAAATTCCCGCAATTCAAGGAGTGTGGTTGTCGTTATTCAATTCCTTTTCCGTCAATTATTATACATCGAAATATTGAAAATGTCAGCCCCTATTTTCGGGAATTTTGAAAATCAGCGAATAATACCTTTGATACAGTCCTCAATCGTGCCGCCGTTTGCCGCGAAGCTCGCGCGCACAGTAAATTTTCCGCATTTGAAATGATAGGGATTTTTAATCTGCCGTACAAATTCCGCGACGCGTTCCTCACGCGGTAATTTCTTATCTACCGCTACGTCTCGAATATCAACTAATGTCGGTTGTGCCGGTTCTTTTCTGATTTCTATATTTTGCATAGTAAGCTCCTTTCGCTGTGAATTATTCAAAACCACATGAATAAGCCGAGCCTGCTATAATACAAGCTCGGCTCATGGTATCTGATTTCGATTTTGTCGCCGTATTTGCCACGCGCCCCGGCAGCGTTCGTTTGACCGAACAGGGATTGTTACAGGCTGCGGAGAGCCAATCCGCAACATAGCCCTGCTTGTACCGCCACGTCGCCGCCGCAGCGCGTACAGAAGGTGCTCCCCCTCAAATCTGTGGGAGGTCGTGAGAAAGTACCATTATCATCCGCACCGTCCTCGCTCCTTGCCGGCCATGGCAAATTTAATAAGTTGCGTTAATCGCTCGGGCAAGCCGGTTCATCACCTCGTAGGCTTGTCTGTTCTGGCGCCGCCTCATTCTTCGCTCAGGACACGGAATGAAGTACCTGTAACAATGTATATTCAGTTGTCAAAGTGCAATAAAGGGGACAAAAGCAGTTAATGACGTTCTCACGTTGACAGTTTTATATCCTGTCCTTTTTGAGATTTTGTCCTGCCGAAAAATACCCTTCTATAATATACGGACATTTTTTGGCCATTTGTCGGGGTGCTTTACGAAAATTTTTCAAAAAATTTTTCAAGGGCTGTTAAACCGCTGTCTATGCTTTCGCATATTGTGCTCTTATGACAATGTTCGAGACGTGCGATTTCCGACTTGCTGATACCTAAAAAATAGTGAGCGTAAATTCTTCTACCTTGCTTTTTCGGCAGCTTTGCAAGACCTTGATACAATAAAGAAAGCGTCCTTTGCTGTTCTAATATATCAATAGGTGATTTTTGAAAAGGCATATCCTTTTCCTTTATGTCTCCGAGGTCAAACGTAAAGAAAGCGCCGTAACGGCGCAAATATCTGAGATAACTTTCTTCTTTGCGGTCTAAATCTTCCAAAAGCGCGGCAACCTCGTCCGGCACCTCAACAATTTTATCTTCTTTATAATGCGGGTAATAGTCCCGCAGGTTAATTTGTTTC
>Ga0310695_10012790_pt1 | contig 11668 bp, 9 predicted proteins | sample RumenRJG_04DNA_FD_203882 | JGI IMG/M metagenome (GOLD analysis project Ga0310695, IMG submission 203882) | Bovine rumen microbial communities from Lethbridge, Alberta, Canada - RJG_04 (v2) (version 2) | ecosystem: Host-associated > Mammals > Digestive system > Stomach > Rumen | place: Canada... | reverse complement strand
GAGGTCTCCTCCCGCGGCGTCACGTCGCTCGCCCAGGTCATCAAGATCGACGGCGAGAACGTCTCGCTCCAGGTCTTCGCCGGCGCCCGCGGCATCGCGACCGACGCGCGCGTCCGCTTCCTCGGCCGCCCGATGCAGGTCGCCTTCTCCGACGACCTGCTCGGCCGCGTCTTCGACGGCGGCGGCAACCCGCGCGACAAGGGCCCCGCCCTCCGCGACAACCTCGTCGACATCGGCGGCCCGTCCGTCAACCCCGCCAAGCGCATCGTCCCGCGCAACATGGTGCGCACGAACATCCCGATGATCGACGTCTTCAACTCGCTCGTCGAGTCGCAGAAGCTCCCGATCTTCGCCAAGTCCGGCGAGCCCTACAACGAGCTGCTGGCTCGCATCGCGCTGCAGGCCGAGACGGACGTGATCATCCTCGGCGGCATGGGCCTCAAGAACGACGACTACCTCTACTTCCGCGACACGCTCGACCAGTCCGGCGCCCTCTCCCGCACCGTGATGTTCGTCCACACCGCCGCGGACCCGGTCGTCGAGTGCTCGCTCGTTCCGGACCTCTCGCTCGCCGTCGCGGAGCAGTTCGCGATCGCGGGCCGGAAGGTGCTCGTGCTCCTCACGGACATGACCTCGTTCTCCGACGCCCTCAAGGAGGTCGCGATCACGATGGAGCAGATCCCGTCCAACCGCGGCTACCCCGGCGACCTGTACTCGCAGCTCGCCGCGCGCTACGAGAAGGCGGTCGACTTCGAGGGCGCGGGCTCGATCACGATCCTCGCGGTGACGACGATGCCCGGCGGCGACGTGACGCACCCCGTCCCGGACAACACGGGCTACATCACCGAGGGCCAGTTCTACCTGGAGGGCGGGCGCATCGAGCCGTTCGGCTCCCTCTCCCGCCTCAAGCAGCAGGTGAACAAGAACACCCGCCCCGACCACCGCGTCATCATGGACACGATGATCCAGCTCTTCTCGCAGTACCGCTCGACGCTCGAGAAGCAGTCGATGGGCTTCCGCATGAGCGCGTGGGACGAGAAGCTCCTGAAGTACGGCCGCCGCTTCGAGAAGGAGATGATGGACATCTCGGTGAACATCCCGCTGGAGCGGGCGCTCGACCTCGGCTGGGAGATCCTCGCCGACTGCTTCGACCCGTCCGAGACGGGCATCCGCACCGACGTCGTCGAGAAGTTCTGGCCGAAGAAGTAACGCCGCGCCATGGCCAAGGTCAAGCTCACCAAAACCGAACTCAAGGCGCAGAAGGACGCCCTCGCCCGCTACCGGCGGTTCCTCCCGATGCTGCAGCTCAAGAAGTCGCAGCTGCAGATGGAGCTCGGCGGCATGCGCGCCCGCGAGGAGGACCTCGCCCGCCGCGAGGAGGAGCTGCTCGACGGCGTGAAGCCCTGGATCGGCCTCCTCGCCGACGCCGGCGTTCCGCTCTCCGTCGAGCTGGAGCGCGTCCGCACGCACGCCGGCAACATCGCCGGCGTCGAGATCCCCGTCTACGACGGCGTCGACCTGCGCCGCGCCGAGGTCGACCTCTTCGCCACGCCCGAGTGGGTGGACGACGCCGCCGCGGCCGCCGCCGCCCTGATCGGCGTCCGCGCCGAGCGCGACGTCGCCGCCGAGCAGGTCCGCCTCGTCGCCGAGGAGCTCCGCACCACCTCGCAGCGCGTGAACCTCTTCGAGAAGGTCAAGATCCCCGAGTGCGTCGAGAACATCCGCGTCATCAACGTCGCCCTCGGCGACGAGCAGACCTCCTCCGTCGCCCGCGGCAAGATCGCCAAGGGCCGCCAGGCCCGGCTCGCCCCCGACACGAAGGAGGACGAGCCATGATCGTCCCGATGAAGCGCGTCTTCGTCCTCTGCCTGGAGGACGAGCGCGAGGCCGCGCTGAAGCGCCTCGCCGCGCTCGGCGCCGTCCAGGTCGAGCGCGAGGTCGAGGATTCCCCCGCCATCGCCGCGGCCGGCGCCGGAATTGCCGCCGCCGAGACCGCGCGCGACGCCCTCCGCGAGGCCGCCGCGAACGCCGACCCCTACGGCCTGGCGATCCGCCGCGCCCGCCCGGAGGACTCCGACGACCCGGCGGTTCGCCACGTCCTCTCCGTCGTCGACCGCTGGATCGACGCGCGCGACGAGCGCAAGGCGCTCGAGGCGACGGTCGCCCGCTTCGCGCCGTGGGGCGACTTCGACCCCGCCGCGGCGCGCGCCCTCGCCGCGAAGGGCGTCCCCGTCTCGCTCTTCTCCGTCCCCGCGGACTTCGACTTTTCCGCCTTCCCCGCAGGCGCCGCGCTGCAGGTCCTCTCGCGGACAGGGGAGCACGTCTACGGCGCCCTCGTCGGCGCCCCGCTCCCCGAGGGCGTCGCCCCCGCGCCGCTCCCCGAGGAGCCGCTCTCCGCGACGCGCCGCCGCATCGCCGACGCCGAGGCGCGCATGCGCATGGCCGCCGGCACGCTCCGGACGCTCTCTCGCGAGAAGGGCGCCGTCCTCGCCTCCGCCGAGCGCTTCGCCGGCCGCCGCGAATGGGCGCTCGCCGCGGAGAACCTCCGCGCCGCGGGGCCCGTCGCGCACCTCGCCGGCTGGTGCCCGGAGGACGCGCTCCCGGCGCTGCTCGCCGCCGCGCGCGAGGATGGCTGGGGCGTCGCCTCGCGCGACCCGGAGGAGGGCGAGACGCCGCCCGTCCTCCTGCGCCCGCCGCGGATCTTCCGCCCGATCCTCACGCTCCTCGGCGGCCTCGGCATCCTGCCCGGCTACACGGAGACGGACATCTGCGTCCCGTTCTACGCCTTCTTCACGCTCTTCTTCGCGATGCTCGTGGGCGACGCCGGCTACGGCCTGCTGCTGCTCGCCGTCTGGTTCGCCGTCCGGAGGAAGCTCGCCGCCTCGGAGCAGGCCGGCGTGCGCGCCGTCTCGACGCTGCTGCTCGTCTTCTCGGGCGCGACGATCCTCTGGGGCGTCCTCTCCGGCACGTGGTTCGGCATGCCCGCCGAATGGCTGCCCGGCTTCATGGCGCGGGACCTGCCGACCGCGTGCTGGCTCGGCGACCAGGGCAACATCATGTGGCTCTGCTTCACGATCGGGCTCGTCCACCTCGAGATCGCGCGCGTCTGGAACGTCCTCCAGCTCTGGCCCGACTCCAAGGCCCTCGCCCAGCTCGGCTGGGGCGGCGTCCTGCTCGGGATGTACTTCGTCGTGTGCTCCATCGCGGTGCCGGGGTGCTCGTTCCCGGCCTGGGCGGGCGTCGTCATGGGCGTCTCGGTCCTGCTCATCCTGCTCTTCTCCTACAAGAGGAGCGAGCTCAAGGAGAACGTCGTCTCGCTCTGCCTCACGCCGCTCAACGTCATCTCGTCGATGGGCGACATCATCTCCTACGTCCGCCTCTTCGCCGTCGGCCTCGCCGCCGTGAAGATCGCGGAGACGTTCGACACGATGGCCGCGGGCCTCTCGATGCCGCTCTGGGCGAAGGTGCCGTGCATGGTCCTCATCCTCCTGCTCGGCCACGCGCTCAACCTCGTGATGGGCGCGCTCTCGATCCTCGTCCACGCCGTCCGCCTCAACACGCTCGAGTTCTCCTCGGCCAAGGGCATCAGCTGGAGCGGCAGCGAATACACCCCCTTCAACACCAACCCACAAGGAAACTGAAATGGAAATCGATTCCGCCCTCTGCGTCGCCGGCGCCGTCTGCGCCGTCGGATTCTCGGCCGCCGGCTCCGCCATCGGCATCGGCAAGGCCGCCTGCGCCGCCATCGGCGCGTGGAAGAAGTGCTACGCCCAGAACAAGCAGGCGCCCTACATCCTGTTCTCCTACGTCGGCGCGCCGCTCACGCAGACGCTCTACGGGATGATCCTGATGTTCGTCATCCTCGGGCTCGTCGGCAACTGCATCCCGGGCGCGGGCGTCGCGGCCGTGATCCTCGGCATCTTCGCGGGCGTCGGCATCGGCGCCTCGGCGGCGATGCAGGGCCAGGCGGCGGCCGGCGCGGCCGACTCGCAGGCGGAGACGGGCAAGGGCCTCGCGAACAACATGGCGGCGCTCGGCGTCGTCGAGACCGTGGCCATCTTCGTGATGGTCTTCGCGATGATCGCGATCGGCTCGCTCAAGCCGAAGGCCGCGGCCGAGGCCGCCGAGCCGGCCGCCCTCGAGCAGGCCGCCGAGGCCGCGGAAGCCCCCGCGCCCTAGCGCGCGGCGCGGGCGGCGGCGAAGCCGCGCGCGACGGCGCCGGGATCGGCCGCCTTCGAGAAGGCCGAGACGACCGAGACGCCGTCCACGCCCTGCGCGTAGATGCCGGCGGCCCGCTCGGGCGTGACGCCACCGATCGCGACGGACGCGACGCCCGGCGGCAGCGCGCGCACCGCGGCGCGGAGTCCGTCGAGGCCGAGCGCGTCGGCGGCGTCCGCCTTCGTGCCGCGCGCGTCGTAGACCGGCCCGATGCCGACGGCGTCGACGAGCGAGGCGTCCACCGCCGCGGCCTCGGCCGCGTTGCGGACCGACCAGCCGACGTCGAGCGCGCGCCCGACGGCGCGGCGCACGGCCTCGGGCGGGAGGTCGTCCTGCCCGACGTGCACCGCCGCGGCGCCGACCGCGAGCGCGAGGCCCGGGAGGTTGTTCACGACGAGCGGCACGCCGCGCGCCCGCAGCATGTCCTGTAGCCGCTGGCAGCGCTCGTAGAGGCGGCGGCCGTCGGACTCCTTGTCGCGATACTGCACGACCGTGACGCCGCCCGCGACCGCGCGCTCGACGTTCTCGACGAAGTCGCCCGCGTAGCGCGAGGGGTTGTCCGTGATCAGGTAGACCGCGTACTGCTCCGGCGCGAGGACGCTCATGCGAGCACCCTGCCTTCCGCCTCGAACGCCGCGGCGTCGATCTCGTCGAGCGCGTCGAGGAAGGCGACCGCGAACGAGCCGGGGCGCCTCGAGACGCGCTCCGCGCGCTCGCCGGCGAGGCCGACGAGCAGCGCCGCGGCGACGGCCGCGAGGCGCGCGTCGCCGTCGGCGGCCGCGCACAGCGCCGCGCAGAGCGCGCCCTGCGCGCAGCCGACGCCCGTGACGCGCGTGAGGAGCTCCACGCCGTTCGCGATCCGGACGGGCGCCGCGCCGCCGGGGGCGACGACGAGGTCGACCGGCCCCGTGACGAGCACCGCGGCGCCGGTCCGCTCCGCGAGGGCGCGCGCGGCGTCCGCGGCGGCGTCCACGCCCTCGGTCGCGTCGACCCCGCGCCCGCCGGCGCCCGCGCCGGCGAGGGCGAGGATCTCGGAGGCGTTGCCGCGGATCATCGCGGGGCCCTGCGCCGCGAGCTCGGAGGCGACCTGCGTGCGGAGCGGCAGCGCGCCGACGGCGACCGGGTCGAGCACCCACGGGCGCCCGGCGGCGTTCGCGGCGGCGACGGCCCGGCGCATGGCCTCGGCCTGCTCGCGCTCGATGGTGCCGACGTTCACGAGGAGCGCCGAGGCGACGCCCGCGAAGATCGCGGACTCCTCCGGGTCGTGGATCATCGCGGGCGCGGCGCCCGCGGCGAGGAGGACGTTGGCGGTGAAGTTGGTGACGACGTGGTTCGTCAGGCAGTGGACGAGCGGGACGCGCGTGCGCATCGTCCCGAGGAGCGCGCCGGCGGCGCGGACCCATTCGGCGGAAGTGGCGGGATTGCCCATGGAATCGTTTCGATCGGGTTTCGGGCCGGAGGCCGGCCCGCGGAAGCCGTTCAGACGAGCCGCTCGAGCATCGACCGGGCGAGGGCGAGCTGGGAGCGCGCGCGGACGAGGTTGTGGCCCGGACGGGCGATGCGGAAGTAGTGGTCGCCCTCGAGGTAGTCGGTGAGGAAGCGGACGCCGACCTCGGTCGTCATCGAGATGCCGCCGTAGGGCAGGAGCTTGCGCTCCGTCTCGGTGAGGACGGATCCGACCTCGGCGAGGAAGCCGTCGGCGAGCGCGTCGTACATCTCGCGACGGGCGACGACGAGGGACGTGTCGGGCTCGTCCTCCGGCCGGTCGCTGCACATGGAGCGCATGAGGTCGCCGAAGTCGTGGAGCGAGAGGCCCGGCATGCAGGTGTCGAGGTCGATGACGCAGATCGCGCGACCCGTGCGGTCGTCGAGAAGAACGTTCGCGAACTTGGCGTCGTTGTGCGTGGTGCGCTCCGGGACGAGCCCCGCCTCGTTCGCCTCCTGGAGACGCAGCGCCTCGGGGCGAAGGGCGAGAAACGCCTCGAAGTCCGCGCGGCACTCCGCCGCCCGGCCGTGGGCGTCCGCCGCGAACGCCGCCTCGAGCCGCTCGAAGCGGTTGCGCGTGTCGTGGAAGCGCGGAATCGTCTCGACGAGGCGCGGCGCGGGCAGGTCCGCGAGCAGGCGCTGGAAGCGGCCGAACGCGAGCGCGGCCTCGCGCGCCTCCTCGGGCGTCTCCGCGCGGTCGCGCCCCGCGGCGCGCCCGATGTAGCGGTAGAGGCGCCAGAAGCCCTCGGGGGAGTCGACGCCCATCGTGCCGTTGGCGGTGCGGAGGAAGTGCAGGTGGTTGCGCTCCGGATCGGCCGAGCCGAGCTCCTCGTTCTTGCGGGCGAGATGCTCCGAGATGCGCATCACGTTGACCATCAGGCCCTCGTAGTTCGTGAAGACGTGCTTGTTGACGCTCTGCAGCACATAGCGCGCCGGACGGCCGTCGGGCGCCTCGGCGTCGACGAAGAACGTCCGGTTGATGTGGCCGCCGAAATACTGTTCGGCGCGGCGGAACGAAAAGTCCGGAAGGAACGCGGAGAAGATTTCGCGGAGGCGGGATTCGGGAATCTTGTCGGTCATGGCGGGAACGGGCGAAAAACGTGGGCCGGATTATACCAGAACGCCCCCGCGTAGCAAGCGCAAAGCGGTGCGACGGCCCGGTTGAAAACCGGACGCGGCTGCGGTAGACTGGCCGCCATGCAAAACCGCCGCCGCCCCTCCCCCGCCCTCCTTCTCCTTCCCGCGCTCGCCGCCGCGCTGCTGGCGGCGGGATGCCCGCTGGGCCCCCTCTATCCCTTCGACCGGTGGCGGCCGCCACCGGCGTTCGGGGAACCCGTCCCGCTGCTCTCCGACGCGCAGAAGGGGTATCTCGACCTGCCGGCCGCCGAACGGCGCGAGAAGTTCAGGGACCCGGAGTTCCGCGCGGAGATGAAGGCGCTCGGCGACAAGCCGCTTCGCGTGGCGCGGCCGGCGCCGGCGATCGCCGGCGCGACGATGCGCGAATGGAAGCTCCGGCTCTACGGAGCGAACGAGGGGATCGCTTCCGGCATCGTCTCGAACGGCGTCGCCGAGCTCTCCAACCTCATGGTCGGCACGCGCTACGTCCTCCTCTTCCAGACGAAGCCCAACGCGGACGCCGTCGTCCGGGAAGAGACGCCGTTCGCCACCGAGGACCGCGCGCCCCGCCTGATCGACGTCCCCGGCATTCCGAACGCGCGCGACTTCGGCGGGTGGCGGGGTCTCGGCGGGCGCCGCATCCGGCAGGGGCTCGTCATCCGCTCGGCGGGCCTCAACGAGAACGCGACACCGAAGGACAACCCCGACACGCCCGGCGCGACGCGCGTCACGGACGCCACGCGCGCCGTGCTGATCGGCCAGCTCGGCGTGAAGACGGACATCGACCTGCGCTGGGACCGGGAGGTCTTCGGGATGACCGGCTCGCCGCTCGGGCCGGAGGTGCGCTGGGTGCGCTGCCCGTGGAGTCTCTACCAGTGGGTCGCGGGCGACGAGGAGAAGGCGATGTTCGCGAAGATCCTCCGCCTCCTCCTCGACCGGGAGAACCTCCCCGCGATCGTCCACTGCATCGAGGGGCAGGACCGCACCGGGACGCTCTGCTTCCTCCTGCAGGGGCTGCTCGGCGTCTCGGACGAGGACAAGCTGCGCGACTGGGAGTGCACGGGCTTCGCCAACGCGCACTGGGGCTTCCGCCACGAGAGCCGCCTCGACCCGTTCCTGAAGTATCTCGCGACGCTGCCCGGCGAAACCGTCAACGACCGCTGCGTCTCCTACGCGCGCTCGTGCGGCGTCACGGACGCCGAGCTCGCCGCCTGGCGCGAGCTCATGCTCGAACCCGCGCCGTAGCGCCCGGCCGCGCCGGACGCGCCCCTACCACTCGCGGGAAGGCGCGCCGCCGAAGCCGCGGACGCGGACGCGCCCGTCCTGCGAGACTTCGGCGAGGGCGTAGGGCCCCTCGTCGTGGCAGATCGACGGCACCGTGCAGTACGGGATCCCCTCGATCCGCTTGAACGCGTCGGCGTGCGTGTGCGCCTGGAAGACGGCGACGACGCCCCCCGCCTCCTCCATCGCGGCGCGGACCTCGGCGCCGTTCGTGACGACGCTGTCCCAGTCGCCCGTGAGCGGCGAGTGGCAGAAGACGACGCACGGCCCCGGCGCAGCGGTGAGCGTTTCGCGCAGCCACGCGACCTGGTCCGGCGGGACGGTGCAGTCGCGGTGGTTGCGGTCGCCGACGTCGAGTTCGCGGCCGTCCGGGAAGAAGTCGCAGTCGAGCCGGACGAACCGGACGCCGCGCACGTCGAACGCGCCGAAGGGCGCGGGCGGCTCCGGGAGCCCGAGCCCTTCCGCGAACCCGCGCAGGAACCGCGCCTTGGAGATGCAGTCCACGTCGTGGTTGCCGAGGACGGGGACGACCGGACCGCCGAACGCGCGCAGCGCGCCCGCGGCGGCCGCGAGGTTCGCGAGCGTGTCGGCTTCGTTCGGACCGCGGTCCTTGAGGTCGCCGAGCTCGACGAGCAGCTCCGCGCCTTCCGCGCGCAGCGCCTTCGCGGCGGCCTCGACCCGCCCGGCCGCGAGCCGGTAGCGCCGCCCGATCGCGTCGGGGAGGTCCGCCACGTGCGGATCCGCCACCAGGCCGAACCGCACGGGAGCGTCGTTCCGCGTTCCGTCCCCCATGGCGGCCGCCTTACTTCTTCGCCGGCCTGCGCTTCCTCGGCGCCGGTTTTCCGGCGTCCGGGATGGCGTCGAGCGTCCAGGTCCCGACGCACTTCGACGGGCCGCGCGTCATCCACGAGCCGCGCGTGTAGTCCGGCATCGCCTGCGGCGCGCCGCCCATCGCGATCGACTGCTCGGAGAGGACCGTGATCGACATCCACGTCGCCGCGTCGTAGCAGTCCAGCGGCGGCTCGGTGCCGGTCTGCACGCTCTCGATCCACGCGCGCTCGACGAGCCAGTCCATGCCGCCGTGGCCGCCGACGACGAGCCGGCGCTCCATCTCCTCGTAGGCGGTCCAGAGCGGATGCGCGTATTGCCTCAGGTAGGGCTCGGCGCTCTCGAAGGCGTGCATCCAGCTCTTGTCGTCCAGGGCCGTGCGGCCCTCGAGGAAGATGAGGTTGCCGTCCTCCTGCCAGAGCCCGTTCGTGCCCTGGACGCGCCCGCCGCGCGAGTAGGGGCGCGGGAGCGTGCAGTCGTGCGTGAGCAGGATCGTCTCGCCGTTCGCGCACTTGAGCATCGAGGTCACGACGTCGCCCTCGTTCACCGCGCGATCCGCCAGGTCGGGGCGGTTCTTCGCGAGCCACTCGTGCAGGCCGCGCGCCTTCGACGCCATCGCGGAGAGCGTGAGGATGCGGTTGCCGCGATTGATGCCGAGGTACTTGGCGATGGGGCCCATCTCGTGCGTCGGGTAGAGCTCGCCGTTGCGCAGCAGGAAGTGCGGCTGGCGGTAGTGGTGCGTGCGGTCGCCGTTGCCGACCTCGTCGCGCAGGTCGTGCTCGTAGCCGCCCTGGCAGTGGACGAGCTCGCCGAAGACGCCCTGCTTGATCATGTTCAGGATCGCCAGTTCGCGGCGGTCGTAGCAGCAGTTCTCGAGCGGCATCACGGGCTGGCCCGTGCGCTCGCTCGTGCGGCAGAGCTCGTAGCACTCCTCGAGCGACTGCCCCGCGCCGATCTCCATGCAGACGGGGTAGCCGGCGAGCATCGCGTCCATCGCGATGCGCATGTGCGTCTCCCACGACGTGAAGACGCACACCGCGTCGACGTCCTTGCGCGCGAGGACCTCCTCGTAGCGCAGCGTCCCCTTCGGCGCCCGCTGCTTCGGGTAGAGCGCGTGCGGTCCGGTCCAGAGGTCCGCGAGGGCGCGGTCGAGATGGGGCCGCCAGTTGTCGCAGATCGCGACGATCCTCACGTCCGGCATCGCGGCGAGACGCCGCATGTGGTCGCGGCCGCGGCCGCCGCATCCGATCACGCCCAGACGGATCGTCGGGCCCTTCATTCGCAGGTCGATCATGGGAATTCCTCGAGGTCCGCGGAACGCGCGGAACGGCCCGGTTTATACCACACCGCCCCGCGCGCCGCAATGACCGCTACACCGCCTTGCGGGCGGCTTTGAGCGCGGCTTCGAGGGTCGGGCGGGCCTCGGCGGTGATGCGCGGCGGGAGGCCCAGGCGCGCGAGGGCGTCGCGCAGGAGCGCGTCCGGCTCGGCGCCGGCGCCGAGCGCGCGGCGGCCGGCCTCGAGCGCCGCCGCCCACTCCTCGAACGGGATCTGCGCGAAGGTCCGCCTCGTCCGCGGGTCGTCCGTCGGGACGCGGTACCAGTGCCACGCGGCCGGGTCCTCGCCGACGGGCCAGTAGACCTTGCGCCGCTGGTGCGTCGTCACGGGGAGCGTGTCCGGGATGCCCTTGCGCAGGACCGCGAGCTTCGGCGCGGTGGCCTGCTTGATGCCCCACTCGTCGAAGACGCGCGCGGCGAGCAGGTCCTCCGTGATCGGCCCCTCCGCGTTCACGATGCGCAGCACCTGCTCGCGGATGTAGACCAGCCCGAAGTTCGCGTTGAAGTTGCCCTGCGCCTTCGCGTAGTCGCGGTTCGCCTCGCCCGCCTCGTAGACGCGCTCGTTCTCGTCGGGCGCGTCCTTCGCCTCGCGCAGCGCCGCGGCGAGGGCCGCGCCCTCGCCCGGCGCAGCGGCGCCGGGCGAGGGGGTTGAAACGGTTGAAGAGGTTGAAGGGGTTGAAGAGGTTGAAGGGGTTGAAGAGGTTGAAGGGGTTGAAGGGGTTGAAGGGGTTGAAGAGGTTGGAAGGGGAACCTGCGAACCGGTCTCCGGCGGCGGAAGGCCGCGGACGGCGGCGTCGACCTCGGCGAGGAGCTTGGCCTCGGCGCGCTCGCGGTCGAACCACCACTCGAGGCACCAGCAGCGCGCGACGCGCCAGCCGAGGCCCTCGAGGACGCTGCGGCGCGAGACGTCGCGATCGCGCGCGGAGGAGGCGGAGCGGTAGGCGTCGCCGTCGCATTCGACGGCGATCGCGTAGGAGCCGTCGTCCGGCTGCGCGCGCACCGCGAGGTCGATGCGGTAGCCGCTGCGGCCAACGCGCTCGTCGACCGCGTAGCCGTGGCAGCGGAGAACATCGGCGACCTCGTTCTCGAAGTCGCCCAGGCTCGAGCCCGGCCCCGCGTTCGGCTCGCCGGGACGGCTCGCCCCACCCTGCGCGAGGTCGGCGCGCTCGGCGTAGGAGAGGAACTCGCGAAGGTGCGCGGCGCCAAGGGCGGCGGTGCGGGAGAGGTCGATCTGCGTGCTCTCGATGGAGGTGAAGACGACGACCTCCTCCTTGGCGCGCGTGACGGCGACGTTGAGGCGGCGCTCGCCGCCGGGGCGGTTGAGCGGGCCGAAGTTCATCGCGAAGTAGCCCTTCTCGTCCGGCGCGTAGCCGATGGAGAAGAAGATCGCGTCGCGCTCGTCGC
>Ga0310695_10012789_pt1 | contig 11670 bp, 7 predicted proteins | sample RumenRJG_04DNA_FD_203882 | JGI IMG/M metagenome (GOLD analysis project Ga0310695, IMG submission 203882) | Bovine rumen microbial communities from Lethbridge, Alberta, Canada - RJG_04 (v2) (version 2) | ecosystem: Host-associated > Mammals > Digestive system > Stomach > Rumen | place: Canada... | reverse complement strand
TATTCTAATAAAGAAAATGAAAGTTCTAATTTTTTAAAAACTTATTCAAATTTCTTAAATCCAAAAACAATTAAAAAAACAATAGATTATTCAACATTTAATTCAACAATTTCAGAAAACAAAGAATATCCAATTAAAATGAAATTTGAAAATAAAATATTTAAAAATTATATGAAAAATATTAATACAATAAATAAAAAAATTATAAATATAAATGATTCTTGTTTTGGTAAAAAAAATAAAACTTTTTGTTTTATAAATTCACCACCAATTTCATTAAAACATTCAAATAATTTTCAAAAAGAAATTTCTTCATTTTCTCCAACTTCATATAAAAGAAATATAAATTTTTTTTATTTATCTGATATTATGAATTCAGATATAACATTTGATAAATTGAATTTCCGTTTAAAAAAATCTCAGATAAAAGTTGTTCCTTTAAAAGAAATAATGAAAAAAAAAGAAAGAGAAAATTATGAAAAATTTGTAAAAGATTTATCTATTCCTAAAGAAAGAAACAAAAAAAGAAATTTATCTTCTTTATATTAAAAATTATTTATATTTTAATAAATATTTATTTTTTTTCTAAATTCAAAAATTTAAATTTTTACTTTTTTTTTATATTAAGGATTTTTTTTGTGTATTTAACCAAAATATAATATCATTTAAATATATTTTTTCAATTGAATTTTCTGATTCTTTTGTATTATTTAAACAATTAATAAAAACTTTATTTCTACTTTTTGATTTATCATATATTTCTTTTAATATTTTTATATTATTATTATTTAAATTTAATATATACCATGGCTTTGTGAATAAACTTAAATTTAAAATTTGATTTTTTGAAATATTTTCATTTTCTTTTGATATTGTAACAAGTGATTGAGAATAATTTGCTATTTCTAAATTATCTAATATTATTTTTGGTGATGTTGTAACTAAAGAATAATTTTTATTTTGAATTAATTTATTTAATGATAAAGGAATTCTATTATTAATTCCATAAATATTAAAAAATAATGATAAATGATTTGCTAATTCATAATATTTTTTTAAAGGATGATTAGATATAAAAATAATATTATTCACATTTTTTTTATTTTCAATAATATATTCTCCGTTTTTATTTTTCCATTCTTTTTCAATTACTTTAATATTATCATTATTATTTATTGAATTTTCTTCTGTTAAATATTTTTCTAGACTTAATATATTTGTATTAAATTTCTCATTATTTAAAATTGGTGCTTCGGGTAAATTTCCTGATAAAATTAATTTATGTAAAAAATCATCATGTACAAAAGGAAGAAAATCTTCTAATAATGTATAAAAAGAATTTTGTAAAGACATTAAAAAGATGTTAGATAATTAGAATTTATGAATTATTTTAATATAATATAACATTAAAAAATGAAAAAAAAAAATTATTTAAATCCTCAAAAAAAATAAATGCCAAAAATTCCCATATTTTTAATAATAATAACCCTAACCTTATATGAAAAAACAATAGAACGATATTATAAATATTATTACCATTCAGATATAATAAAAATATTTGAAAACTTAAAAAAAACATGTCCAGAATACATAAGAATAGACACATCTCAAAAAAGATATAATTTAGACTCAGTAAATGAATGTAATGGAAATTGTATAAATTTAATAGTATATCTAACAGATTTTGATTCATATACTTTAAATAGACCTCAATATTATATTTCAGGTTTAGTTCATGGAAATGAAGAATTAGGTCCTACAACAATAACAGAATTTGCATTATATTTCTGCAATAATAAAAACAAAAAAAATTCTTTATATCATCAAATATTAAAATCAAAACTTTTTATAATGACACCAATGACAAATTCATTTGGTTATTATCATGAAACAAGAGAAGATAGAATAATATATAAAAATAATACAAAAGGTACATTAGATCCAAATCGAGATTTCCCATATTCAAAAGGTAAAAATTTAACATTTCCATGTATGAGAACAATATCAGCAAGAACAATAAATGAAATATTTAATGAACATATAATATCAGGAGGATTAACATTTCATGGTGGTGATAATGTAATTGGTTATGCTTGGGGTAATTTTATTCATATTTCAAATAAAAAAAGTACAGAATCACCTGATTATGAAGCTTTTTATAATATTGGGAAAATTATGAAGAAAGTTTCTTCTAGTTTAAATAATACTAATAATCATATTTATGATTATAAATTAGGTGATATGACTTCTTTAGTTTATGCTGTTGATGGTGGATTGGAAGATTGGGCTTATGCTTTAAATTGGGAAAATAATATTAGTAATAATGATAATATTCCTATTAAGAAATGTGATATTAATACTTTTTCTTTTTATAATGAAGATTGGGTTATTAAAAATGAATTTAAAGGAAGATGTATTATGTATTTAATTGAAGCTGATAATGATAAAAAACCTAGAGAAGAAAAATTGGGAATTGAGAATTTTGAAAAATATGATATTTTTGATTTTTTTCATTTAGATAATTTTTATGGGCATATTCCAAGAAATATGAGATTAATTTATTCATCTGCTGATTTGATTAATGCTAATTTTTTTATTGATAATGATAATATTATTAAAGAAAATAATGAATATATTATTCCTTTTTATTTAATGGGATGTAAAAGAGTATTAAATTTAACTATTTATAAAACTAATATTTACTTACTTGATAAAGATTATTTAAGTTCAAAATTTATACAAAAGAAAATATTAGAGAAAAATATATATAAAAAAATATCAGAAAATATAACAAATTGTTATTGGGGTGACTATGAGAATAATTTAACTTTAAAAATTTATAATTTAACAATAACAAATAATGCAGAAAAAGATGAAATTAAAAATGAAAAAATAAAAAAATCAATTAAAGGAAATTTATATTTTATTCATGCAGTGGGACCAGATAATGATTGGAAAAATCAAAATAATCCAGATCCAAAAGTTCCACCTCAATCACATTTAGTTAATTCTAAAATTAATTCTTCTTTTTATATTGAAAATGGAAATTATTCTCTTAGTTCAAATTATCATATTTTATCTTATCCTATTTTATCTTTTGATTCAGGAAAAATTATTATTGTTGATGATGTTGATTCTTTATTTTATTCTCTTGAAGAAAATGATATTATTTTTATTATTTCTGAATTATCTAATTTACCTAATAATTTTTTTGTTAATTCTTATGTTGAAAGTAATAGTTCTATGAAGAAAAAAAATTTTTTGGCTTCTCAAATGGAATTTTTATTTGATTTGCTTATTTTAATTTCTAAAGAAGAAATTTTTGAAAATAATTATCAAAAAATTTTAAAAAGTTTTAATAAGGAAATTAATCAAATTAAAGGAAAAATTAGTTTAAATAATTTAAATGATCAAATGGAATTATCATCAATTGATTGTTCTATTTTAATAAATGAACAAAAAGATTATTTAATTCAATGTAATAATATTTTAAAACATTTTAATTTTAATAATGAAATTGTAAATGGGAAATTTATAAGAGAAAGATTAACAAATTCATTAATTTCAATTGTATATAATAATGAATTTTCTATTAAATTAATAGGAATGTTTGCTTTAGATAAAAAATCAAAAGGAAAATATTTTTTAGATTATAATACAACTTATTTTTGTACTTCTAATTTATTTTATAATTTTCCAAAAGAAAATGTAATAGATTATAAAATATCAATTAAAAGAAAATCAAATAAAAATCTTTATTTAAATTTAACTTCAAATAATTTAAAATATGAATATTTAATTTTATTTCCTTTTGCACATAATTATATAATTTTTAATCAAAATATTAAATCAGGAGAAATTGTTTTAAATGAGAAAGCAGATGGGAGAATTATAGGAAAATCAGTTTTTGTTATAAAATTAATGAATTCTCAATCTTTAGATTTTATTAAAAACTTTTTAAAAAATGATACTGAATATATGGAATTTATTTTTGGTATTAAAGATTTATTTAAAAATGATTTAATTGTTTCAAAATGTTCTATTTTTTCAGATAAAATTTTTACTACTGAAAATAATTTTATTATTGATAAAATTGCACCTTGGAATATTACTTTAATAGAAAATGCATATATTCAAAAAAGAAATTTTATTCAATATTGTATATTAATAACAATTATTTTAACTCTTATTATTATTATTATTGCATTAATTAAAAAAATTAAAAGAAAAATAAAAACAATTGATTATGATGAAGTTAAAGTTGTCTCTACTAGTGATATATCAAATAATTCTTAAAAAAGTGTTTTTTTAAAATAAAATATAATATTTAATAAATAAATTTTAATTTTTTTTAGGTATTATTAAATAAAAATTATGAGATAATCTTTTAAAAGTAAAATTTAATTATTTTATCTTTAATATTATAAAAATATTTTTTCATAATCAATAATTTCACTTTTCTTAATTCCTCTCATAGCAATTAACTTATCAAAATCTTCTTTAGATTTATCATCAACGAAATTTTTATATGAATTCCCAAAAACTTCAACAGAAGTACCTAAACATTTTAATCTATTTTCAATTTTAGCAAAATCTCTTTTAATAATCATATTTAAACAATTATATCTAGTATCATTTTCTTTATTTTGACCTGGAACAGGTTTAATAACAAGAAAATATAAGTTTAAAAGAGTATCTTTTAATTCACCAACACAAGTCAATAAAATTTGACCTCCATTTTCATCTATTTTTTTTATTTTATATATATATAACATTAATGATTCACTTATAGTTTTTGGTATTATATTTAAGAAATGACATATAAATTCTTCTTGTAATATATTCTTAATTACTGAAAAATTATTTTCTAAAATTTTTGATATTTCATTTACAAATGAACCTAAATTTGAAGAATTTGTATTTCCAAACCAATTTTTTTTTACTATTCCATTTTGTAATTGTTCATTTATTAAATTCTTTATATTCATACTTAAAACATCATATGCACTTTTATAAATTTCTCTTATATTTGAAATTACATCATCATAATTAATATTCTCTTTATATCTCTCTTCAATTTTTTCTTGTAAACTAATAGTCAAAGCACCAATTGTAGTAATACAATAATCACAAGTGTTAATAACATATGAAATATTTTTAATATCTTCATCTTTAATATTTTTATTTTCATTATTTTTCTGAGAATAAAAATTCAAATTAAATTTAGTTTTTAAAATTTCTTCATTATAATATTTAAAAATTTCTTTAAATTTCATACATAAATCTAAAAAAGTTTTTGATTTAGAAAAAGTTAAACATCTATTCATAGCTTGTTTAATATTATTAAATAAATATAAACTAGAAACATATAATTTTCCTTCAATTCTATCATCTTTTTTCAAACCTTTAATAATTCCTTTAATTTTAACTTCTTCATTATTAACATAACTTTGCATATAAGGTTCAAAAGATTCAGAAATAATACCTAAAACTCTAAAAGGTTTATATTTAGGACTTGAATTAGGATCTTTTCTATTTAAATTTTTTTCCTTTTCTTTATCTTTATCTTTTTTTTCAGAATATTTTGCTTTAATTTCTTCAATTCTATTTTTTTTATTTTCATTATTATCACCAGTATTAATTCCTTTCATTAAATTAACATTATTTTCTTCATTATTTAAATTCCCAGGATAATCAGCTAATAAATATTCATTTAAATTCTGTTCAAATTCAATAGTATTATTAAGTACTTTAACTAATATTTCAACTTCAATTTTTTTAACACCTTCTAAATTCATCATTAAAATTTCATTTAAATGTAATTTAGTAATTCTACAAAATTCTTGACATAATTGTGATTTAAAACCCCATGAATGAGGGAAAATATCATCATATAATTTATCATATTCTTTTAAACATCTTTTAATCCATTCAAATCTTCTATAAGTTTCATTAAATTCAACAGGATTATCATTTTTAGGATCAAATAAATTTTCATAAGGATTTAATTTATATTGTGTAAACCAAGTTTTTAAATTAATAATTGCAGTATCACCAATAGCATTAATAGCAAGACAAGCATCATATAATCTTTCTGAATTATTAGGTAATAATTCAATATTATTTTTAAACTCTTCTAATATTAATCCTAATAACATTGAACATAAAGAATCTTTTTTTTGATAAAGAGAATTTACTTGAGTCACATGACGATAATCTTTAAAATAATCCATTATATCATTTGAAGCTGCTATTGCATTTGCTGCTTCTTTATATAATTTTTCTTTAACAAATAATTCTAATTTCTCAATTCCTGTTATTAACATTATTAATTTTGTTAATGATGATATTGTTGTTGTTATATTATTTCTTGCATTATCTAAATTTTTAATATCATTACAAATTAATTTAACTGTACTTTCATTTGTATCTGAATTTTGTTTTATTGTATTTATTAAATCTATTATTTTTCCTACATCATTATTTAATTCTCCCATATATAATTTTAATTCATCATTATATGTTGCTCTCTCACACATTAAACCATCAATTTCTTCGTCAAGTTCTGTTATTTGTTTTTCAAATTGCTCTATTAAATTTGGAAGTTTTTCTAAACTTTTAAAATCTGGGAATTTCTCATTTAAATATGATGCTATGTCAAAATTAGGATCTTCTAATGGATCTGAGGAATTTGTATATTGTTTTAATACTTCATAAAATTCTGGGGAGATAGATATTTCTTCTGGAGGGTTTGATGACATTTTTTAAATATTTTTTTTTCTATTAAATATTTAAATGATTTAATTTTTATTTATTAATATTATTCAAGATATTTTTTATGTATATGTTATTAGTAGATATTAGATTATGTACTTTTAAAATTGGAATAATAAAATTTTTTTTTATTTTTTAAGAATATTTTTTAATTTTTTAATTTGAATTTAGAATATAAATATCATTTAAAAATAAAATTAATTTTTTTATTGATTCTTTTTTTTTATCAAATTTTTCTAAATTTTAATATATAAATAATACAAAAGTGAAAACAATAAAAAAAATTAAATTAATAAATAAAAAAGAAACAATTCATTAATGAATTCTCTAATTTAAAATTACCTAAAAAATATTAATAAAAAAAAACTTAAAAAAAAATTTTGAAAATGGGAAATTACAGTTGTTTAAACCGTCAAAAAGGTAAGAAAAAAAAAATATAAAAAATCCTTAAAAAACTAAAAAAAAAAAAAAAAATAGAAGAAAAATCTGATTTAAACATGGAATTTGATCCTCGAACAGAAATAAATTCCTTAAAGCAAAAAAAAACAGAAAGTCAAAAGCCAATACCAAAAAAAACATTTAACTTTGATAGAAGTAACTTTATTCATATGAAATCAAAGAGTTTATTTGACGAATATATAATAAAAGAAAAATTAGGTGAAGGAGCATATGGATGTGTATATAAAGTTCAGCATAAACACACTAATTTTTTAAGAGCAGTAAAAGCAATTAAAAGAAAGCATATTGATTCAACTGCATTTTCAAATGAAATTGGTATATTAAAAACTGTTGATCATCCTCATATTATTAAATTATTTGAATGTTATTATGATAATAATTATTATTATATGGTTGAAGAATTTTGCTCTGGTGGTGATTTATATGATTATATTAGAAAACAAAAATTTTTCACAGAAAAAACTGCTGCTAATATACTTTTTCAATTATTAAATTGTGTTAATTATTTACATAAAAAAAATATCGTTCATAGAGATTTAAAACCAGAAAATATTGTTTTTGTAAAAGATGAAAAAAAAAAAAATATAAATAATAAATTTAATATTTTAAATGAAGAAAATAATACAGAAAAAAATTATTCAAATGTAAATACATCAAATAATGAAAATTCAATAAATAAAAATGATGAAAAAATTTTTATAAAATTAATTGATTTTGGAACAAGTGTTCACTTAACAAAAAATAATAATTTAACCCAAGAATTAGGAACAATATATTACATAGCACCAGAAGTATTTAAAAATAATTATAATGAAAAAGCTGATGTTTGGTCTTGTGGAATAATATTATATATTATGTTATGTGGACATCCTCCTTTTACAGGAAAAAAAGAAGAAGATATTAAAAAAAAAATATTATATTCTCCTTTAAATTTTCCTAAAAAAGAATTTCAAAAAATTTCTCCTTCTGCAATTAAATTCGTAAAAGAACTTTTAACATATGATTTTAAAAAAAGAATTTCTGCTGAAAATGCTTTAAATAATGAATGGTTAAATAAAATGTTAAAAATTCCTGATGAAGAAATTAAAAATAATCAAATTAATATTTTAAATAATTTAAGTAAATTTACTTCTGTTTTAACATTACAAAAAGCAACTTTATCTTTTATGACAAATCAAATATCAATAAATGATGAAATAAAAAGATTAAAAAATGAATTTGATAAAATTGATACTAATCATGATGGTATGATTTCAAAAGAAGAATTAATTCATTGTTTAGAATTAATTCATCCTCATAATGAAGCAATTATTAAAGCAAATGAAATTTTTAATGAAATTGATTTTAATAATGATGGTACTATTAATTTTTCTGAATTTATTACTGTTAATATGGAAAAAAATAAAATTTTAAATGAAGAAATGTTAAAAAATGCTTTTAATAATTTTGATTTAGATGGTAATGGTTATATTACTATTGATGAATTAAAAGAAACTATTCCACTTGAAATACAAAATAATTCTCAATGGATTGAAATTGTTAAAGAAGTTGATCAAGATGGTGATTGTCAAATTAATTATGAAGAATTTAAATCTATGATGGAAAAAATTTGTGAATTGTAATATTTTTTATAAAGATTTTTTTTTTTTTTTGAGATTGGTTTTTTTTTGTATAAAAATTATCTGAGGGATTTTTTGTATTTTTTTTTTTTGGTATTTTCTTTAATGAAATGATATACAAATTTTTTTATATTCTTTTTTTCAAATATATATTAATATATTATAATAAATTACTTAAAATTGTTAGTTAAATAGATTAATATATAATTTAATAATTTTATGATTTATATTTTTTTTTCAATCTAATTGAGTATTTGATATTGTTTCTTTAATAATATATGAATTAATTATAAAAAAACCTAAATCAATAATCCACATTTCTAAAAATTTATTTTCTCCATTATATTCTAAAAAATGAGAATATGAATTCCATATAATTTCAAAAAATAACCAAATACTAAACATAATAATTCCTTTAAATTTTTTAATAGAAAACAATTTATTTTTTTCAATTATTAAAGGCAATAATGATAAATACCAAATAAAATATTGAGCAGTAATAACTTTATTAAAAGCAACAAAAATCATAGTTAAAATTATTAAACATAAATTAATATGTTTATATAAATAAAGAGTAACAAATAAAATTAAAATAACTTGAGGTAAAAATGCAATATATGATAACATTTTAGATAAATTTGAATCATAAGTTAAATAAATCAAATAATAAAACATTGAATAATTATGTCTATGATCTTTTCTAACAACATGATATAATAAATATTCATATAAAAATTGATATCCTAAAATTTTATAAAAAATACATAAAAAAAATAAGAAAATTCCAGCAGAAGTAAAAATAAACATCCAAGGAGTAAATTTAAATAAATTTCTTAAAACCATTTTAATAGGTTGAAAAGTTTTTAAAATCATATTATAAAATTTATTATTTGTATAATTTAAATTATCATTATCACCATATTCTTTATAAATTAAATATAAATAAATAGCAGCAGAATAAATAATAGGATAAATTTTAAAATGAACTGCAAAACCATAAATTAATGCACTTAAAAAATATTTTTTTTTCTCTAATAAAATTAATGATAATAAAACTAAAAAAGTAATTATACAATCTGCACTTCCTCTTGTACAAATAACAACAGTTAAAGGATTATACAAATAAAATAAAGTAGAATATCCAAACTCATCTAAATTTAATTTTTGTAATTTTTCTAAATTTTCATTTCCATCATTTTCTTTTTTATTTAAAGTTTGAATTTTTATTAATTTTTCAATTAAAAATCCTACACAAACATCAATTGTACATAAAAAAAATTTACCTATTGGATACCAAAAAAAAATATTTGGAGTCATTAAAAAAGCTAAAATTGGAGTATAACGATAAGTTTCTCTTTCATAAGGTGATTCTTTTTTTAAAATATGATGTGCCCCATCTGAGAAAACATGATAATCTATATCTGTATATAATACTCCATAATTATAATATAGAAATTCAGTTATTAATATTATTGAATAACGAATTAGAAGTGATGTTATATAACGATGTTTATAGAAAATATTATAAAATATTGAATTTGACATTATAATTATTTTTTTTTATTAAATATTATTTAAGAATAAGTTTAATATTTTTATATAATTTAAAATTATATTTATTCAATTATATAATTAATATATTTTTAATAAAATCATTCTTCTATTTTATATTTTTTTAAAAAAAATTTTTAATTTTAAAATCCTAAATTTATATTTTACATATATACATTTTTTTATATTAAAAATATATAGTTAATCTAATTTTAATAAAATGATAATAAAACTAATTGCTTACCTAAAACAATTTTTACTCTAATCAATAATATTATTTTTTTTTAATAAATATTTCCGATTATATTCATTTAAATGAGAATTTTTAAATTCAAATTTATAAATAGATTTTCTAAAGTTTTGATTGAGCTTAAATAAAACTCCTTTAGAAAATTTAATTTTATCAATTTTATCACTTTTATAAAATTTATATTTTTTTTCTAATTGTTCAAAAATCTTAGATTTAATATAAGAATTTTGTATAATTGATTTTGAAATTTGAGATATTAAATCAGGTTTTTCAAAAATAAAATTTTCGTCATCAAAATTTTTTTTTGGTTTTAAAATTAAAGAATTTGAAGAACATTTAACTAAAGGTAATTTTTCATTTTCTTTTTTTTCAAAAGAATGAATTTTTGATTGTGAACTACTATTAGTTAATTTATATTCTGATTTTAATTTTCTCATTCCAAACAAAGAAAAATTTATAGAATTTCTCTTTTTTCTCTCAATTTTTTGAACAATTGGAAAGAATGAATCTTTATTTTCAATATCATTTTCATTATTCATTCTTTCTTTTTTCGAAAATAATAAATCCCCAACTTTCAATTTTTTATTATGCATATTCTTAATATAAATAAAATGATTATTTATTTTATAACTACTTTTTTTTTTCTTAAAAAAAAAAATAAAAAATATACAAAAATTAATTTATATTTAAATTTATTATTTATATATTCTTTGACATTGACAAATATCTCCTCTACATTTTCTACATTTTCCACCTGTAGATACTTTTTTTGCACAATTAAAACATAAAATTTCACATCTACAAGGCATACAACAAAATGTTATTTTATTTTTTTGACATAACCAACATAAATTTGGATCTACTATTTTTTTTCTATATCTTCTTGGATTTTCCTGTTTTGTTTCATCATTTTCCATTTTATTATATTTTTAAAACATTTTTTTTTATTATTAAATAAAATTTTAAAAAGTTTTTTTTAAAAATCTTTTATATGAAAATTTTAAAAAAAAAACAATA
>Ga0310695_10012788_pt1 | contig 11670 bp, 10 predicted proteins | sample RumenRJG_04DNA_FD_203882 | JGI IMG/M metagenome (GOLD analysis project Ga0310695, IMG submission 203882) | Bovine rumen microbial communities from Lethbridge, Alberta, Canada - RJG_04 (v2) (version 2) | ecosystem: Host-associated > Mammals > Digestive system > Stomach > Rumen | place: Canada... | reverse complement strand
TCAACGTCCGGTACCGGGATGAAGACGGAAAAACAGATGACTTCTCCATCCTGATCGGATCGGAGACCGATTCCGGAGAGTGCTATGTGATGATTCCCGGATCCGACCGGATCTACCGGACCGGTGCATCCCTGCGGGAGGCGGCGATCTCCACCACAGTGGAGGATCTTATGCCGAGAAAAATCCTGTCCGTAGACTGGGATTCGGTAAAAACCATGGTGGTCTCGCTGGGCGGGAAGGATTTTTCCCTGTCGAGAAATGAAGGCGGCGATAAGATCGAGGATGCCCAGAAAGGAAAACAGATCTGGAAGAATAACGGCAAAAAGGGAACTACAGATCTTACAGAGGCGCTGAATGCCCTTGCAGCAATGCAGGGCGAGGTCCGCATGGCGGAGGATTCCAGACAGGTGCTGTTTTCACTGACCATGGAACGGAACACTGCAAACTACCCTCAGCTCATCCTTGTGATCGGGGAAGGAGAAGATGGAGAGTGTATTGTTTCCATCAACGAAACGCAGTTCTGGACTGTAGACCGTGAGACAGCAGACGCAGTGATCGAGCAGTTCCAGAAATCGTTAACTCAATAACACGGAAAAAAGGGAATCTCTTTTCAGAGGTTCCCTTTTTCTTGCGGTCTGAAGAAGAAACGTCTATAATTGAGTCATTCTTTCGGAGAGGAGGCAAAACGGTGAAAACAGATATTCTGCCGACCGGCGGGAGCGGAACCAGCAAGATCCTGCCCGCGGAGGGTGGGAACAGCAGCAAGATCCTTCCGGAAACAGAAAAAACTCCCTCCATCCTTCCAGATGAGGTCAAAGCCTGGAACGGCTGTATCAGTTCCGGACGAAGCACCCTCGTCGCCGGTGTGGTCGCAGCATTGCTGACCCTGGCACTGTTCGCATTTTCGGTACTGAGTCCGGCACGGCTGACCCGGGATCTGACACGAAGGTACTGGATCCAGCAAGATCCTCAAAGCGGATCCGTGCTGATCCTTCAGTTCGGAGAAGAGTATGCAGACCTCTATCTGTACAGCATGTTTGGTGCTCAGCAGGTTGGATCGGCACCTTATAAGGTCACCTCATTCCGTACCATCGAGATGGGTGATACTACCATTAAACTTGATATCTTCAACCATACCATGAAAGCAGATCCTTCTATGGTCACGGGGACGCCCACAGAGATGTGGTACGAGGGATACTGAGGCATGAAACGAATAATAAGCAGGAGGAAATAATCGATTATGTATAATCTATATGTATTAGGCGGAGCCGTAGTTCTGTATTTCGTTATCAACTGCATTCTTGCCAAGTTTTTTAAACAGGTCGCATATGCAAAGGGCTTCGATGATAAATGCCACGCATGGGCAATGGTCTTCTGGCTGGGGATCTTCGGATGCATTTATGTGTGCGCACTGCCGGATCTCAACGTCCGGGCACAGAATGAATCGATCCTCAAGCAGCTGCAGGAGACCGGCGATATCGTCAGCCGCAACATCATGATCAATCCGGAGCAGAGAATCCAGGAGACGCATCAGGAAGTAAAGGGAAAAGTCGGTGATTTCGTTTCGGACGCAAAAGAGTTCGTCGGCAACATCAAAGATCAGCTGCGGGATGACAAAGACGAAGATTCCGGACTGATGAAGAAAGCTGCAAAAGTCGTGGGAGACCTGAAGGACAAGGCCGCCGATGCCATGACTCAGACAGATGCCGATCAGGCGGAAGCCGCCATCGAAAAAGCAGAGCAGACGGTGAAGGAAGCGGTGGAAGCCGCTACGGAGACCGTAGAAAAGGCGACGGAATAAATAATCCGGGCACCCGGTGAACTATACAGAGGAGAAAGACATGTACGAGGAATATACCAATTATCCGACTTGGGCACTGGCACAGTGGATTCACAGCGAGCAGGAGTCGACGGAGTTTTTCGGCAACATTGCAAGCAAGATCTACGAGAGCTATACCATCGACAAAGAAGAGGGAGTAAAAGCTCTGGCACAGAGTATCCGCACCATCGTTGAGGACGACATTCCTGATATTGAGGACGAGTATTACGGGAACATGTATTCCAATACACTCCGTCATGCGCTGGAAGAGATCGATTACCTCCAGATCGCGGCAGAACTCCTTCAGGACTGACCACTCCTATGAAAAAGAGCCCCGGAACCAGATTCCGGGGCTCTCAGTATATCAGAGGAAAAACTCATCCCTGCGGAGCTGATCTATGATCTGCTCCGGAGTGTCCGACAGTTCATTAATGGATTTACACAGAAGAAGGAGGATCGGAACCGCCCAACTGAGCAGAAGGGAATACGGAGAGAAACGACCGGGATCCATCTCCAGATCATCAACGAGCCGATGATATCGCTCAAAGAGCATCGGAACCCGGTCCTGCGAGATAAGAAAGATGGGAAGTTCCGGATGTTCATTCATATAGGACAGGATGCTCTGCATCAGCTGGCTGAGAGATAATCCTTCAATCACTTCCGCCGGGCAGGAAGCCAGATAGTTTTGATAATACTGATCACACTTCCATTCCAGCACATCCAGAACGTTGTCGAAGGAACGGTAAAAAGTCGTTCGCGCAATGCCGGTAACACGCTGTACATCTGAGATCGTAACGGTCTCAAGAGGCTTATCCTGACTGCATATCGCGACCCCGTAATAGATCAGTTCCGCGCTGTCATGGCTGCGTTTGTTGGTTCCTACATGATACATTGCTTCCCTCCGTGTAATCCGTACAAAATTATGAAAAAGGTCATTCTTTTGAGAAAAAAATGATTTATTTTTTGTGCTTTTTATTGTATAGTGATTAATAATGATGTGAAGAAGGATGGGGGGACACCGTGACAGTCCTCACACTCCGGATCATAAATTCCAACACTAATTCACAAAACACCTGAACTGGGTAACATAATGACTTAACTAACGCTACAATTATGCCTTGAAATGTAGCGTTTTGTCTAGGTGTGTTGTAATTTTTTTGTAGGAATTATATTCTAAAGGTAAATATACAAGGGATTTTTGTGTATTTATAACAATGATATGGAGGAGGAACTATCATGTGTTTGAAAAAGCTTATCAATGAACCCGATGTTTTTGTGTTAGATGCAAAAGATGCTATCAGTTCTCTGATTACTGATATCAAGTATCTTGATTCTGGCAAAGTTCTTGGTTTCGTTGGTGACAAGGCAGAGAAAGGAATCAAAAAGATTAAGGACATCAAAAAGAATGGTATCTCTTTGGATGAGGATACCGAACTGTTTATCAAGAGCAAACTGAGACTGGTGTCTGACTTCGCTCAGTATCCTGTCAACATGGTTCGTGAAGCAATCGGCCTGTAAGCTGTTGGTCGATCTTCCGGAACTAAAGGAACTGTCCTGTTTTTTAACTGTCACGAAATGCAGGTGGGTTCCGGGTTTCAATGGTATGTTATAAATACACATACTGTACGTTTCGCAGCGACCTGCGAAAACGTTTATATTTAGTGATCAAATTAAAAATTTAATTTGGGGAGGAAAGGTATAATTATGCACGAACAGTATGAAGCCTTATTTACGCCATTTAAAATTGGCGACCTTGAGATCAAAAACCGTATCGTCCAGTGTTCTATGGGTGGTACCTCTCTGTTTGGCTGGCTGGAGCCGGGCCACTTCGACAAAGAAGCAGCAAACTTCCTGCTGAACAGAGCAAAGAATGATGTTGGTCTGGTTCTTCCTGGTATGCAGGTTATCCGTGATACCATGGGCAGAGGCTGGCTCGACAACAACAAGAGAATGTACAAACAGCTGAAACCGTATATGGAAGAGTTCCATAAGACCGGTGGTAAACTGTTTATTCAGCTGGCTGGCGGCTTTGGCCGTTCCATGGCAGTTACTCCGTGGATGGCATTCCTCCACAGAAATCCGCTGCTCAACAAGCTGGCAAGCCCCATCGTTGACGTACAGTACTCCTGCGCTTCCGCATCCGAAGTTCCCAACCGCTGGGCAGAAGATCTGGTTTCCCGTCCGTTCACCACGGAAGAGATTCAGGAAATGGTCTTCCACTTCGGCCGCTGCGCAAGACTGCTCCGTGAAGCTGGCATGGACGGCGTAGAAATCCACGCTGTACACGAAGGCTACAACCTCGACCAGTTCACCTTCGAAGCCTGCAACCGTCGTACCGACCAGTACGGTGGCTCCTTCGAGAACAGATATCGTTTCCCGTGCGAAATCGCTCAGGAAATCCACAAACAGGCTGGCGACGACTTCCCGGTATCCCTGCGTTACTCCGCAAAGTCCTACACCAAGGGCTGGTGCCAGGGCGCTGTTCCCGGCGAAGAGTTCGAAGAGTTCTTCCGTGATATTCCGGAATCCGAGAAAGCGGTCAAACATCTGGAAGAAGTTGGCGGATATCAGTTCTTCAACTGCGATAACGGTACTTACGATGCTTGGTATTGGGCACATCCGCCTCAGTACATGCCGGATAACTGCAACCTGAAAGACGTTGAGCACATCAAGAAGTTCACCAACATGCCGGTTTCCTGCGCTGGCCGTATGACTCCGGAAAAAGCAGCTGAAGAAATCGCAGCTGGCCGTCTGGATGCAGTTTCCATCGCACGTCAGAACCTCGTTGATCCCGAGTGGATCATCAAGATCGAGGAAGGCAGAGAAGAGGACATCCGTCCCTGCATCCGCTGCCACAATGGTTGCTTCAACTTTGCTAAGTACAGAGGCACCGCAAACATCCAGTCTCTGGAAGACTCCCTGCACCTGGGCCGTTGCGCACTGAACCCGCCCACCATGCAGCACAACAGATATAAAATCGTTCCGACCCACAGCCCGAAGAAAGTTGCCGTTATCGGCGCTGGTATCGGTGGATGTGAAGCAGCTCTGGTTCTGAAACAGCGCGGCCACCACCCGGTAGTCTTCGAGAAGACCGACAAGATCGGTGGTCTGTTCCTGACTGCTTCCGCAATGTCCTTCAAAGAGAACGATAAGAAGCTCATTGAGTGGTACAAGAGAGAAGTAGAGAAAGCCGGCATCGAGTTCCGCTTCAACACCGAGATCAACGACCTTGGCGTTCTGGGTGGATTCGACGACATCGTTGTTGCAACTGGTGCAACTCCGAGACAGATGGCTATCCCCGGATTCGAGAAGTGCCTGACCTTCACTCAGCTGCTGCGTGAGAAAGTTCCCGTAGGCGACAAAGTTGTCTTCTTCGGCGGCGGTCAGTCCTCCTGCGAAGCTGCATACGAAATGATCCTCCAGGGCAAACACCCGATTATTGTTGAATACGCTGCTGACCTTGTTCCCGCACAGAACGTCTGCCTTGCAAACGCTTCCTTCCTGCGTGACATGCTGGCCTACAAGCAGGTTCCGACCTACCTGAACTCCAGCATCAGCAACATCGGCGACAAGACCGTTACCATCAGAGGTAAAGACGGCACTGTTACCGAAGTCGAGTACGACAACATCGTTAACGGTATCGGATTCGTTCCGCAGCCCGTTGGCGGCACCGGCAAGAACATCCACAGAGTCGGCGACTGTGTCGCAATCGGCAACCTGCGTACCGCCATCTGGCGTGCATGGGATGTCTGCATGAAGATCTAATCCATCGAGCAGACTCTACGCAAAAACAAATAGACTGGTGGCATTTCGATGCCACCAGTTCTTTTTAGAAGGAGAGTGCACGAATGTGCAGCAGATTTAATTTGGATGAACCTACCTTTTATTCCGCAGTCAGTCAGTTCCATCTTTCCGGTAGCGAACGGATCACGGTGACATCACGGGATATCTATCCATCCGAAACGGCACCCGTTATTATTGGAGATCCGGGACGCGGGCTGGATGAACTGATGGTAGTCAATCAGGTGTGGGGATTCCCCTCGCCAAATGAAAAAGGTCTTCTAATCAATGCACGGTGCGAAACCGTGCAGCAGAAACCGACGTTCTCACAGGGCGTCCGCCAGAATCGATGTGTGATCCCGGCACGCTGTTTTTATGAATGGGATCCGCATAAAAACAAAGCCAGTTTCTTTCCCAGGAACGGTGATGTGCTATACATGGCCGGAGTATTCGAACGGCCGAGAGAACTGGGCGCCTCTTTCAGCCGTTTTGTGATCCTGACCAGGGAAGCGACCGATGTCGTTCGTCCGGTTCACTCCCGGATGCCGCTCCTGCTGACGGCAGAGCAGGTTCCGGAATGGATCCGAAACGATCAGCGGGTGGAAGAACTGCTGAAGACCGCTCCGATCCCCTTGTACTGTGAAAAAGAATATGAACAGATGTCGCTTGATCTGTGATAAGATAAAGATACTCCCCTGATTTTGAAATCAGGGGAGTTTTGTATTTTCAGGATCAGTATTGGATCAGACCGAGGAACATATCCACCGCATTGGATAGGATGTGGTCGTTGAAATCATATTCCACAGTGTGTACGGGAGGATGTTTCCGGCCGTTTCCAATATAGAAAATAGCACCATGACATTTCTTGGTGTAGTAGCCGAAATCTTCCGAAGAACGCCACAGATTCTCCATGGGGATCGTATCATAACCGAGAGATTCCGCCACGGAGATCACATGGTCTACGGCAAAATCGGAGTTCTTCGTGTCAGGGAAAATATCGGTACGGGAAAATTCCACCGCGATATCCTCTTCCTGTCCCAGCTGTTCTGCGAGATCGCAGATCTCCTGCTCCATATAATTGAGGTCCTTGGAATGCTCCGCTCGAAGGGTCAGCGAGATCTCGCCCTCTCCGGCGGAGATGCCGAAGTCCTTGGTGCCGACTTCCAGATGAACCACGGTGCAGAGGACCAGGCCGCGGTGGGGTCTGTTAGGAATCTCATGGACCAACGCGAGGATTTCCCCTATGATGTGAGAGGGGTTGCGGCCCTGTTCCGGATCACTGGCATGAGAACGAGCACCGGTCAGTTTGATGGTCAACCCTTCCGATGCCGGCTGCGTAAGTCCCCGACGGTATACGACACTTCCTTCGGGATATCCGGACCGGTTGTGGAATGCATATACTTCCGTAATGTCTTTCTCCTGAAGCAGTTCGGAACATACCTTTCCGCCGACTCCGATCTCTTCCGCGTGCTGGAAGATCAGATAGACCGGGCGGGTGCCTTCCATAGAATCCAGTTCCAAAGCCAGCCCGCACAATGCTGCGCTGTGTCCGTCATGACCGCATTTATGAGATACACCTTCATTTTGCGAAGAATAGTCGAGTTCAATGGTCTCCGGGATCGGCAGTGCATCCATATCTGCACGAAACGCGATAGGATTATCGCCCTGCCCGTCTTTAAACGCATAAAACCAGTCACCCATATCAAACACCTCCAGCGAGGTGTTTTCAGAAATGAAATCCATTAAGATCCGCTTGGTTTCCGACTCCTGCAGAGAAAGCTCCGCATGAGAATGCAGTTTGTGGCGAAGATCAGTGATCTTTTCAAGATTCGATGCCTGCATGTTATCCCTTCTTTCTGTTTCTTCTTATGTCTTCATTATACCGCATCAACAGCGGAATGGAACGGGAAAATGATGAAAAGCGATGCAAAGACGGCAGGATCTATTCGTGTTGCATGAGAGAGTAGAACTGCATAGTGCGAAAAAGTGCAGAATATCTGAAAAATGCTCAAAAGAAGGAAGAAAATTATTGTATATCCGTACAATTCGATAATTGCATTTCCGAGTTTGCTTTGTTAGACTAGACGCGACTTTCAGCCTGAACAGGCAGAATCGAGGAAAAGGATATGGATCAGCATATCGATAATCTTGAGCACAGACCTGTTTTGAGAGAGATTGTGAGGATCCTTGTGATTTCTCTTGCCGCATTGCTGCTGGCAGTAAACATCAACACATTCGTCCATACCGGGGGCCTCTATCCCGGCGGTGCGACCGGTCTGACGGTCCTTGTGCAGAGAATCGGAGAACAATATTGGGGGATTCATCTTCCGTATACTCTGATCAACCTGATTATGAATGCCTTCCCGGTGTATATTGGATTCCGGTATATCGGGAAAAAGTTTACGTTATATACTTTGATTTTTATCATGGTTTCCAACATCTTCACTGATTTGGTTCCCACCCACGTCATTACCTATGATCCCCTTCTCATCAGTATCTTCGGCGGAATCATTAACGGAACCGTTGTTGGAGTGAGTCTCCTTGCCGGAGCGGCCACCGGTGGTCTGGATTTTATTTCCATGTTCTTTAATGTCCGGAAAGGAATTGACGGATTCTATGTGTCGCTGGGATGCAATGTTGTGATCCTCAGTGTTGCAGGGCTGATCTTCGGGTGGGAGAAGGCGCTGTATTCCATCATCCTGCAGTTCGTCACCACACAGATGATCCACATCATCTATCAGCAGTATCAGCAGCATACAATCTTTATCGTCACGGAGAAACCGAAAGAAATCGCGGAGATGATCTATTCTGTCTGTCATCATGGTGCGACGATCCTGGATGCGGAAGGAGCCTATGAGCACAGTGAAAAGAAATTCGTATACTCCGTCGTCTCCAGTGCGGACCGCGGTACCATCGTGAGAATGGTCAGCGAGATCGATCCGTCCGCCTTCATAAATGTTATTAAAACGGAGCGGATCCAGGGGCACTTCTATCAGAAGCCAACAAAATAAGCTGCGGTTACCGGAGTGTACTCACTCCGGTTTTTCATGGAAAAATGTTTCGATGTTTTTGTCGGTTTTTATGACATAGATGTGAAAATGTGTTATAATCATGAAATAATTACAAAACGGATACAATAAGAGGGTAAAGTGAGAAAACGACTGTCAACAATTATAATTACCGTTGCAATGCTGGTTCCCTGCCTGATGATGCCGTCTCATGCGGTTTCCATGGCAGAGTGCAAAGACGTTGACCGTGGAGACTGGTACTTCGCCGCAGTACGTTATGTTCTGTCGGAAGACCTGATGAGCGTGGATGAAGACATGCTGTTTCATCCAAAAGATCCCATGACCAGAGCCATGTTCATACAGACACTGTATACCATGGCCGGTACACCGAAGGTCAAAGACAAAAAACTGAACCTTCAGGATACTGGAGAGTATGACTGGTACAGTGATGCTCTGCGCTGGGGAGAGCAAAATGGAATTGTGTTTTTCGAGAAGAAACAGTTCCGTCCCAGTGATCCGATTACCAGAGAAGAACAGGCATATATGGTATACCATTATGCCCTCTATCAGGGGAAATTCGGAGAGTATAATAATCTGACGCTCAGTGACATCAAAGAATTCAAAGACTATAAAAAAGTTTCCGGCTGGGCCGAGACGGCAGTGGAGTGGATGGCGGTAAATGGATATTACCGTGGTAATGAATCCAAAAAACTGCAGCCAAAGAAAGAGGCGACCCGTGGGGAGACTGCATTGCTGATCTCCCGCATTCAGGATTCCCTTTTTGAACCGGGGTGCGTTGACTGGTCCAGCGTCAAGTCCATCAACCATGCCGGATACAACTTTGCAGCTCCCATCAACACACTGCCGGCATTTGAGGAATCGGCCCGGCAGGGGTATCATTACGTGGAAACGGATATCCGGTTGACGAAAGACCGAGTTCCTGTTTTGCTGCACAGTGATGTGATCAATGAATATGCCCGCAATGATGATGGCTCGGAGCTGAGTGAGGAAGTAAGAATCTCCGAATTAAACTATAAAGATGCACTGAAGTATGATTTCGGAGTTTTCATGGGTGAGAAGTTTGCCGGAACACGGCTTGCCACCTTTGATGAGTTTATCGATCTGTGCAAGAAACTGAAGCTCCATCCGTATATTGAGCTGAAAGCAGAGACGGGACTTACGTTCATGGATCTCCAGAAATTGATCGATAAGGTCCAGGCAGAAGACATGCTGGACAATGTCACATGGATCAGCTATACCACAGGGTATCTGGACTATGTCCGCAACTGTTATACCAAGGCAAGACTGGGTCTGGTCGTCGATGAGATCCAGGAGAAGAGCCTTCTCCAGGTAAAGGCACTGAAAACGGAACGGAATGAAGTATTCCTGGATTCCCTGGAGCACGATAAGGATGCGGTCGCGATCTGCAAGGAGAGAGACATTCCGCTGGAGGCATGGGTCGTCGATGACGAGGAGGAAGTAAAGGCGCTGGATCCGTATATTTCCGGGATCACCAGTGATAATCTGATCGCCGATCAGATCCTTCCCAGCATGCCGGAAATCCAGAGAACCAGTGAACGTTCTACCGTGATTTTTACTGCCATTGGCGCGGTGCTGTTTCTGGCGCTTGTGATCCTTGGATTGCTGAAGTTCCCACCGGTGCCAAACCGCAGAAGGCTGTTCCGCAGAACGCGGAAAGCAGTGAATGCGAAGCTGAAGGCGGCAGGACAGACTATTGCCGTCTCGGCAGGAAATGCTTTGAGGCGCCAGAAGGGTATGCGGCTGCCCAGACAAAAGAAGGGAAAAAAGAAACCGGAAGAAAAGCCGGAGGTTTTCGATAATCCGTATCTGTGATATAATCGTGAAACCATAGGATTTGAAGAATTGAGGAACGCGAATGCTCAGAAAGAAATTGACAGGTGTGATCATTACGATAGGAATCATGGTATCGATACTGGTTCCAGCGGCATCGGCAGCAAATCCGAATCTGCTGCAGGATGTGCGCAGGGGACACTGGTATTTCGGTGCCGTGCAGTATGTGGTCAACCGGGAGCTGATGGTGGGAACCACCAATACCACATTCTCTCCCAATAATACGGTTACAAGAGGAATGTTCGTTCAGAGCCTATATGGACAGGACGGACGCCCCTGGGTATTGAATGTTCGGCCGTCCTATACAGATGTTCAGGTCAGTGACTGGTATTCCAATGCCGTCGCCTGGGCAAAACAGAAAAACATCATTTCCGGTTATGACGATGGCAGTTTCAAACCAAATGCCCCCATTACCCGGGAACAGATGGCAGCAATCTTCTATCGATATGCGGTTTACAAGAGTTATATCTCCGAGAACACTTCGTTTAACGGAAACATCTATCGATTCCAGGATGCCGGCTATATTTCCAACTGGGCAGTTCCTGCCATGAACTGGGCACTGGCCATTGGACTGATGGCGGGATCCGATAACGGACTGCTTCCGGGAAATGATACGACCCGTGCACAGACTGCCGTAATGCTGACTCGCTTTAACTCCATTTATGTGGAAAAAGAGAAAGTGGATCTCTACCTGGTGAAGAGCATTGCCCACCGTGGATACAATGTAGGTGCACCGGAAAATACGCTTCCTGCCTTTGAAATGGCAGCACAGCAGGGCTTTGATTATGTGGAGACGGACATCCAGCTTACCAGAGATCGGATACCTGTTTGTCTCCATGACCCCACCATCAACCGGACCGCTCGTTATAGCAACGGTGCTGCATTGGAGCGGACGGTCAACATCAAAGACCTCAGCCTGAGCGAGGCGCAGCAGTATGATTTCGGTTCCTGGAAAGCTGCAGGGTATGCAGGAACGAAGATCCCGACTTTTGAAGAGTATGTTGCTCTTTGCAAACGTCTGGGACTGAACATGTATATCGAGCTGAAAGGGGAAGCTGGTTTCACCGTCGCAGATGTACAGAATCTTATGAATATTGTAAACAACTACGGGATGATGGATAAAGCGACCTGGATGAGCTTCAATCTGGACTGCCTGCGTATAGTCAATCAGTGCAAAGGAGATGCAGTGAT
>Ga0310695_10012787_pt1 | contig 11673 bp, 9 predicted proteins | sample RumenRJG_04DNA_FD_203882 | JGI IMG/M metagenome (GOLD analysis project Ga0310695, IMG submission 203882) | Bovine rumen microbial communities from Lethbridge, Alberta, Canada - RJG_04 (v2) (version 2) | ecosystem: Host-associated > Mammals > Digestive system > Stomach > Rumen | place: Canada... | reverse complement strand
GCTGGATGCCTATGGACAAATGGGATAAGTGTGCCTTTCCTGTTGACCCGGAGGCATTGGAGGGGCGGCCTTGCTACGCAGGGCTTGACTTGTCCAGTACACAGGATCTCACGGCATTGGTTCTGGTCTTTCCGCCTGCGGATCCCTCCGAACCGTATCAGATCCTCCCGTTCGCATGGATCCCGGAGGAAACAATCATACAGAGATCCCGACGGGATCATGTGAATTATGACCTCTGGCAACGGCAAGGCACAGTCCTCAGTACTCCTGGAAATGTTGTGGACTATGAGGCAATTGAGCAGATGATTCTGGCTCTGGCGGATCGGTATCAGATTCGAGAACTCGCCTTCGACCCGTGGAACAGCCAGATGCTGGTCAACCGGCTCGCCAATGAGGGGATGACCATAGTCCCGTTCCGGCAGGGTTTTGCGAGCATGTCCCCTCCTACCAAGGAACTGATGAAACTGACGCTGGAGGGGAGAATTGCCCACGGAGGCCACCCCGTCCTTCGATGGTGTATGGACAACATTGTCGTCCAGATTGACCCGGCGGACAACATCAAAATCAGTAAAGCGAAAGCTGTAGAGAAGGTTGATTTGGCAGTAGCTCTCGTCATGGCTTTAGACCGGGCGGTACGGCATGAAACAGATACGACGGCGGAGTCTGTCTACGAAGGGAGGGGACTGCTGTATGTTTGATGTGCCCTCCCGTATTTCAGCCAAGAAAAGCGATGAAAGGGGCTTTGCCCCGGAAAGGAGGCCGCTATAGGACTTTTTCAACATATTTTCAAAGGACGGGCTGAGAACCGTTCCATTGGCGCGGGGCCGCGCTTTTTCTTTGGAAACAGCGATTCGGGGAAAACAGTAAACGAGCGGACGGCGCTTCAGATGACGGCGGTATATGCCTGTGTGCGGATTCTGGCCGAGTCGATCGCCAGTCTTCCGCTCCATGTGTTCCGGCGGGGGGAGAACGGGGACAGGATCAAGGCAACGGATCATCCGCTGTACTATCTTTTGCACGACGCGCCGAACGAAGAAATGACCAGTCACGTCTGGCGGGAGACGATGATGACGCATCTTTTGCTTTACGGGAATGCCTTCAGTCAGATACTGAGAAATGGACGGGGGGAGATTGTCGGTTTGTACCCGCTTCTCCCCAACAAGATGTCCGTGGAGCGGGATGAGAAGGGCCAGCTCTTCTACCGTTATCTGCGGACGAACGATGAACCATCCATGGAGGGGAACACCGTCATCCTCCTGCCGGAGACGGTTCTTCATATTCCCGGCCTGAGCTTTGACGGTCTGGTGGGGATGAGTCCCATAGCTGCGAGCCGGAACGCCATCGGGCTGTCCATCGCTGCGGAGGAGTACGGATCAAAGTTCCTTGCAAACGGCGCGGCCCCCGTCGGTACGCTGGAATACCCGGGGGTGATCAAGGATGTGTCGAAGGTAAGAGAGTCCTGGAATGCTATGTACGGCGGTACAGGAAATGTCGGGAAGGTAGCCATTCTCGAAGAAGGTCTCCACTTCAACCCGATCTCTATGTCCCCGCAGGACAGTCAGCTGCTGGAAACTCGCCAGTATCAGTTGACCGAGATTGCACGGATATTCCGTATCCCGCCGCATATGCTTCAGGATTTATCCAGAGCCACTTTCAACAACATCGAACAGATGAGCCTGGATTTCGTTATTTACAGCCTGATGCCGTGGCTCTCACGTTGGGAGCAGAGTATGGCGAAGTCGCTCCTGAGCAGGGATGAGCGACGACAGTATGAAATCCGCTTTAACGTGGACGGGCTTCTTCGCGGCGATTACAAGACACGGATGGAAGGGTATGCCGTCGGGATAAACAACGGTTTTCTCTGTCCGAATGATGTGCGCCGCTTGGAAAATCTCGACCTGATACCGTCTGAAAAGGGCGGGGACAACTTCCTGATCCAGGGAGCGATGATCAAACTGGAGGATGCAGGGATATATGCAAAATCTCCGTCAGGAGGCAAATTACAAGGAGGTGGTACCTGATGCAGAAATTTTGGAACTGGGAAACAGCCTCTGAGGGGGCAAGAGTCCTTCGGCTCGACGGCGTGATCGCCGAAGAGGGTTGGTATGACGATGAGGTGACGCCTGTGCTGTTCAGGGAAGAACTGGACGCGGGCAACGGTTCCGATATTGTTGTCTGGATCAACTCGGTCGGAGGAGACTGCGTGGCCGCGGCACAGATTTATAATATGCTTTCCGAATACCCTGGAGAGGTGACTGTGAAAATTGACGGAATCGCTGCTTCCGCCGCATCCGTAATCGCCATGGCGGGGGATACGGTTCTCATGAGTCCTGTGAGCACTATGATGATCCATAATCCGGCGACCATCGCGATGGGCGATCATAAGGACATGGAAAAGGCGGCGGAGATGCTCGGGGCGATCAAAGAGTCTATCATAAATGCGTATGAGAAGAAGACAGGTTTGTCTCGTCAGGACTTGTCCCGGATGATGGAAGAGGAGACATGGATGGATGCCGGGAAGGCAGTGGAACTCCATTTTGCCGATGGGATAACGGAACGAGCTCCCGTCCGGAATTCAATTCTGTACAGCCGCCATCAGAGTGAGACCGCTTTTCTGAACAGAGTTGCTGTAGCTGCTGATTCTTCAGCAGAAAGGCGGCGGGGAGGCGAACCCATCAAGCGCTATTACGAGCGGCTGGAAAGGATTCGACCGCTGTGATCAGTTTCCCTTGTCGAGTCGAAAAGAACAAAACGATTACACCGGTTTGTGCCGTTGTAAAATATATTATTTTATCGCCCGAAACGGGCAGAAAGAGGTGTCTATGACCATCAATGAACTGAGAGAGTCCAGAGCGAAAGCATGGGAGCAGGCAAAAGCCTTCCTTGACTCCCACCGGACCGAAAACGGTACTTTGTCCGCTGAGGACGGTGCCGCCTATGATCGTATGGAAGCGGAGATCAATGCCCTCAGCGCCGAGATCCAGCGGATGGAGCGTGCCAGCGCACTCGACGCGGAACTGTCCCGGCCCATCGGGAAGCCCCTGACCAACGTACCCGGTGCTGATGCGGCAGTCAAAACCGGACGCGCATCCGATGAGTACAAAGCAGCTCTGCTGACCGCACTTCGCTCCAACTTCCGTCAGGTGAGCAACATCCTTCAGGAAGGGGTTGACGCCAGTGGCGGATATCTGGTCCCCGAGGAATATGATAGCCGACTGGTCGACAAAATGACCGAGGAGAATGTCGTGCGTCAGCTTGCCACTGTGATCAGGACCTCCGGGGAGCACAAGATCAATATCGCGGGGAGCAAGCCGGCGGCTTCCTGGATTGAAGAGGGTGGGGCCCTGACCTTCGGGGACGCAACCTTCGCACAAACGATCCTTGATGCCCACAAGCTCCATGTGGCAATCAAGATCACGGAAGAACTGCTGTATGACAACGCGTTCAACCTTGAAAATTACATCATCGATCAGTTCGGAAAGGCTTTGGCGAATGCGGAAGAGGACGCCTTCCTGAACGGAGACGGAGTTGGCAGGCCGCTCGGATTGTTTGCTGCAACCGGCGGCGGAGAGACGGCAAATACTGTGGCGTCCCTTTCCACTGACCATCTGATCGATCTGGTGTATACCCTGAAACGTCCATATCGGGAGGATGCCTCCTTTATTCTGAACGATAAGACCCTCGCGTCTCTTCGGAAGCTGAAGGACGGCAATGGTACGTATATCTGGCAGCCGTCTTATCAGGGTGGTGAGCCGGATCATCTGCTTGGCTATCCCATGCACACTTCGGCCTACGCGCCTCAGGATGCGATCTCCTTCGGTGATTACAGTTACTACACCATCGGTGACAGAGGCACCCGCAGCTTTCAGGAACTGAAGGAGCTGTTCGCCGGTAACGGTATGATCGGGCTCGTCATGAAGGAGCGCGTGGACGGCAAGCTGGTACTGCCGGAAGCTGTACAGATCCTTCGGGTATCGGCGGGACAGCATTGATGTTCTCCTGCCTCCGGTAAGGAGACACATCCACTAAGACAGGTTGTGATCCCGTAGAACTAATCAGGGCGGGAAAACGATTCCCGGAATTTGAGAATCGATCCCGCCCTGTTATTTCACTCAACCACAACGACGCGAATATCTTTCGCGATCTTGCGGATGGCGGTTCAGAAAGCTGGCTAACCTCTTCAATTTCCGAAAGAAGATATTCTTTTTGCATGGTTCCAGCAACGCGCTGACTGGCTTCATCAATTCCATCCTGTCTCTACTCAGAAATTGCTCCGCTTCATCATATTCCGTAAAATGTAATATCCTTCCGCATTATTCTTTGCTTTACAGCAGGCATGATGACCACTTCCGATCTGCGTCTCGTGTCAGTTCTATTATACCCCATCCTGTAGAATAAGCAAGGATAAATCTTTGAAAATCCTATGACCGAGAAAAAGTAGCATGACGGAACGAAGTTCCCTCTGCCGATGGAGGATGACTCGGCCTTTGTCTCCGTTGTGTCTCCACTGTGTCCTGCCGTTCCCTTCTCTTGTCGCCTATACACGATTTCAGAGGTACTACAGGGCTTGTTTTTCTCTGTCACTTTTCGCTTTTCTTCCTATTATATATAGCTCCCGTCGGTTGACTTCCCGAGGGCTTTGAGGTAATATGACTCTACAAGAACCAACTCCCTCTTGGAGGGAAAAGGAAAAAGACACACCCCTGATGGGGAGGAAGGAGCAAAATGAAATCAGTACATCTTGGCTTACCGCCGGCGATCCAAGAATTGTCCAGACCCGGATGGACCCCGGAGGATATGTCGAGGGAGGTACCTCTGCGTCACAATACCCGAACGATTGACGCAGTTCCAAAAGAGAAGAAAACTCTTCGGGTTGCGGGATACTGCCGCATTTCGACGGACATTGAAAATCAGGAATTGTCCTTGGAAAACCAGATCAACCATTGCCGATCTGCAATCGAATCAAATCCGGATTGGGTCTTGGCCGGCGTCTATGCAGAAAAAGGGATCAGTGGGACGGAGGCAGACACGCGACCTGAGTTACAGCGGATGATCAGGGATTGCGAGGCAGGACTCATCGATATGGTTATCTGTAAAAGTATTTCGAGATTTGCCCGTAATACGGCGGACTGTCTGTCGATGGTACGGAAACTGACATCCCTCGGAGTTGTACTCCATTTTGAGAAGGAGAATATCCAGACTGACCGGATGGATTCCGAGTTTCTCCTCGGCATTCTGGCGGCATTTGCGCAGGACGAATCGCGTTCTTTCTCTTCCAACATGAAGTGGGGAATCAGAAAACGCTTCGAGGCAGGAACCTATATTGTTTCAAAGAGGCCTTACGGATATCGGAGGGGCTCTGACGGCTACACCATCCATCCAGGGGAGGCTGAAATTGTCCGCAGGATTTATCACTCAGCCGCCGACGGGGAAAGTGCCTACTCCATTGCGCGAAAACTCAATGAGGAGGGTGTCCCAACATGGACAAAAACAAACCTCGGACGTGAAACCCGCTGGACGTCAGCAGCTGTCCTGGATATAGTCCGAAACCCTTTTTATCAGGGGGATATGCTTTATCAGAAAACCTTTATGGACGATCAGTACGTCCATCGCGATAACAAAGGGGAAGTGGACCAGTACCTGATTGAGAGTGATCATCCTGCGATTGTAGACCGGGAGCGGTTCTTTCTGGCGAATCAGACTATTGGATGCCGCAAAGGTCCGGCGCGATCATGTTTTTCCGGCAGAATCGTATGTGCTGCCTGTGGAAAGACCATGCACCGGAAGGGGTTTGGAAAGAGGCCTTATTTTTCCTGTACGTCGTGCACGGGGATGAACTTGTATGTTGAGGATATTGAAAATGCTTTTGCTACCGTACTGAACAAACTATATTTTGCGGAGAAAAACGGGATTCCCATCTTGGCAGATTTCCCCGGATTACGGGAAGCGGTTCTCAACCGGGGAATCCGAGAAAGATATGAAGATACCCGAGTCTTCGACGAGTTTGTGGAAACCGTAACAGTAGAAAAACAGTTTCTGGTAATCCATTTCAATAACGGATTAACCTTGCGGGAGGAACTGACCCGTGTTAAGTCGGCATAAACAAACCATGCCAGGAAAAGCGGCCTATTGGAAACGAGGAAAGGAGAAAAGCCATGCCATTACCATACGGATACGAACTGAAGGACGGAATGGTTTCCGTCAACAACGGGGAAGCAGGCAAACTGAAATCCCTGTTCCGCCTTTTCACAGATGGGACGACCATGAAAAAATGTTTGGAACTAATCTCGATTCCGCACTGCCCTGACAGCTGCAAAGCGATGCTGAAAAACTCCGTCTACATGGGAACAGATTTGTTCCCGCCCCTGATCGAGCCTGATCTTTTCGCAGCGGCGCAGGAGGAGATGGCGAGAAGAAATCGCAAAAGAAGGAAATACCCGGTACCGGTCTATACAGATTTTATCTTTCTTCCAGGGGATAACGATTCCGGGAAAAGAAATACCGCCGATTTTTTGTACAGACAGATCCGGCCAGTGGTGAAAGGAGAAATCACATGCCTGTAAAAGTAATCAAAGCAACCAAACAGATTTTTGAACCGGAGGAGGAGAAGAAACTCCGGGTCGCTGCATACTGCCGAGTTTCAACGGACAGTACAGAGCAGGAAAGTTCATATGAGGTTCAGTGCACCCACTACAAAAAATATATCGAGAATCATCCAGGCTGGGAACTGGCAGGGATTTTCGCGGATGAAGGCATTACAGGGACCGATACAAAGAAACGGGATCAATTTAATAAAATGATCGAGTTGTGCGAAGCCCACCAGATCGATCAGATTATTACTAAGAGCATTTCAAGATTCTCGCGAAACACGCTGGACTGTCTGAACTTTGTGCGAAAGCTGAAAGCTCTTTCTATCCCCGTGATTTTTGAGAAAGAAGCGATCAATACGATGGAATCGTCCGGGGAAATCCTCATTACGATTCTGGCGAGCATTGCTCAGCAGGAGTCTGCCTCCATCTCTGCCAACATCCGTATGGGGATCGAATACGGATTTCAGGAAGGGCGTGGACGGTTGAACACGACTCGATTTCTTGGATTGAAGAAGGGAGCGGAGCCCGGCAGTTATTTGATTGTCCCTGAAGAGGCTGATGTGATCCGCCGTATTTTCCGTCAGTACCTTGATGGGTACAGCCCGAAGATGATCGCGGAACAGCTTGAAGCGGAGAATGTTCCAACAGCAACCGGGGCAGGGAAATGGTATTCTTCCACTGTGAAAAATATTCTCATGAACGAAAAGATGTGCGGGGATTTCCTGATGCAGAAGTACTTTGTAGAGGATTATCTGACGCACAAGTGTGTGAAGAACGAAGGTCAGCGCCCACAGTATTTTGTCGAGGACAATCATGACCCTATTGTGCCGAGGGAGATTTATTATCAGGTACAGGGAGAAATGCGTCGGCGTGGTAATCTTGCGAACGATCCCTCAAAACTTCGTTTTGGGAATCGGCTTGCCCTGAATGGACGGTTGATCTGCGGAAAATGCGGACGGACGCTGAAACGGTATGTAAAGCCGGACGAAACGAAGACCGACTGGAGATGCCGGGACAGAGCTCGCGTGAAGCTGAGCAACGACAAGGAACAGCCGGGGGCGAAATGTATATGTCGGAATGTGAACGAGTTGGAAGTACAGGATGCAATTGTATGTGCTTTCAATGAGTTGCCTTCTAAAAGGGACGAGATTCGGGAGCAACTCCTATCCGGGGAACTCCGTCAGCTGGACAAACAGCTTACACTGGCAGAAACGCAGGAAGAGAAGAACGCTCTTCAAGCCAAAAGAGCAGAAGCGGCAAATCAAGATTTCAAAGTCAGGACACTCCTTCAGCTGATCGAAGAAATGAATTGTCCGCACCGAATCCATGCGGATGAATCACAGGATGGTGCGTGCCGAAATTACAACGATTTTCTGCGAATGACGAGGTATGAAATCGGTCCTGACCTGATGAACGGCGCAGGGCGGATCCTACGCTTCGATGACGATCTCGTCGTGCGGTATCTTGACAGCGTGATCGTACACCTTGACAGCTATGAAATCCGATTCAAGGGTGGAGTGTCGATAACGGTGGAAGCCCGCCAATGAGGAGAGAATACAGGGGAGGCTTTCGAGCCTCCCTTTTTTTGTGCCTCATGGTGAAATATACGTTATATTATTTTTGTGAACATATCCATCATATAAATTAAAAATTTAATGTTAAATACATTATTAAAAAGCGAACGGAGATCGTCAAGAGACGAGTTCCTGCTCCGTTATAGCGGTGGCACTTGGGGAAATTAGTTAAAATCGTGGAAGAATGGCGAGAAAGCTGTGACGAAATACGCATGTTTGACAATCAAGGCGGAATAGCGATGCTATTGGTAAAATTCTTTCTCTCGTCCTTGCCATCCTGATGTCCCTCTCCGTCGCGTCCATGATCGGCGCGGCCGAAGAAGCGGCCATCGTTGCTGAAGATACCGTAGTCGCTGCTGCTACTGAGGAAGAAGTTGCTACTCAGTTTGACGAAGCGATCAAGTTCCTCCAGGAATACGGCATTTTCAAGGGCAAGGGCGACGGCAAACTGGGCGCGGCAGATGCCATCAAGAGATACGAAATGGCTCTGTTCGTTTCCCGTATTTCCACTGGCTGGGTCGATGACGAGCAGTGGAAAGTCTGGTGGGTCGGCACCGACGCCACCGTTGCCGAAGAGTGGTATGACAGAGAGCACGACGTGACCGGGTTCACCGATCTCGAAGGCACTCCCGCTACCAACTACCTCGGCGCTCTCTCCTATGCTTCCCAGAAGGGCATCATCCTCGGTTACGGCGACGGTAAGTTCGGCCCCGAGGACGGTATCCGCTACGAAGACGCGCTCACCATGCTGTGCCGCGTTCTCGAGTACAACAACCTCGAGTGGCCCTGGGGCTACATCGAGAAGGCCGTTAACCTCGGCCTGACCAAGGGCATCCCCACCTCCGTGGCTTACAGAGATCGTCTGAACCGCGGCCAGGTTGCCCAGCTGATCTACAACGCTCTGTTCGCTCAGATGAAGAACGGCGGCACCCTTGCTTCCCGTTACTTCAACGGCGCTCTTGAATGGAAGACCATCGTGATCACCGGTGCCGGCTACGGCCGTCTCCTTCCCAATGATCTCCTTGACAACGGCTCCCTGTACGACCTCGGCGGCGTGATCGCCTTCAGAACTGTTACCGAACTCGGCGAAGTCGGCACTGAAACCTACTTCGTCAAGAACATCGAAGAACTCGGCTGGCTGACCAAGCACTACGAGCGCTACGTTGGCTATGCGTACAAGGCTCTCTTCACCAAGGATGAGAAGTCCAACTATGTGACCCTCGTTCATGTCAAGAACCTGTACAACGATACCGTCTCCAACAGAGGCAGACTCGCGAAGACTGCTGACGACAAGTATCCGATCGCCGCGTTCCTCGAAGGCAAGAAGCTTGTTTCCAAGTTCACCGCGGACGGCTCTTACCTCAACACCATCCTGGCTCCCAACAGCGCTTACACGTTTGGTGAGTTCATCCTCAGAAACGCTCTCCAGACTCCTGTTGCTTCCACGAACGAATCCTCCAAGTTCGCTATCGACTTTGTCACCAACAACATCGTTGAGTACAAGCTCACCGAAGATGGCAAGCTCGTCGATGAAAAGACCATCGAGGATATCTGGTACTGGAACTCCGAGCTGAGATGCTACTTCAAGGTTCTCTTCGACAAGGACGACAACATCTACGGTGTCAAGCTCCTTGACGAAAAGGATGTTGCGGATCTCCTCGCGAAGACCAACAAGTGGACTTACAAGGGCGGTCTTGATATCAACACCGATCCTGCGAAGAACACCGCTTACGCTGACCTCGCTTACTTCACCATCCTTGACTGGGACAAGCCGAACTACGGTCTCTTTGAGGCTTACAGACTCGGTCAGTTCAAGACCTGCACGGATGCGAAGGACGCTGAAGGCAAGGACAAAGCCGGCTTCTATGTCAACAGCCTCAACTCCCTCGGCAAGTACTTCTGGGATTACGGCTGGCCGGATAAGGACGCTTATGTCAACTACTCCGTCGGCAAGACCCCGCTCGAAGGCAAGGGCCAGTTTGGCTGGTACTCCGAAGACGGTCTGACCCCCGCTGATGGCGACTACATCATCTACAACTTCGACGAAGCTACGAAGGAACTGAAAGTTATCAAGATCATCAACGAAAAGACCTTTGATGAGAATCTGCCGATTTTGCGGTTATCTTGTATGGAAACTTGGATGCGATGCTCAAGCCCAGCAGAACGGGAAAGGTCTTCCCGAAACTCCCCCGCAGATTTACGATGAACGATGGATCCATGATTTTGCCCAGGCCTTTTTATTCCCATGTCTGGTACAAAAACCTGGGTCAGCATATAGAGAACGGACTCCGGACAGGTTTGCGCAAATTCGTTTTTGCCGTCGACGGGACCGAACAATGGGTGCCCCTGGATCTTTATAAAAGACACTATGAGGAGGTCTGTGCCGGAATTCGGGCAATCGGGACACATCCGGTCATTTGTTCCACGGTTTATATTGACGAGCGGTTATTCCCCGGAAGCAATGCGGAATATATCAGGTACAATACGTGGATGGAAAACTATGCCAATGAGAATCAAATAAGATATATAGATTTTTACGGTATTTTCAAAGGATTGGTCGAAAAAGACGGATGGAGCCGATACTATAACTGCGATCATTTTCATCCAAACGACGAGGGATATCTCGTCATGGCAAAGAACATCGCGGAAACAATACGGATCAAGGGCTAGAACATTGTGAAAGACGAACAGAAAGGCATCGGGAAACCGTTCCAAAAGCTCATTGCTCATTACAGAGGCATGAATGTCGCGGTAAGAGCGAGCCTTTGGTTTACAATCACCTCCATAGTCCAGAAGGGGATCTCATTCATCACGATGCCTGTATTTACCCGGCTGATGAACATGGAGCAATATGGGCAATACAATGTTTACCTGACGTGGTATAATATTCTTAACCTGCTTGTTACGCTTAACGTTCATTCGGAGATATTCAACAAAGGATTGATCGAACACAGGGATGAGAAAGATGACTATACCTCGAGTCAGGCAGGATTGCTGATCGCTCTGGCGGGACTCTGGATTTCTTTTTATCTTCTGTTCAGAGGCTTTTTCAATCAGCTGCTCGGATTGTCGACTGTTCTGGTCCTGTTCATGATTTTCGAGATCCTGGGAACCGCGCTGGTCGGTCTGTGGTCCGCAAGAAGAAGATTTGAATTTGATTATCCCAAAATTGTCAGGCTGACATTGGCGATGTCGGTCATGAACCCGATCGTCGGGATCGCGGCTGTTCTGATGAGCGACCAGAAGGCGGAAGCAAAATCAATCGCCAACGCGGTGGTTCCCCTCGCCGTTTCCGTTGTGCTCCTCTTTATTTTTTCGCGGAAAGGGAGGATATTCGGAAACTTTCAATGGTGGAGGCCGGTTGTGACAGCGTGCCTTCCGCTGATCCCCCATTACCTCTCCCTGGTCCTCCTGAATCAATCCGACAAACTGATGATAAAACATTTCTGCGGCTCGTCCGAGGCGGCGATCTACAGCTTGGCTCATACGGCAGGACTGTTGATGATTAT
>Ga0310695_10012784_pt1 | contig 11673 bp, 10 predicted proteins | sample RumenRJG_04DNA_FD_203882 | JGI IMG/M metagenome (GOLD analysis project Ga0310695, IMG submission 203882) | Bovine rumen microbial communities from Lethbridge, Alberta, Canada - RJG_04 (v2) (version 2) | ecosystem: Host-associated > Mammals > Digestive system > Stomach > Rumen | place: Canada... | reverse complement strand
AGGAGATTTTCACTATCTGGTGAAAGTCTCAGAAAAAAATATTAACTTTGCCGACGATATAGAAAATCACCAACCGAGTGAACGGATATCATCGGAATTGGTGAACGGGTATCGCCGGAATATGCAGGCCGATACATCGATAGTTTTCTGCCTGACCAACTCATCAATCAGCCTACTACTCCCGACCGTACCCACAGCAACGGACACCCCCTTCGGAATATTCTTGACCGATGTGGCAGTGGTCACTTGTGGACGCCGGCCAGTGACACGTTCCACATCATCGGCCAGCATGTGAGCGGTGATGTCAACCACTTTGTAGTCTTTAGCATCGGTGTATATGACAGCATCACTTATCGGGAAATAGCCTGGCTTCCGGATTTCAGAAACAGTTAGGGCTGTCTTGATGGCTACAGGCGTCTGTGCTCCTGTCGACAATACGACAGCAGACATGAGCAGTGCTAAAATGGTTTGTTTCATGTAGAACGGTCTCAAAATAGTAGAACTTCTATTTTCGATTTGAATATCAGAGAGTTACCTTTGAGCAAAAAAGAGACAGGTAACACTTTAGAAACGAGAGGACTTACATATTCCTACACATTTCTCACTAAACCAAAGATCGCTCATCTTGGGTGCAAAGGTATAAAACGAATATGACATAACCAAATCTTATTTGTTAATTCTGGTTTGTTAATTGGATTCCATTTGTTAATCCGACATCTGCATAAAGCCCCATTTTACGCTATTATTATCACTTTTTGTTTGTGAATTTCGTTTGTTTGATTTGTTAATCCGACTTTGCCATTACCCAATATTTTCTATCAATGACTTTAATAATACCCTTCTTCTTAAGCGAAGATAGAAGATTGGTGACCTTGTCAAACTTCTGCTGCTTGGAAAGCGATTCTGGCAACTTATTTTCCAATAATGCAGTTAATTCCTGACGAGTGGCTTTTCCAAAATTGGTTATATAGTCAATGACGAGCTTTTTGAAATAATCGTCATCAAAACTTTTGTTTTTGATATAAGATGTCTTTAATTCCACATGTTTAGATTGCTTAACAACAGAGAAGGCCAAATAAACATTTGGCTTTCTGCCTTCCACATATTTCTTTCTCCTAAGATATGCAAGGGAGTCTTCTGAAACATGCTCATGCTTTTGTACTTTATCTAATAAGATAATATCCGCCAAAGTCAAATTGGGATTGTTGACCAGTATTTTGGCAAAGTTCTCGTCCAACACTCTTCCCTCTATCTCACAAATTACCGTCTGTCCGCCTAAGTCATACTTTGGCATTGGAAAGAAACGCTTCTTTTGCTGCATATAGAGTTTGCGAATACCACCGCCCTCTGTCTCCACCATTTTCACGTTACGCATGGCTTCCACCAAAAACTTGTTTCGGTATCTTGATTCCGGAAAGTCATTCTCGACCACAGACTCAACGGACAATGGTAGGAATGTACCATAATTCTTAAAACGCAGACGTTCATCTTCATATTCTACTACCTCTATTCTCGCTGACAGGCTATAATCCTGATGTGCAATGGCATTACATAAAGGCTCTCTGATAGTGAAAACATCGTAGCGCAATAAGGTGTCAGGGAACATGTTTCCCTCTATCGTATAAGTGTATGTGGCATTTTTTATTTTCCCTGCAACCTCATCTACTGCGAGTATCATTGGAATAGAGAATATACCAAACTCTTCATTCTCGTCTGTCCCATTCTTTTTGCGCATCCATCTGATTTTACAAACAGCAGGCGAAAGGAAATGCTCACTTTCCTCTCTGCCTAAGAGAATGATTGTTGAATTTGTGATCTGTCCTTTTATCGTAAGTTTTGCTTTGTTCAAGAATGTTGCATCGTCCCACGCTTTTATTTCTGTTTCTCGTTCTGGATGCAACTCTATGAATTTCTCCTTGGCTTTGGCAATCGCGCGAGGATCAAGGTCGTCAATAGTTGCATCATGGATAATCTGTGAAGACCAGTCCTTTTCCACTTCGTCCTGCTCGTCCAAGATGGCATTCCTGCGAGAATCCGTCAACTCTATTAATGAGTCATCCAGCCTCTGCCATGCCTTGTTATGCGCATAAACGGGTTGTCTCTTCATGTGTCTTGGCACATGGATGACCCATACAGTTTTGTGAGTATCTTCTGTGATAAATTCCTCAACGAGCAGGCCCTCTGAAGGTAGATTGGCACATTGATCAATTAAGCGTAGTCGTGCTTTTTGCACATCGTAGTTGTAGGTATCCGTCCCGACAATCTTCAAGGTCTTATCTTCAACACCAATGACAAGATGCCCACCCTCCATGTTAGCCAATGCCGACACGTAGGAGATGACATCATCCTTCTCATGCCCGCTGAAGTCATTCTTCAGGTTCTTGAATTCCTTCCACTCGCAACCCTCATCCTCCTTTGGGTATTGCTTGATGAGATATTGTTGTAATGCTTGTTCTGTCATACTTTGTACGTTTGTTAATCCGACTTATATATAACGCTTGTTGCCTGCTAAATATGATTCCTTCGTTTGTTAATTTGACAGTATCTTTTGTTAATCCGAGAAATGCTAACTTCTCAGTGAAATCAATTCTTCCTTTTTTGAGGCAACAGTCACATCGTTGGGAAATATTTCTATAAACATAGAGTAATATAAAATTTTCCGACCTTTGGTTGTCATTGGGAACAATACATTATCAGACAAATTTAAGGAAGCTATTTTAGCAATATATGATGGAAACGTATCCTTGTCAAAATCATTTATTGCATTCCTCTCTAATATGTCTGCCATAATTGCCATCAGAGCTTCGAAGCCGATGGTTGACTGCAAAACGTTTTCTGGTTTATTCTGTGTATCATATTCCCAGAGGTTTCCGAAAACACTTCGTACGGAATTAAAGAAGTAGAAAAGGCAATCCGATATTTCATAATCTTTATTTTCTGCATAAAAAAGTCTAAAAGGAAGATATTTCTTTACTTTCTGGCTCCTTAATGACTTCCTGTCTCTGAATCTGTCATTTTCTGATTCTCTTATAGATTCCGAAATCATTGATACAATCCGTTTAATCATGGTAGATTGAGATAGAGGCGGAACAAAACTTTTATCATATTTATTTCCATACAGCTTAATTCTATTATAAAAAGGAGATTTTGGATGAGCATTTAATGCCAATGTTACTTCTAAAGCCGTTTTATATGGAGTATCTTTATCTGATATACCAAACAGACTGTATACAAGATCCTGGGAAACACGTTTTTGAGTTCTATTAATTGTTGAAAAAATCATGGCCTGATATTCTAGGCTTTTGTCAATAAAACAAGAAATAACGAGCTCCATCTCTAATAAATTTTCCAACTTGCCTTGAGCCTGTCTCTTGGCGTTACCAACTGATATATTTATAGAAGATTGTAAACGTTCTATGGCTTTCTCAATACCTCTAATTCTATGCTGTCCATCGATTATGGTCACATAAACATTGGCATTTTTATTTCCTTTTTTAGCTTCAGTAACTTCTTCAAATACAAAGTCTTCAAAATAAATAGAAATAATGCCATCTTGGGCTTCTTGATGATGTATTATGCTTGTTGGAACACCCAATACAATATTCGTCGGAAATGTTGCAGTATTGTCATTTATAAGAAAATCCGCAATTTTATTTGCTCTTGTATCGTCTACTCTTCTTTGAACTTGATTATTATATATTGGCTTCTCATCTTCATCGAAACCAACAATTAAACGATTAGTATACATTGTATACTCCAACAGTTCATTAATTTTAGCTTTCCCTATTATGAAATCCTGCCCATTTTGTGTAACAGGAAAACCTTTAATCCCAATCTTTGCCATGTTGCTTTGTTTCTTTTTTTATCTTTTCTTCAAAAGAACTATCGTTTAAATCGCCATTTTCATAATTCGCAATAACCCATACACACCAAGAGATTATCATGCAAATAATGGGTAATATTGATAATCGAAATACATATGAAATGATACTTATCCCCAATGGGATAAGAATGAAAAAGAAAATAGTGACCTCTATTAAACTGACTTTCTTGTTTGTTTTGTTTGAACTCTGAAGTATCGGAATTGTTGAAGGAATTACTAACGCTAAAGAATAAGATATTATATTTTCTGTTATATTCCATGCTGGTGAATCCCGCATAAAAAAGTCAAAAATTGACAAAATTATGCCTAAACCTCCTATAATAACAACCATGAGGACAAAGTGCAAAGTAAAACTTGTACACCAAGGTTTACAGAACCGATACCATAATTCTTTGCCTATGTTCATTTCACTAGGGTCTGCCTTATTATTCATAACTACTATTTTTCTTTCCAGTATTGAACTACATCAAATACTTCAGTTCTCGGATATTCCTTCATATTAGATATTGCTTGACCGTTACCAAGTTTTTCTAAGTTTCTTATAGCAGTATTACCATCTTTGATAGTCAGCCCTAAAAATTTATTGATTGCCTTAGTGTTTGCCATATCATTGATTGGTAACAAAAAGGAGGTCTCACATTCCTGAGAGAAATCGAAATTAGCAGTATTATATTCTGCAATTCCTTGTGAAAGCAAGAATACTGATACGCCATAAGAACGTATCTTTCTTAGGATAACTTCTAATATCTCTAATGATTTCTTCTCACGGAACAAGTCATGTGCTTCATCTATCATTAAGACATATCGCATTTCCCGATAATCGCCATTAACCTCCGTCCCTCCCATGTTGGAGAATACATTAAAGATATAGTTAATAATCAAAAAGACAGAAGTAAAACGAACTGTACTGTCTAATTCTCCAGACAAAGACAAATAATAATTGCTATTCAAGAATGCACTTGGGTTATTTACCTTAGAAGCAAATAGCTCATATTCGCTAAGACGCCCCATAATCTCCGTGAGTGTATCACGGCTGTCACCAACCTGTTCTAGGATGAGGTCATAAACTTCTCTCAGTGAAGGATAATCGCCACTCGTATGTTGTATAAATGCCTCTTGTACAGCATCCTTTAAAGTTTGTTGCTGCTTTTTGCCAATATTGGAATATTTGGCTATGATATCAACAAACTTGTTGATGCCAACCAATTTGTTTCTATCATTAATGTTGTCAATAAAAGACAGGGGATTTAAAGGAAATGGAACATCAGGGGCATTTATACATGTAGTATGGGTTTCAGTAAAGAATCCCTCCATTTTTTTTCTATCCTCTTGTGAAATTCCTTTAAAGTCCAAAAACAAGAAATTAACCTGTCCTTGTGTCTTAGTAACTAATTGGCGTAGAAACTCCAGTGCAAATTGTGATTTGCCAGAACCAGATTTTCCTGCTACGGCAATATGCTGATTGTTATAGATTTTAGTGTTATTAAAGCAGAAAGCAATAGGCTCCTGTGTTTTAGGATTATAGCCTATTTTTATGTCAATTGGCCCTGTAAACGTCGTTTTACTAATATGTTGATTGTTGTTCCTAACAGCATCTAAAGGAACTGGAGCATCTTCAATTGCGTCAATGCCTTTACCCAAGTGCTCAACTAAGAAATCAAAAAATGTGTATTGGGGACGATTCTCAAAGAGATAATTAATCTGCTCCAAGCCATGGTCAATATGAAGTTTAACATATTTGGGTATTAAATCACTATTCTTATTGATACCGTATGCCTGGCAAATAAGTGCTACATAAAAATCTCTATTGGCAGAGTCAAACAGAATATGTTCCTTGTACTCTTTTCCTTGAGAGTCATATGAATTAAATTCATTCTGTTGAAAACGTTTGCCTGTAGCCAAAGAGTATCCTAATGCAACACGAGCTATTATATTCTCTTTAGCCCCTCCTGGTAGTTTTTGAGTTAGGTTAGATACAACTACCTGATTTGCAGCCGATGTCTTTATATTTATTTGCATATTACTGATTCTTATAATTATCAAACAATTCACTTGGTGCTACTTCATGGAAACGAGAACCACTTTTCTCGTTCCCGATTAGATATGCCTTATTAACATATTGTTCTATTAACGTATATTCATCTTCGGTCAATTCCTTCATAAGCAAGGGGAATAGAATGACCTGTTTCGAGACATTCGGATAGAATTTAGTAAGAATGTTTTGACTATGATTAATATCAAACTTCTGCATAGGGCTGTCAATAAATACAGGGAAGTCTAATCCTGTTTCCTCAACTAATGCCCCCAATAAAGCAGACGCAAACATCTGGCGTTCACCCATAGACAAAATACCTTTGTCTATCTTTCGGTTATTCACATCAAACAGGTTTATGTCTACATCTTCACCATTGCCTTGAATATCTACAACTACATTGTTTACCAAGTCTTTCTTATGCAAGAAACTGGTTAATTTATCTTGTAATCTCTTTTCCAGTGCCTTCTTTTTTTCATCCTTAAAACGTAGTAGAAATTTCTGAATTGTATGAATCAGAGCAGTCGCTTCATCATCTACAGCCTTATTCTTTGCCGAAACATCAATCTTTTTTGAAAGAATTTCTTTCTTCTGCTTAGCAGTCTTTATTTCCTCCTTTTTCTGCTCAATTTGAACGTTAAGACGGGCTATATCTTCTTGAATGCCTGTTATTTCTCCTTCCAAGGTATCTCTCTTCCTTCTAAGCGATTGTATATATTCACTTTCTGCATTCTTTTCTGCCTCACGTATTTTCTTCTCGATAGAATACAATTCAGCCTTAGCCTTGGAATATTTATTAGACAGATTCTCAAACAATGACTGACTTTCCTTTATTTTTGATACTAGGTTCAAGAAATCATCATATTGAATATCTGTGAAATCGTGAAGCATCTGAAAACTCTTATATTTCTCTATATCAAAATCATTATAGAAATGTCTTAAAATCAACTTTTTGATTTCTGATTCATAGAAATTCCTAATTTTAATATCAATATGACCATTAAAGTTACTTCTTGCTTTGTCAAGATCGTTCAGAATGTCATCCGTTTTTTCTTCTACGCCCTCTAATTGCAACTTATTTTGTTTATATGCTTTTTCTTCTTTAAGTTGTCCTGCCAATAGAGAAAGAATATTTCCTGCCAATCCAAAAGGTATATAATTATACAAATCTTTTAGACCTTCCTGAGCGTCAGAAACTTCATTTTTAAGTTGTTCTTGTTTCTCCTTAAGCTCATTCAGTTTCTCAATACTCATTAAATCTCCTTCTCGAATAAGTTTCTCTTGCAATTCATTGCACTCATACTTTAGTAAAGATACTTTATCCTGATTCTCAGAAATTTGTTTGCCACAATCCATTATATATTCTTCGTCTGTTGCAATTGCCGCTAACAACTCATTAAATTCTTTTTTATCTTTCGGTTGCGCAGATTCTCTGCGATAATCGTCCTGCAATTTCTCCAATTCACTTTTTAATTCAACATATTTTTGAATACCTAATACCTGAGAATATGCTTGACTTAGTTCTGCACGCTGTTTAGGCGTATTAACTTGTGCAAAAGATACGATTTTTTCTGCATCGAAAAAGAAGAATTTCGCAATCTCTATAGGCAAAATGTAATCGCGGATGAACATTTCTTCTTCATCTTTATCATTAAACAAATCACTCTCTTTCCCATCAATAAGAATCTTCAACTCATCCGATGTACTAGTAGCTCTATCATAAGAACGAATAAGTGTTATTTCAGTACATGTCGTATTGGGGATTTCGACGTCAGTAAAAGTAACAGCTACTGAAAATCGTGTTTCACCTTCTTGTGCTGCTGACGAATTCAAACTATTCCCAATATATTTACTATAAGACCCTTTTTCGTCAATCTCCTTTTTGTAAAGTTCATCGACTTTTTCCATGTTCTTTCCATAAAGACACCAAACAAGAGACATTAGGAAAGTGGTCTTTCCATAGCCATTGTTTCCACTTACAATGATTATGTTACGTTCGCCATTTGGTGTCAAATCTATTTTGTTGACACCTCGGTAGATACGGAAATTATTTAGTTCTATTGATTTTATAATCATTTCTTCTTACTACTTATAAATTCTTTCAAACGAGACTCTATTTCATTCTTTAACCCTCTGCGTCGTTGCATAAGTGATTTGCTTTTCTGTAGAAGGAGGAGTTGCTCAATCAACTCACCTTCTTCTGGATTGTCTATGCAGATCTCTTGCATTAAATCCGCCTCTAATTTGTTTTTTACATTCTCATCCATTTTGAAAGACTCTTTATAAATTGAATTATATATTTCTGAAACTTGATATCCAAAATTGAAATCTCGATACCAATTTACTTGTATTGCAATCAACTCTTGGTCTGAGATTAATTTGATCTTGGGGTCACGCTGCTGTAACTCATGTTGTACTTCTAATAATCTTCGAAGTATTTTGGCTCTATAACTAAAAATGTATGGTCCCATATCATTAACTGCTCGTCTCCCATCACGCCGAAACGGCATCCGGTTCTCAATATTATTCCTTTCCGTATCTAACTCTATGCGAAAATCATATAATGGCTGCATCCACTCACGACCATTTCTTATGAGTGAGCGCATAGATTTATCGTCCTTTACAACTGTACAGACCCAACAACCGAAACGGCTTTGACCACAGGAGCCATGGCTTTTGTCGGTGACTACTGTAGGGCATTCGTAGTCATCGGCACTGGCATCCATATAGATATTAAATAGTATTTTGTTATCAAATCCCCAGGGACATGGTATAGCATTGATTATATACCAAACTTCTTCCAGCATCAGTTCCTTAATAGGGGCATAAACATATGTGTTATGTAATATCGTATGGTGTGTAAGTCGTTGACCATGAATTTCGTGTTTCTTGATAGATCTTGCACGAGTGGCACTTTCCGCTTTGCGAGTACCAATTAAAATAATTGCCTCACCACATTCATCAACCTGTTCGGTAATGAAACGTGCAGTCGGCTTTATCTTCATCTTATCAGTACACCAACGGAAGGCAGTATTTGGTACAGGATAACCCTTACCAATAACATTAACCCAAAAAGAATCCTCTAATCTTGGAATTGTCTTTCGGACAAAAATAGGAAAATCTTCTTCCACAGCTTTTTTCTCTATTTGCGCCAAAACATCATCAACATATGAGGATATGATTGGATTTTCAACCATTGTATCATTGCACACTACATAAATGGGACGCCTAAGTTGGAATGGAGTTATCTTTTCTTCTTTTATCTTTCTTAGAGCTAACCAAACAAGTGTAAGCAAAACAGTAGAGTCCTTTCCGCCACTAAATCCTATTATCCAAGGACGGAAAGTCGTGTCAGCATACATATACTGATCCAATATCTCATCTATAATATATTCAATACGTCTATTCATTTGTTTTCTTTTGCCATTGTAATGACATATCTTTTGTTCAACAACTCATCAAGTTCTACTTCAAGAACATTGGCAATCCTCAAATATGTCTCCATTGGGGGCTGGCACGCATTGGTAACCCACTTAGACACTGTTGTAGGAGCACAACCAAGTTGCTCTGCCAACCATTTATTAGTTTTCTTCTTTTCTGCCAAGACTACTTTTAGGCGGTTAATTTCTTTCTCCATTCTTGGGATTATTTATAATTTGTAAACAAAGTTAGTAATTTCTTTTTAGAAAACACACAATATTACGCTTTATTTAAGTTTATTATTCATTTTGTTTCCATTTTCTTCACTTTTTCGCATACTTTTCCTGATATTCGTCTGTTAATTCTGTCACTTTATGCATAATCTGCACTAACTGCATCATATACTTCTCTAACTTGTACACCAATGCAGCGGTTCTGCGCTCTGAAAAGTGGCTCTTCAGTTCCTTCAATGTCTGGTTGTAGTTGTTTCCAACCATACGGAATTGAGAGTGAAATTCACTCAACTTTGCATAATATTCATGCTGACTCTTGTCGAATGTCACCACATGAAATGGCTCGCCAAAAATTCGTGCTTTGATGAATGCGGACTTGCTTGTTATGCCAGAACGGTCAAACATCTTTAGAAAACGCACATATTCTTCACTACTGAAGTTCACTGAATAGCGGTTTGTCGCTGGGTCTAACTTGGGATTTTTTCGCTATCGCTCAACAACACGTCTCCCACCTCTGTTTCTCTTGTTGTTCATTTTTAATTCTACTAGTTTGACATACGGTTGTCAGGCACTGCTTTTACGGCAAGTATGGACAGGCAGACCGACTTTGGAGGTCTGGCTTACGCTCTCGGAAGAGCAAGGAGTTTTGTGCTGCAAACGGAGTTTCGTGCAGCAGAAAACATACCTTGCTATGTTCTATCGAACATAATAATCCGCTCTTGAAGCGGATGTCGTTTACTGGAGCCTTCCTTTTCTCCATGCCATTGGCTTTAGTGCTTTTTGTGGGTGCAAAGATACTGCGACTAATCCGATTGGGCAATAGCCATCAACCGCCACTTGCAGCCACCTTACAGCCATGTGCCGTCAGAGACCTTGTTTTAGTGAATGCATGAATTCATGAATGTATTGACGGTTCATCGAATCAGTACCTTGACACTTTAATACATTGATGATTAGGTATTTCAATACACTGATGGTTTATTGAATCAACACATTGATGTTTCAATAGCCGGATAATTGGATGATTGAATAATTGTATAAGCATATACTTATTCACTCATATAATTACCCAGATATTCATTTCTTTAGAAAAAAGTTTATATAGCTATATACATAGTTACCAGTTACCAAACGTAGTAAACGAGGTAACACTTAGGTAACGGAACAAACTCAACATTCTTTCCAATCCGAAAGAATGTTAAAAGCGCAAATGACAGCAAACCAACGCAGTATCAATAGTTTACGCTATCATGCCCAAATTAGCCTCATCATTCCCAACAACCTTGATATTCGTAGAAATAGAACGACTTCTAAGTAGTGATGGTATTTTTGTTTCATCCTTTCTCTGCAATAATGTTCCTGGCAATGCGCTTGGCCAGGGCCATGATGGTGAGCATGGGTGGCAGACCCAGCGATTGGGGCAGGATGGTGGCATCGCAGACGTACAGGTTGTCGGGCAGCAATGGTGAGTGGAGCGATGTGGCCTCGGCTTGGGTGAGGGGCAACATGCCGCCGGGATGGCCAGCATTGAGGGTGCCGAGGAAGATGTCGTGCTCTTTGGCACCCATACGCATCAGGATTTCACGACAGTCTTTGACTCCTTCTTGCAGTCGCTGGTGGTCAAGGGGAGTGAGTGTCTTGCGCATCTTGTTATGATGCACGTCGCCCTCTTCTACGTCGGCCAACTTAATCATCAGACTCACCATGCCGTCCATAGGCTTCCGCCACGAGCGGTTGAAGAAGAAACTGAGCCAGTCCATATAGGGCGAGATGATGTACTTTTCGCGTCGACTCACAAAGGGCATCAGCAACTGACGGTCCTGATGGGCTTTCGCCATCGGCGCGGCAACGCAGAATACCGGGTCAACAAAGAGCCGAGGCTGGCAACTGATGTCAGAGGCACGCAGAATGTCGGGCGAGCCTATGAGTAGAATTTTCAATGGTTGCCCCTTGGTATGTTCCTCATAATGGCACAGCCCCAGGCGCGACAAGGTCTTGGTGAAGCCTGAGAGCCACACCACTACACGCACAATATAAGATAGCAGTCTATCCAATCAGTTAATGTTGCTTTATGAAATTGTCGTCCACCAGCATACACTCGATGC
>Ga0310695_10012783_pt1 | contig 11674 bp, 23 predicted proteins | sample RumenRJG_04DNA_FD_203882 | JGI IMG/M metagenome (GOLD analysis project Ga0310695, IMG submission 203882) | Bovine rumen microbial communities from Lethbridge, Alberta, Canada - RJG_04 (v2) (version 2) | ecosystem: Host-associated > Mammals > Digestive system > Stomach > Rumen | place: Canada... | reverse complement strand
GTCGGCGGGCACGGCGGCGCCGAGATTCCGACACCCCTCCCTACCAGCGGCGGGAGCGTCGTCCCATGACGGCCAGCCCCGCCCTGTCCTGCCGCGCGGCGTTGCAGTGGAAGTGGGCGGCGCCGATGTTGGACGGCTCCAGCACAAGCTCGGGCCATCTGTCCTGCGGGCGGATGTGCTCGGGCGACCACGCCCACACGTCCCCGCCGCGCCTGTACGGCCCCTTCGAGTAGTCGATGGGGTTGCCGCACCACATGCACGGCGCGTTGCGCTCGGCGTCGCGCTTGAAGCACGCGGCCTTGACGCGCCTGCCCGCGGGCCCGTCCCACTGGTCCTTGGCCATGGAAAGCCCCCAAACGCAGAAGGCCCGCATCTCTGCGGGCCAGTCTCTCACGATACCATCTTACCGTGCAAAGGTGTGCAAGGGTGTGCAAACTTTCAGCGCGCCAGCGAATCGGCGCCCACGGCGTCCACGAAACGCAGGGCGCGGTTGCGCATGTAGGCGACCGTCCTCCTGGAGTAGTGCAGCCTGAGCGCCGTCGAGCGGATGGACTCGCGCTGGATGTAGATGCAGTCCAGCACCTCGGCGTACCCGAGCCCGAGCTCGCGCGCCAGCCCGTGGTCCCAGTCGCTCCCGTAGAGCACGCGCACGGCCCTGTCGACGGCGGCGCACCACTCGGCCGTGCGGCGCGCCATCATGGCCTCGTAGTCCACCATGGACGCAACGGGCGCCATCCCGTCGCGGATGGAGCCCGATGCGACCTTGGGGTCCGACGCGCCGCCCAGCGAGAGGGCGCGGCGCTCCATGGCGTTGTACCGCAGGTCGTGGCGGTGGAGCTCGAAGCTGGCCTGCCGCGCGTCCTCGAACAGCTCCCGGGCGCCCATCAGCCACCGTCCACGTCGTAGATTCTCAGCTCGGAGCGCCTGCGCGCGGCCTCGGCCTTGTCCTCGGCCCAACGCTCCACGATGATCGCGCGCGCCAGCTCGGGGTCGATGCGCAGCTCCCGCGCTATCTCAGGCACGGCCGTTCCCTCGCAGTGCATCCGCCATACGTCCTCGTACCTCGGCATCTACATCCCCAATCTCCTGCGCCACGCGCAGACCGTCGTGCTGCTCACCCCGAGCCTCGCCGCAGCCTGGTCGCCGTTCAACCCGTCGACCCCGGCGAGCGTCGAGCGCCACCATTCGGCGTGGTGGCGGCGGTTCGGGAACAGGTCGCGGTGGCGGCGGATATAGGTCCACAGCGTCCACTCGTTGATTCCGAACGTGTGCGCGATCTCCTTGGGAGGTATGCCCCGGTTCCACATGTCCGCAGCTGCCTTCAGCGTCTTGGTCGTCATGCGCCCTCACCCGCCAGCCTCCTGCACCGCTCGACCAGTTCCATTACGGCAGCATTGTCGCCGCGTGCCAGCTTCTCGGCATCGTCCATGATGCGCTCCCATGAGTCGGGCTGGACGTGGTGGCAGTTCTCGGCAATGCCCCAGCAGAATCGTCCGCTTTCGTTCAAGTAGAACAGCCTCTCCGCACGACTTCCGCCGAACCCCTTGACCTCGAACTCCTCGTCGCCGTCCCATCCAACCATGTCCCCCACGCGGATTGGAACCCCGTCAGCGTCCACTGGTACCCAACCGTCGCCGAACGTGGCGTCCATGCCGTCCATCCTCGCCCGCTCGACGGCCTTCTTGTGCTCCGCTTCTATGAGGTCGGCGATGGCATGCAAGCAGTCAAGGTCGGCGCGGTCAATCTTCCACGCTGCGTGTGCACTCATGCCCCAAACCCGCAGCTCGTCCGTGATGCTCATGGCTGCTCCTTCTTCCGTTCGTTCACCGTTCATCCAACGTTCGTTCAGCTTCGCCAGCTGCTCCCTCTGATGGGCGCAATGCTCGACCAGCCGCTCGTACTCCTCCGCCGCCTCATCCACCGCGCACTTGTATACGTCGCAGTCGTGGTCGTAGTAGCAGCGGTGCTCGGACGGGTCGTACATGCGGTATGAGTTGGAGCACAGGCCGCGCAGCGCCGCGAAAACCTCGTCGGTGTCGTGAACCTTCCAGCTCATGCGTCCCTCCTTTCCCCCCATGCGCAGAAGCCGTCAGGCTCGACCTGCTCGCACCATGAACCGCAGAAGTGGTAATACTCCATCTCATCTTCTGTGTAGTGCTTGCAATCCCTGCACCGCACTATCTCCTCACACGTGTACCAATGCCCCTCATGGCCGTCCGTTGCGACTATGCGCTCGCTCATGCGTCCACCCCCAGCTCGTTCATACGGTCGGCAAACTCGTCAACCTCTTTACGGTCGTAGGCGTTGAGCAGTTGCAGCCACAAATCCCGCACCAGCTCCCGCAGCTTGGCGTTCTCGGCTTCCAGCTGGAAACGAGCAGCCGCTGCGCCCTTGGCGAAACCATCGTCCCACCCCTTGCGGTAGATGGCCTCGTCCTTCTGCTTGCTCATTCGTCCACCACCTTCCGACCGCACGCAAAACAGAACCGTGGATGCTTTCGCTCGATGGTCGCCCCGCATGCCGAACACGAGAAGAAGGCCATCTGCTTGCCAGCAGCGTCGTGGCACTCTCCCCTTCCCAGCGTTGCCTCGACGGCCTGCTCGGGGGTGACACAGTATGCATTGAGTGACCTGCTTCTGATGGCTGGTATTTCCTCATATGCTTGCTCGCAGCCATTTGCGAACCACTTTGTAACGAAGTAGTACGCTGGCTCTTCGGGGTCATCCTCAGCCCACCATTTCACCCCGCGCTCATCCAGCATGCGGCGCAGTTCGTCCGTCGCGCTCATTCGGCACCTCCCTTGTGGTTGAGCTTGCGCTCCATCGCCGCGATGCGGCGCTCGTGGTCTGCGAGGGTGTCGGCGTCGGCCACCGTCTCCGTGATGGCGTCCTCGTCCTCGAGGTCGGCGCCGTTAAGCCGCTCCAGCTCCTGGAACAGGAGGTCGTTCAGCGTCCCGAGCGTGTTGGACCTATCGTCTGCCATGGTGCCTCCCATCATTGGCCACGCGTCTCGCGCGCGCGTATTCTTTACCTTTTTTCATTGGCTTACTCCAAATTGGTAAGAAATAGTCGGCGTAGCCAGCGTAACCAGCGAAGCCATAGCCGCTCTAGCAGCGTAAACGGCTTGTTTTATGTGGCTCCGCTGGCTACGCATAACTAGCTCAACCCTCAACCTTCGACCTCAACTTGAACTTTCGCCCTTGCTTGCCGATGGCCCTGTCGCGCGTCACATAGACTTCCAAAGTAGCCAACGAAGCCAGAATCTTCTTGACGAAAGCCGCCTGCGACGCGCCGTACTTCTCCCCCGCGTTGTCGCACCATCGCGCGAACTCGCGGTACACGTCGTCCGTCCACCTGCCGTCGAGGTCGCCGTCCTCGACCATCTCCTCGTACAGCCAGCGCCGCACCACGTCGTTCTCGATGCGGATGGACTCGACCTCCGCCGCCATGTCGGGTATCTCCGTGAACGCGCCGCGCTGGATGAGCTGCGGCAGCTCCATGAGCCCGAGCAGGGCGAGGCGCTGCAGGTTAGGCTCCTGCGACATCTTCTCGGCCATGTGCGGGTCGTAGCCGTCCATTCCTGGCGAGAACCGCCTTCGGAACGGGATGAACGCGAGCCTGCGGAAGATGCCGTCCGTGGTGTCGGCGAGCCTCGGCATCGTGTTCATGCTGAACATGAGCGTGGCGGACGGCCTGAAGTCGAACCCCGCGCCGTTCTTGACGTCGGTGTAGATTGCCTCGCCGCTAACCAGCTTCTTGAAGACCGAGAGCTCGTCGTTGCGGAGGAACCCATCGGGTATGTCGTCGCCGAGGTTCGCCATCTTGCCCACGATCGCGGCGGCCTGGAACCGTTGGCCCAGCGTCGCTATGTCCATGCTCGAGACGTTCTCCACGCCGACGAGCGAGCGCAGGACGTTGAGGAACGTCGACTTGCCGTTTGAGGCAGAGCCGTGGACGCCCCCGCCCGCCTTGCCGATGAGGAACAGCGACTGCTGGACGGCGCGCCTCGAGCACATGCACATGCCCACGGCCTCGCGCATGGCGCGGGCTGTCGGCGCGTCTCCCCCGGCGAGCGCGTCGATGAACCTGTCGGCGTCGCCGTACGGCGCCGCGAGGTCGAGCTGTATCGGCAGGGTGCCGATGATGAACATGGACGGCTCGGGCTCCACGCGCTCCTCCGCCATGACGTCCCACGTGCAGTCCGCGAACTGGACGTAGTAGCGCCCGTCGAAGCCGTTGTCGCTCGAGACGCTGGGCTCGCGCGCCTGGATGTAGCTGAACACCTCGTTGCGCTGGTCGCGGGTTATGTCGTCGGCGTAGCCGATTGAGATGCGGTCGAACGCGGCCTTGCCGAACTCCCACCGCCGCCCCGTCCAGCACGCGGGCGCCCCGTCGATGGAGCGCGCCATGTTGCGGTCGAGGATGATGCGGGCGAGCATGTTCGGCATGATCTTGCCGCGCTCGGTGCGGAAGCTCGGAAGCTGCTCCCCCGCCCCGCCGCCGAACTTGGAGACGCCCTGCGTGTCGCCCTTCATCGTGCCCATGCCGTCGTGCCCCGCGCCGTGCTTGCACGCCTGGCGCACGATCCTGTCTATCTCGCGCTGCGTCATCGGCTTGTCGCAGCGGTCGCGGTTGGCCTTCTCGACCATCGCCTGGATGACGTCGTCGCGCTCCCCGCGGTGCCGCAGCGAGCAGGCATAGCGGTAGAGCGTGTCGTCGCGTTCTCCGTGCCTTATGACCGCAGGCAGCTCGAACGATGCCGCTGGCTTCGCCCCGTCCTCCATGCCGCCGTTGCGCTGCACGTGGTCGAGGAAGTCGTAGACGTTGCCGTCGGCGGTCGCTATGCCGCGCTCCCACGGCGCCGAGCCGTCGGCCCATCGGTATGGCGTGCCGTTCGGATGGATGGACGGCGGCGCCACGATGTAGCCGCCATCCGCTCGGACGTCCACGGCCAGCTCGGCGTTGGTGGACGGCCTGATGTTGGTGCGGTCGGTGCGGTACAGATAGTGCATGCCGCCGCGCCCGGTGATCGCCACGGCGGTGGCCGGCAGCTCCCCGCGCACGTCCTCCCAGTCGTTGAGGGCGTCGAGCCCGTGCTTACCGGCCTCGTCGTCCTCATCTATGTCGAGCACCACGAGCCCGTGCGACGGCACGCCGCACACGATGCCGATGTTGAGGTCGGGATGCGCGGCCCAGAGCCTGCGCGCATCGTCGGGGTCGTCGAACCAGTCGTTCAGGCCGTGCTCGCTGATGGGCTTCTTGCCGCGCGCCGCGATCGGGATGATGCCGAAGCCGTGCTCGCAGTACCAGACGGCGGCCTCGCCGAGGGTGGACGGTGCGTCATTCGCCATAGGCTACCCCCAGAATCTCGCAGATGCGGCGCGCCGCCTTGCCCGGCGGGCACACCTCGAACACGGCGCCGTGCTTGCGCTCGAGCGTCTTGAGCATCTTGTAGAGCGTCGGCCCCTGCATGGGCTTGGTGCGGTACGACCTGCATCTGTCCGGGCCGTGCGGGCTGCATGCCCGGTCCTTGTACCATCTGCACCGCCTGCAGACGTAGGGCGTCCATCCGTTGACGTCGGCGAGGGCCTTGTACGGCCTGCCCACCTCGACCATCACGACCAGCCGCCACCCGGACTCGCGGGCCCTCTCGAGCTCGCGCACGAACCGATCGTGGTCTCGCCCCACGTTCCCGGCGAGCTCTTCGATTGACCTCTTCGTGTCGATGGCGATGTTGGACGTCCCGTCCGCCCTCATGTAGTCGCCGAAGTCGAGCTTCCTCCGCTCGACCTCGACGCCGTGCGCGCCCCACCATGCGTGCTTGTTCGCGTGCTTGTCCCCATGGTGCTGCTGCTGCCTCGTATCCTCTAAGATTTGCGCCATATGCAACTCCATGAATAATGGCGGCGCGGCTATCCATCAACCGCGCCGCCGCGCTGCTAGTCGAACGGTATCTCGCCCTTGTAGACGTCCACCGCCTTGGCCGCGGGCTTGGCGGCCTTGCCGAGCGCCTTCTTGGGGCGCGTCTTGACCTTGCCCTCGCGGACGTCGCCGGCGGGCACGACCGAGCAGACGTTGAGCCGCGTGGCGATCTCGCCGTCGTTGCGCTCGTACTCCTCCTCCTGCAGGTTGATGCCTACGAGCCGCCCGATGAACATGGACGCCTGCGCGGCATCCCATGCGGCGAACGGGTCGAACCCTGCGTTGCTGGCGGCGATGGCCTCCAGCCTGCCCTTCAGCATGCCGAGCGCGCTGTCCTTGTAGCTCAGGAAGAAGTGGTGGGCGTACGGGTGCGACCTGCCCCAGTCGTCGGAGTAGAACCCGGCCTTGGCGCCCTCCGCGATGTCGTAGACGACCTCGACGTACTCGCGGGACGGCATGTCGATGAAGTCGGTGATGCGCGCCACGTAGGGGCCCGCCTCGAGCCGCTCGAAGCCGCCGCCGTCGCCGGTTGCGGAGATGGACGACCAGTTGAAGCTCTTCATTCTTCTTTTCCTCTCTCGATGATCGTGTTCAGCTCGACCAGGAACGTCGCGTCCCTGGTCTGCGTTTCCCTGCTGTTCTCGCCGTAGGCGCGCTCGTAGCACGCCCACGCCCTGTCGCGGGCCTCGTCCTCGCCGATGCCGCGCTCGAGCAGCGAGGCGTAGCGGCGCTCGGCTGCGTCGAGCAGCGCGGCCTCCACGGCGGGGCTCATGCCTTCCACCCCATGAAGCCGCGGATGCCCTTGTCGATGATGGTGAGGTCGTTGGGCTGCTCCGCGCTGTCGAAGATGCCGCACGATTTCGCGGGCGGCTTCCCGTCCACGATGAAGCGGTACTCGCCGCCGCTGCACTCGGCGAGGATGCAGACGTTCACCATCCCCACGAGGTTGACCTTCTCGTTGAGGAGCTTGCCCACGGTCGCGGGCACGACGTTGCCCTGCGCGTCGGTGTCGGTGTGCATGACGAGGTAGACGACCACGTCGTCCGGCAGGTCGTTGCAGAACTCTATGAAGCGGTAGACGCGGCCCGCGATCTCCTTGTAGACCTCGAACTGGTCGCGGTACTTCTCGTCGCCCCACGAGCCGCGCATGTAGATGTCGGTGATGCAGTAGCCGAAGTCGTCCACCACCACGGCCTTGTACTTCTCGGCGTAGGCGGCGACGATGGACGCGAGCTCGCCGAAGTCCTTGGTGCGGGCGAACTTCTTGCCGCCTTTGAACGGCAGCATTGTCTTGATGGTTTCAATCAGCCCGTACGTGTCGTTCGGCATGTTTCTAAGCGAATAGGTTTTGCCAGAACCGCTAGGCCCGAGAATCAGCACGGGGATGCCCATTACTCCACCTCCCCTTCGGTCAGCGCGTAGGCCACGGCCTGCGTGAGGTTGAGGCCGAGCGCGGGCACGACCTTCTCCATCGTGCAGCCCGTGAGCGTCGTGCCGATGGGATGGCGCGGCTCCATGTAGGCCGTCACGCCGTCGGGCAGCTCGCCGTTCATGTGCTCGATGAGCCATTCGGCGACGGACTGACCCTTCTCGCGCATGTATGCGTCGAGCATCTGGCGTCCGTCCTCGCTACAGAACCAGTCGGCGAGGGTATCGGCGTCCTCCATGATCGCGCGCGGCCTCGCGTCCTCGAACTTGACGGTGAGCGCGCCGACCTCCTGCCCGTTGATGTTGATGCGGCGGCGGTCGGTGCCGTCCTCCGCATAGCGGGCGAGCAGCGCCGCCCCCTCCATGCTGCGCAGGCTGTACGGGTCGCGAGTGCTGACCTGCTTGCCCAGCTCCTTGTAAAGCGCCTGCATGACCGCGAGGCGCTCGAGATCGTTATTCATCTGCTTCCTCCAGGTTCACCCAGACGTTCGTCCATCCGGGGTCGCATTCCTCCGTTCCGATCACGGCGTCCACCGCCTTCACGCACGACCTGTCCTCCCACGCGATTCCGTCCAGCGCCTCGAGAACCAGCGTCTCGATGCCGAGGATGCCGCGGTCGGTCGCGCTCGTTGAGATATGGACGCCCGCGCGTGTGCCGCGCGGCGCCGCCGGCGCGCCCTGCTTCAGGTACGCGACTCCCAGCATGCCCATCGCGGTCTCGGCGTCGGTGTCGGCGTAGCTGCGCACGAACGGCAGCTTGATTCGGTACGCGCTCATTCGTCCCACGCCCCCTCCTGCCGGAGCTTGCGCTCCCAGCGTCCGCGCGCCTCGACCTCGGTCATGCGCTGCACGTGCCCGCCGATGATCGTGGTGCCGTGTTTCTCCCTGTGGTAGTCGAACCAGACGCCGCGCCACGTCCTGATGAGCTGGTGGCCGTTGCGCTCGGCGACGACCTCGTACGGCTTCTTGCCGCTCGGCTTGCGGGGCGTCGGCTCGACCTTCCCGTGGGCGCGGACGTGGATGTAGGTGTTGCGCCCCGCGCCCATGCTGTCCTGGTACTTGTCGTTCACAGCACCGCCCCCGCCCTGAGCCATCCGCGCCAGCGCGCCTCGGCCTCGCGGTCGGTCTTGTATTTGCCGAAGTAGCGCGGGCCGTTCGTGTGGTCGTACGCGTAGTACGCGTCCTCGCTGATGCGGTAGTAGAGCCGCACGCCGAGCCACTTGGGGCCGTCCTCGGCCACGATCATCTCGTCGGCGGCCAGCGAGCGCATGAGGTTGGTCATCCGCTCGGCCTCGACGGCGCACTCGGCGACCGTCCTGCAGGCGCTCATAGCGCCAACCCCATTCCGATGACGAGCGCGAGCAGGTAGAGCGGCCATGCGGCCTTGATGGTGATGTTCTTCATGTGGTATCCTCTCCGCAGGGCACCCACCCTGCTCTTCCGCCGTCCAGTGCCAGCTGGGCGGCGCTTTTCTTCTTCGAGCACTCCCACGACCGCACCCAGCGGTCGAGGTCGTCGGTGTGGACGACCCATCGGGCGTGCTCCTGGTTGCGCGGCCTGTAGGCCGTTATCTCGCCGCTGTCTATCGCGGCGCGCACGTAGTCGGGCGTCTTGCAGACGTACCGCCCCGCGTGCCTGATGCCGAGCCATGGCATCGAATGCCTCCTTCCAATCCATCCGAGTGCCCTGTACGGCAGGGGCGGGAGCATGGAGCTGTGAGGGGAGAAACAGACAGAAAGGAGGCAGCCATGCGTCGAAAGGAAGGCGCCCCCGCCCCCACCGTCCAAGGCGCTCGGGTCTTCTAGTTGCGTTATCCGGTTATCAAGGTGCGCTTCGTGCGATTGCACAATGGGGCTACCTGCCGAGCAGCTCCACCATCCCGAGCTCGCGCTCGGACAGCTTCCAGCGTTCTGCGGCTGCGCGTTCTGCGGCTGCGCGTTCTGCGGCTGCGCGTTCTGCGGCTGCGCGTTCTGAAAGAAGATAGCCGCCGCCGAAGATGCCGCTCTTGCCCGCCGCGTCCATTGCGTCGAGCGATGCGATGCGTGCGGACTCATCGCGGCGGATGAACAGGTCGGTGTGGTGGTTGCTCATCCACCCGAGCTTCGCCGCCGTGATCACGTGCATGGGGAACTCGTACTTGCCCACCTGCTTCTTCTGCTTCTTGAGGTTCTCCTCGTTCGCCGAGTCGATTGCATCGAACAGGCTGGGCGCCGTGCGTGCGACGTACTCGGGCTCCATGTCCGTGACGAACGATGTGCGCACGACCGCGCCGTTCTCGTAGGTGATGGACGCCGATGCGCACACCGCGCAGAGCCCGTCGACGCGCAGGAAGCACGACATCGCGGGAGCGAACAGGAAGTAGCGGATGCCGTGGATGCTGTAGAACGTGCAGATGGCCGTGAGGATGGAGAACGGCGGGTTGTCCACGACGATGCAGCCATCCGGGTACTCGAACCGCTCGTAGTCGCCGCCCGGCCAGAACGGCCTGACGAAATCGGCGCGGCTGACGCCGTACTCGCGCTCGACCCATGCCGCGACGGCCTCGTACACGTTCTCGGGCGTGTAGCAGTCGTCGGTGGTCTTCTTGGGCTTGAACTTGTCAACGAACGCCTTGTAGTCGTCGTTAACGTCCGCGAATGTGAGCTGTGTTCCTGGCATCATGCCGCTAATCCTTACGATATGAGCGAGTCGATGGTCGTGCCGAGGTATTCGGCGATGGTGTGCGCCTCATCGAGGAACCACGGGCGAGCGCCTGCGAGCTTGCTGTAGAACGCGCTCTTGCTGATTCCGAGACGCACGATGAGCTCCTTCTTCTTGACGCCCTGCTTGACGCATAGGAGCTCGACGTTCTCGTTGAACCTGTCCATTTCTGCACCCCCCTCCCGTCCGTCTGTGTGTCAACAACTTGGGACAAAACAATTATTGTCCCTTTTTGTTGACAATGCAATAATTATTTTGTCCAATATCTCGGACGTTTGGAGGTACGCCATGGGCAGGTCGTTCGGCGAGGTCGTGAGGCACTACATGGATGAGCGCGGCATGTCGCAGAGCGAGCTGGCGCGCCGTATGGGCACTGGACGGCAGACGGTGAACAACCTCCTGCGCGACAACAGGCGCGGGCCCACGCTGGACACCGCGATCGCCGTGGCCGAGGCGTTCGGCGTCACGGTCGACGAGCTGGTCTCGATGATGAGGGAGGAGTAGCCATGGCATCCATCATCCGCCGCGGCGACGGCGTGTACGAGGTGCAGGCATGCAACGGGTACCGCGAGGACGGCAGGCAGCGCCGCGTCTCGCGCAGGGTGCGCGGCTCCATGCGCGACGCGCAGGCCATGGCCGTGCGGCTCGACATGGAGATGGGCGCGAACCCGACGCTGGGGTCGCTGGCCACGCTCGACAGCTACTTCGAGGGCGTGTTCCTGGCGAGCCACGCCGACCTCGACCCCAAGACGCTCGACAACTACCGCACCATCTGGCGGCTGCACGTCTCGCCGCGCTTCGGCTCCAAGCCCGTGGCCGACCCCTCCCCAGCCGAGGTGCAGATGTGGGTGTCGTCCATGCGCAGGGGCACCGCCGTCCACGCGGCGAAGCTGCTGCGCTCGGTGCTGCGCGACGCGTGGTACATGGGGCTCATACCGTCAGAGCCAATGAGACGCCCTCTGAGGTACCCACGCGCCGATTGCGGTAAGTTGGACGTGTGGGACGGCTCCGAGGTCCTGTACGCGCTCTCACGGCTCCACGGGCACCGTCTGCTGCCGTTGGTCGCCGTCATGGTGGGCGGCGGGCTGCGTCGCTCCGAGGCGATGGCGCTGGAGTGGGGCGACATGGCGTTCGGCGACGGGATCGTGCGCATGTCGGTGGTGAAGGGCGCGAGGCGCGCTGACGGCGGCACGAAGAACGCCGCGAGCGTCCGCACGGTGGCGCTCATGGAGCCGTTCGCGTCCATCCTCGCGGGATGCGCGGGCGAGGGCCCCATCTGCAGCCTCACCGAGGCGGGCGTGCGCTCGCTCTGGCCGCGCCTGTTCCATGCGGGCATGCCGCTCGAGGGCATGCGCTACATCCCCATGAAGCAGCTCCGGGCGACCAACACGACGCTCATGCACGACGCGGGCGTGCCGGACACCACGCTCTCCATGGTGCACGGCCACACGGACGTGCGCACGGACTACCGCCATTACATCGCGCCGACGAGCGCCGCCGCCGACACCGCCGCGCGGATGCTTCAATCCTTCATGATGGACGCCGAGCCGATGCGGTTCCGTGCGGTTTCCGATGCGTAGATACGAAAAAAGCAGGCCAGAGGAAACGACCTCTGACCTGCTGAT
>Ga0310695_10012782_pt1 | contig 11675 bp, 11 predicted proteins | sample RumenRJG_04DNA_FD_203882 | JGI IMG/M metagenome (GOLD analysis project Ga0310695, IMG submission 203882) | Bovine rumen microbial communities from Lethbridge, Alberta, Canada - RJG_04 (v2) (version 2) | ecosystem: Host-associated > Mammals > Digestive system > Stomach > Rumen | place: Canada... | reverse complement strand
CCAGCAACGATGTAAGTCGTGTCAGCGGCAATACTGACATCGACTACGGCGGCGGTGGCAGCGGCCCAGCCCGCGCCCGCCAGCATAGCGGCATCGATTGGGACGATAAGTGGTAATTATGAAGACGTGCCTCCCCATCTGCCTGCAACCGCAAGCGATGGGGAGGCTTTTGTAAACTCCATGACAAAAAGCTGAGACATTGCAAAGCAGTTCTTTTTTATTTTGCCAGTCGCTTGCGTCTGTTCTCCCACAACCTTTCAATCTCCCCCTGATGTTCCGACTCATCGGTGTAAAGGAACTCGATATAGTCTGCCTTGTCAGCCCATTCTTGATTGGGCCTGGCAAACTCACGCAGCAGCACATACTTCTTTTGAATGGTGTGCACTTTGGCGATTTCAGTGTGCATTTTATGGAAAACATACTAAAATGATTACAAATTCACGTTAAACCCTACAAATCTTATCGTTAATTGAAATAAAAGTTGTACCTTTGCAGCCATAAGGCTGCGAAACTGCTAATGCTCGGCCGCTCGACCTCTGGTCGCTTGCCACCGAAGGGACGCAAGAATTGTAACAAGTTTCATTGCATTCGGCTTGCACCGTCCTTGCGGCGTGAACGCCGCTAAAGCGATAAGACAGGAGGCATGAAACAAGCGCTGTTCTCCATTCGCAATATCGGTCAACACTTTAATTGATAATACGAAAGTTTATATAACTATGGCAACAGAAATCAGAGCTATCCCGACACTCTACGGCGAGACAGCCAAGTCGTTTGAGAGCGAAGCAAAGCGAACGGAACTGAATCCGGGTACGCAGGACTACCGCCATGAGGCGAAAGTCGTTTCTGACTTTCTGAAAACTACCAACGTGCTATGACTGTAGAAGAACTGCTGGCACGATGCGAACTTGTACGCGCTTCAGATAAAAGTCAGCGAAGAATAAAGCCAACCTAACAATGGCAGCATTTCGATAATTATAATGAAGGCAGAGTAGAGAAACCACCACCAACTACATAACAATTACTCGTATGCCACAGCCACTTTACCTCATATTTTTCTCCGCCAACCTGGCATTCATCCTTACAAATCTGTATGGATGGCTGCTGAAATGGTTCTACAGGCCGCGAGCATACGACGAAGATTTTCTGCGCTTGTTTCCAGCACAGCGGGCAGTGGGATGGCTCTATCTGCTACAGGTTCTGGAACTGCCTTACCTGCTAAATATCGGTCAGGCAGACGCGCTGCTTTACGTCAATGCCTTCTCCGTGCTTGTGTTCTCACTGCAGATGCTGGTGATGTGCGAGGGCTATTTCTTTCCCGAGGTGCACCACCGGCTGAGCGAATGCTGGGTATTCCTTCCGCCCATTGTTTCACTCTTTCCTTTGTTTCTTCAGGCTTTCGGATTAATACGGCTACCTGAGTGGCACCGCACAGCGACTTTCATCATAGTAAGCATACTGTTCCTCTGGTACTTCTGGCGCACTATCTGCATGGCCCTGCGCATCGGCCGGGCCGTGCGGCGTGCCAACGAAGACACCTATGCCGACAGCGACGACTTCCCCACCCGTTTCGGTGAGAAGATACAATGGCTGCCCACAGGCATCTGCGTGCTGATGGCTGTCAACTTCTTCATCGACGACCCGACGGCGAAAGCCTTCCGCGATGTTCTCTTCACCGTGGTCAACATTTGGTTCTGTATCTATACCCTCAACCCCTGGCGCAAGCCATTTGACATCACAGCAAAAACTACTGAAACGATGTCCGCAGAACCTGACGGCCTGTCCTCCGACGAAAAAGACGACACCACTGCTTCTGCCGACGAGACGCAGTTTCGACTTACCGATGACCGCTATACCGAACTGAGCCATCGTCTGGAGTCACTCCTCAGCGACGAGCACATCTTCACCGAGCAGCACATCACTGCCGACACACTGATGCAACGCCTCGGCATCAACGCCAACTACCTGACTGAGGTCATCCAGCGTAGCGGATACTCATCGTTCTACGACATGATCTCGCAGCACCGTGTGCGCCATGCCATCAGTCTTATCTGCCAGCATCCCGACCGTCGTATGGCCGACATCGCATACGATTGTGGCTTCACGTCCCAATCGTCCATGACAAAGGCCTTCGCCTCGCAAGGCAAGGAGACGCCCTCCGCCTATCGCCGTTGTTAACCTATGCTGCAACACTGTTGCAGCCCCCAAACCACAAAACAGGAAAAAGACAATGGATAAAGAAGCCTTCGAGAAACACAAACCATTCGCAGGCGAGAAGAAGCCCTCAATGCTCCGTCGACGCGTAGGGCATGACTACCAGTCGCGGCGGGTTTATCTCATCACCATGACGGTGGAGGGCCGACGCCCGCTGCTGGGCAGCCTCGTAGGCAATGCCGATGCACCCGACGATAGCCCCGAGGCTCCCAGGGTAGAGCCGTCGCCATTGGGCTTGGAGGTACAGCGATGCTGGCTCTCCATCCATCAGTACTACCCGGAGGTGGAGGTGCTCACCCTCCAGCTCATGCCCGACCATCTGCACGGCATCCTCTTCGTCACCAAGCACATGGAGCAGCACATGAGCATGGCCATCAAGGGCTTCAAAGTAGGCTGCAACCAGGCCTACCGCCAGTTAGGCCATGCTGCAACATATGTTGCAGCAAAGGAAAAACAGCGGTACGGACGACCGCAGCCACGGTTTTCTTTGGTCGCGGGGCTTCAATGACCATATCCTGGAGGGGGCAGGCGAACTGGAACGGTGGTTCCAGTACCTGCACGCCCCCCCCCGCCGTTTGGCCATCCGCCGCCAACATCCCGACTACTTCCGTGTTCGCTTTGGCATCACCATAGGCACTCAGGACTATGCCGCCATCGGCAACCGTTTTCTGTTGCAGCATCCCAAGAAGGTGCAGGTGCAGTGCTCACGCCGACTGACAGACGAGGAGGTAGCCGCAACGGTAGAGCGGATGCTCGACCAGGCCCGACACGGGGCGGTGCTCGTCTCGCCCGCCATCTCCAAGGGCGAACAGGCGGTGATGCGGGCAGCACTCGATGCCCGGCTGCCGCTCATCTTTCTTTCCCCATGGGGATTCAATGCCTTCAGCAAGCCGGGGCACCAGTATTTCGAGGCTTGCAGCGAGGGACGCTTTCTCATCCTTGCGCCCTGGCCTCACGAGAACCAACGGCTCCCCCTCACCCGCAATATGTGCCTGGCCCTGAACGTCATGACCACCGCTATCTGCCAGGGGTAACGCGTCCGTCTTCTATGCTGCGACATTGTTGCAGCATAGAAGACGATGTTGCAGCACAGGGGTCAAATATTTTCCTCTCGGCGTACAGATTTTCCTCTGAGCGTATTTTTTCTTTCCTCTCAGCGTATTTACGTCGAGAGGAAAGTCTTTTATATGGACTTCCGCTATCTTTGCGGATATAATCAACAAAACGACAGCGCATGGAAGAAATCATCAAGACCGCAGGCATTGCCATATCGAGCGTCCTGGCACTCGCAGTCCTCTTCGTCATCATCCGCTCGCAGTGGACCATCTGGCGGCAAGAGCGCAGGCAAGAGAAACAACACATCTATAATAAATAAAGGTATCAACACAATGAGACAAATCATCTTCTTCAAGACAAAAGTCCTCGCCCTGGTGCTGACGATAGCGGCACTGGCGGCGGGGCAGAGCGCCTGGGCAGCCAGCACGTGGAGCGTGACGAGCACCACAAGCGGCACCACAACCACTTTCACCGTCACCCGCAGTGGCGACACTTCCGTCGCCGAGACTGTGCGCTACCGCACCGTGAGCCTTTCGGCCCTCGAGGGGCAGCATTTCGCCGCCGTCAGCGGCACGCTGAACTTCGCCGCTGATGAAACGAGCAAGACCGTTACCGTGGCGGAACGGACTGCCACGGAAATGTTCATGTATGCGGCAGGCTCTGGCTCAAGCGGATACCGCCTATACCGCTTCGAGGTGCTGGACGAGAACGGCTTCCTGCTGGCCTCCAGCACCAGAAAGTTCGAGGTGACAAGAGTCCTGACGGGAGCCACGTCGGGCAACTATGACCTCGGCAACGAGCGGAACGGCACCTTCTATATCGATAATACTGGTACCCTCACCATCACGGATGACGGCTACAATAAGAACCCGAAGAACTGGCCCGACAAAAAATACTTAGATTTGCCCAGCACCACGTTCTACGATGCCAGCACACAGGCCTACCTTGTGGAGAATCGTACGGAACTGCGTATGACGCTTGATTTTTATGCATTCGAAGCGCAGGACGGCTACCAATACGTTCAGGTGCTCACCGACAACACCAGCACCTGCGACAGCGGAGCCGGTAATGGCGACCCCGGCACCATTCAACTCTCTCGCTATATGGCGGGCTTTGAAATAAAAACAGGCAGCGCATACACCGGAGATTATAAGAAGTTTACCTTCCCCGTCCTGAGCGTCGGCAACAATGAAGGCCATACCAATCCCTGGGGCCACGGCACGGACTTCCCACTCTCCAAGCAGAAGTTTAATCCAGCACAGCAATGGTTTAGCTCTTCCACCCGCGCTTCGGACGGCAAGATTATCCTCAACACGAACTTCACCACCATTGTCCTCCGCTTCGACGCCTCCGGCAGTGATGAAGACAACTGGCTGATCAATAATATCAACGGCCATGTTACTGCTGTAGATGAAACCGCACCAGCCGCTCGCAACAATTACATCACCGTCAGCCCCGGCCCCTACAACAAGGGTAACGACTTCTACATCAGCGTGCCCTTCACGGAAATCGTGCTGGGAAGGCCGACGCTAAGCACCTCGTGGGGCGAAGCCACCTACTCTGAGGGTGCTGGCACCAACGTGCTCACCTTCAAGGGCACCATCACCGCCAACGCAGGCACCACGCTCAGCGTCACCGGCTACAGCGGCACGGCTCCCAGGGATTTGTTCCAGAACGACCTCGCCGGAGACATCAGCAAGACCTTCACGGGCATCGTCTCCACCGACTTCGTCCGCGAGCCCATCGGCAGCATCGCTTACAGTACGACGCTCGGCGCCTACGAAATCAACAGCGTGGCGAACCTCAACGACCTGGCCGTGTATGTGAACGGCAGTGGGACCTACAGCACGGGCGGCGATGAGGCAATGGCCCACAACTGCGCTGGGATGACCTTTAAGATGACCGCCGACATCGACTTCCAGCCCGCCAGCGCCTGGGACGACTATACGAGCCTTGAGCACAACTTCGACGGCATCGGATACGATATTGTGACATCGTCTTCCTACTTCAGCGGAACCTTCGACGGCCAGGACCACACAATCAGTGGTATCCGCAATAATAGTTACTCTACTTCTTCGGGACTTTTCGACTGCATCAGGGGCACTGTCCAGAACGTTAAGATAGCCAATGCCCGCATCACAGGCTATAGCATGACCGGCGGCATCGTAGGTGACATTTACACAGGCAGCGTTTCCAACTGCCACGTTGCCCACAACGTTGCCATTCACATTGCCAGTAGAGGCGCTGCCAATGTCGGGGGCATCGTAGGTATGAATTTTAACGGTACCGTCACGGGCTGCACCAGTGCCGCCGTCATCACCTGTGACGTTACGACGGACTGCGCGAGCTTTGGCGGCATCGTCGGACATAACTCCAGCGATTGCACCGTGTCGGGATGCACAGCCACGGGTGTCATTGTGCCCGACGTCAGCAATGCCGGTGCCGTGACAGGCACCAATAAAGGCACTGTCAGCGGCAACAAATACCACAGTTCGATGGTGGGCAACTACGCCTTCAACATCGGTTCGGGCACAGGCGACATCGACGGCGCCACGCTCAACAATAAGGCCCTCATGCTCTACACCGAGCGCGACAATTCGGCTCTCCTCGCTGCATACGCCGCAACCTACAACAGCAACAGCAGCACCGCCCACAACGTCGCGCACCCCACGGTTTCCTCGCTCAACGTGACGCTGAAGGGCTACACCCTGCACAAGGACGGCACGTGGAACACCATCGCCCTGCCGTTCAACTTCACAGCCTACACCGGCTCCCCACTCAGCGGTGCTACCATCAAGCAACTCGACACCGAGAACACCACTTATGACAGCGAGAGCGGCGTGCTTCAGGTAGCCTTCAAGACGGTAACCGTCAATACGTCAACAGGTATGGACAGGACAAAGCCCTACATCGTGAAGTGGGACAGCGGCACTGACGTGACCGATCCGACATTCACCAATGTTGATGGCAGGCACTTAGCCAACACCATCGGCTCGACCACCGATGCGCCCCTCATCATCAGGGGTAGCAGCAAGCCCTTCACCCTCACCGACGGCATGTTGCTCGATGCCCATAACGCCGACAACCGGGGCTGCCACGCCGCCATCATCCTCTCCGCCCCTGAAGCATCCGACGGCCAGACCTTCGACGGCTGGTTCTCCGATGAGAACTGTACCGTCGCCCCTACCGTCATCCCCTTCGGCACCGACGGCTCGTTCAGCCTGTATGCCAAGCTAACCAAGAACAAGCTGGCACTGGCCGATGACAGCAGCAACGACGAGGCTATCGCTGCGGCTGCCGCCAGTGGAAAGGTCTATGAAGTGACACTCAGCGGCCGCACCCTCTACAAGGACGGCTCGTGGAACACCCTCTGCCTGCCCTTCGACGTGACGATTGCAGGCAGCCCGCTTGACGGCGACAATGTACAGGCCATGACGCTCAACACCACGACGAGCAACCTCTCCAACGGCACGCTGACGCTGAACTTCACCGCCGCCAAGACCATCCCCGCCGGCACGCCCTTCATCATCAAGTGGGACAAGCCCGCCGACTACGTGGCCTACGACGGCCAGAACGCCGCCACGTGCAGCGACCTCGTCAGCCCCGTGTTCATGGGTGTGACCATCGACGCCACCACGCATGACGCTACCGTCACGGGCGTGCTCACCTTCACCGGCACCTACGCCCCCGTCAGCATCGGCAGCGAGGGCGACAAGACAAAGCTCTACCTCGGTAGCGACAACAAGCTCTACTATCCCGACGCTGCCATGACCATCGGCACCCACCGCGCCTACTTCCAGCTGGCCGAGGGACTGACCGCAGGAGACGCCACCAGCCTCATCCGTGCCTTCACGGTGAACTTCGGAGACGACGAGGCAACGGGAATTATTTCGGTTCACGATTCAGGGTTCATGGTTAATGGTTTCGATGAATGGTACTCGCTTGACGGACGCAAGCTTGACAGAAAGCCGACGCTGCGGGGCATATACATTAATAAAGGAAATAAAATAATAATAAAGTAAGGAGGGCATAGTAATGAAGAAAACATATTTGAAGCCCACTTTCGTAGTGGTCATGCTGCAGCATCAGGGTATTATCTGCACCAGTGATGTAAGAAGTGTCAGCGGCAATGCCGGCATCGGCTATGGTGGCGGCGGCAGGGGATCGGCCCGTGTCCGCGGCCGCGAAGAAGTGGACTGGGACGATTATGAGTGATAATAATCCCGAATAGTGTGCCTCCCCATCTGTTTGCAACCGCAAGCGATGGGGAGGCTTTTGTAAACACAATGCCAAGAACTGCGTCGCGATGCCGCAGTTCTTTTTATTTTGCCAGTCGCTTGCGTCTGTTCTCCCAAAGCACTTCTATCTCCCCTTGATGTTCCGACTCATCGGTGTATAGGTACTCGATGTAATCAGCCTTGTCAGCCCATTCTTGATTGGGCCTGGCAAACTCACGCAGCAGTACATACTTCTTTTGAATAGTGTGCACTTTGGCCCTCACATAGAACAGTACCTTTGCTGCGACCCAAGAAGAATGTCTTGCTCAAGAGCGAGACCGGAACAAGAGGCAGAGAAGGGCTGCCCGGCCGCCCTATCCCTTGTTTCGAAGTATTGATGTAAACACTATTTATGACTAACGAAAAGTCGAGTCAACGCGAAATAAAGTTAAGTTTAATCAGGGTCAACCCTTATCGTGAGTAAGACCAAAAGTAGTCAACTAAAATCGTTAAACTACAAGGGTCGAGTTACATAACGTGCCGCACGGAGCTTTATCACACATGATAAAATAGTTTATCACGCGTGATAAAAGAGTTTATCACACGTGATAAAGTCCACCAGAGTATGGTCATGGGAAATAATACTCAAGGGTGGCGGTGTCATAGTCGGGCTCGCGGCCGATACCATGCATGCGAAACAATTGTGCGACGCGCTCCTGTTGTTCAGGCAGGATGGCATAGCGTCCGTTCCGGTAGCGGTAGTATTGCGCCTGGCTGCCAAAGATGTCGTACAGCGCATGGCGGAGGGCCATGACTTTCTCGGGTGGCAGACCGCAGAGCAGGTGTCGCATGCCACGTGCCATTCGCACAGGCTCTTTCGAGGCAAAGAGGCAGCATTGACCGCCCTGCTGGGCACCGGGCATGACAATGGCGTGACGTGTGAGACTGGGCGGAGCCAGCAGACCGACGGCGTGGCGAAGGCAGGCTTCGGCCAACGGGCAGTCGTGGTGGAAACAGAGAGCCCAGTCATCGGGTGCGAGAGAGTAAGTGAGTTCTTGCATTTCTTCTTCCTTTTTAAATTTTTGTATTATGTTCATATCCCACCGCAAAGATACAAATATAATATTGATTACACAAGCAGATTATATATTATTTATTAAATACACACCAAAATATACACAAAGACTATCTACAAGAAATGAATGAATTAAAGATAAGGTGTGTATATTTTGCAGTTTTCCAGGGATAAAATTTACCCCGAAGCGGTCAATACAATTCCACGTCGCCCCCGCAATCAATTAACTGAAGTTTCTGAAGTAGTTAAGCAGCTAAGTAGTAAGTAAATAAGTAGCTCTTCGACAAGCGAAGCGGCCGCTCGACATCCCGTAGGGCAAATAGCGTGCCGACAGAGGCTTGCCTAAATGTCAAGCCGTGCCGCTATTTGGGGCAACGCGAGTAAGTGTTTGAGCGTTGGGGAACGAAGTGACGGTGGAATGCAGTGCCCTGCCCGACGGAGGTGGCGCTTGCTACCACAGGGACGCAAGAAGCCGACTACTTGGACAGGCGAAGCGGCAAGCCGAGCGAAGCCGAATGCTTTGAAAACAGTGGACAGACGAAAAGAAGTATTGGCCTAACTACTGTCCGAAGGACGAGCGTAGTGATCGCTCGGCTTTGCCGCTTGGCTCGTCCAAGAACTACTTTAACTACTTCGCTCGGCTTTGCCGCTTGGCTCGTCCAAGTAACCGGCTTGCCGCTTCGCTCGTCGAAGAACTACAAAACGTTGAGAGCACCCGAAACTTGAACAAGAAAAATATCACTCCACCGCCCGCCGCTGCCTCACAGCCTCGAAAACAAGGATGGCAGCGCTGACAGAGACATTGAGCGAATCCACTCGGCCCAGCATGGGGATGCGTATGTGGGCGTCGGCAGCTTGGCGCCACTGCGGGGAGAGCCCCGTGGACTCGGTGCCCATGACGATGGCGGTGGCATGGCGCATGTCGGTGTCGTAATAGAGGCGGGAGTCCTGCAACTGGGCGGTGAGGATCTGCACGCCGCGCTGCCTGAGGAAGGCGATGCATTCGGCCGACGAGCAGGCCACGCAGGGCACCGTGAAGAAGGCGCCCAGCGAGCTGCGGATAAGGTTGGGATTGAAGAGGTCGGTGAGCGGGTCGCAGACGATGACAGCATCGACACGGGCTGCATCTGCCGTGCGCAGGACGGCGCCCAGATTGCCGGGCTTCTCCACGCTCTCGAGCACGACAAGGAGCGGATCCTTCGGCAAACGGAGGCTCTCCAGCCCGAGATGTCGCATACGGACTATGGCTATCACGCCCTCGGTGGTGCCGCGATAGGCGATGCGGGCATAGACTTCCGGACTCACCTCGAAGGTGGAAGCTTCGTCCCTGACAGCGAGGCTTCCCTGCATCAACGAAGGACAACAGAACAGAGAGTCCAGCTCGTAGCCGGCCTCTATACAGCGCTCCACCTCGCGAAGCCCCTCGACCACGAAGAGCGAGTCCTCGCGCCGGGCCGACGATTTCTGCTGCAAGGCCATCAGACGTTTCACCTTCGGATTCTGAGGGCTCGATATGAAATTATCAAACATATAATCGGTGTCAATTGTTTAAAGCATGGAACAGCCAGAAGGGCTTTTTACCCCTGACTATTCAAGAATTCTCATGCAAAGATAGCGAGATTCGGGAAAATTAGCTACCTTTGCCCGTAGAAAATACAACACAACCCGATAAAATCACACGAAAATGGACAACAACACTTACGCAATGCGTCCCGGACAGGGGCGTCTGACGTCGCTCGACGCCCTGCGAGGCTTCGACATGTTCTTCATCATGGGCGGGGCAGGACTGCTGGCCGCTCTGGCCAAGTGGTTCCCCTGCGGCTTCACGGAGGAGCTGGCACACCAGATGGGCCATGTGGAATGGCACGGACTCACCCACCACGACACCATCTTCCCGCTGTTTCTCTTCATCGCGGGCATCTCATTCCCCTTCTCGCTCTCGAAGCAGCGCGCTGCAGGGCGCAGCGAGGGCAGCATCCACTGGAAAGTGGTGAGCCGCGGGCTGATACTGGTGCTGCTGGGCATGATATACAACGGCCTGCTCGGCCTGAACTTCGAGGACTTCCGCTATGCGAGCGTGCTGGCGCGTATCGGCCTGGCCTGGATGTTCGCCGCCCTCATCTTCATCCACACGGGATGGAAGGCACGCGCCCTGATTACGACAGTGCTGCTCGTGGGCTACTGGCTGGTGGCAGGTTTCATACCTGCTCCCGACGCAGACGGTGCCGACATCTTTTCGGCCCAAGGGTCGATGGTGGGCTATGTGGACCGCATGTGGCTGCCAGGCCGAGTACTCTACGGCAACATCGACCCCGAGGGGCTGCTGGGCATCGTCCCTGCCATCGGAACTGCCCTGCTGGGTATGTTCTGCGGCGAATGGGTGAAATGTGACAAGGAAGAACTGACGGGAGGCAAGAAGGTACTCTGCATGGTGGTTGCCGGAGTGGTGCTGCTCGCCGTGGGGCTGCTGTGGAGCCAGGTGTTCCCCATCAACAAGAAGATGTGGACCAGCACGTTCGTCCTCGTCGTGGGAGCCTACTCGGTGCTGATGTTCGCCCTGTTCTATTATATAATAGATGTACGCGCGTGCAAGTGGTGGACACCGTTCTTCACCGTCATTGGCATGAACTCCATCACCATCTATCTGGGACAGCGGTTCATCAACTTCTCCTATACAGCCGACCGCCTCTTCGGAGGCCTCGTCCACAAGCTGCCCGAGGCGTCGCAGGAGTTCTTCTCCTCGGCAGCCTACATCGCCGTGTGCTGGCTCTTCCTCTATTTCCTCTACCGCAAGCGCGTCTTCCTGAAAGTTTGAGTCTGAGCCCAGAGGGCTGTGAATGAACTCTCGAGCATACAAATATGTGGGGGAGCATGCCGTGCGCGGCATGCTCCCCCACTCTCTCTGTGTTCAGTCGGCCACCCGTTTCGGGGAGGCTTCTTAGTACTCCATCACGGCAGGCAGTTCCTTGGCCTGGTCGATCATCTTCTGCACCTCGCCCACCGAGGGAACGCGGTTGGTCAGATTCTTGGCCTCGTTCACCTCCACGAGCTTCTTCTGCAGGTTCTCGGCCACGCGGTGCTTCAGTTCCTTCACCGTGTCCACACCGGCTGCCTCA
>Ga0310695_10012779_pt1 | contig 11677 bp, 11 predicted proteins | sample RumenRJG_04DNA_FD_203882 | JGI IMG/M metagenome (GOLD analysis project Ga0310695, IMG submission 203882) | Bovine rumen microbial communities from Lethbridge, Alberta, Canada - RJG_04 (v2) (version 2) | ecosystem: Host-associated > Mammals > Digestive system > Stomach > Rumen | place: Canada... | reverse complement strand
AAAAACCGCCGGCATCACGGCGAAACCCGCCAGCAAGGCGAAAAGCAGGTCGGCGACAGCGGTTCCCAAACCGGACGCCACCAGATTCTCGGTGGGTTTCACATAAGATGAATAGGTGATCACGATTCCCATTCCCAGCGAGAGCGAGAAAAACCCCTGTCCCACGGCGGCCGCCACAGCCGAGGCGGTCAGTTTCGAAAAATCGGGCCGGATCAGGTAGCGGACCCCCTCGGCCGCACCCGGCAGCGACAGGGAAAACACCGCCATGGTCACAATCATCAGGAACAGCACGGGAATGCTGTATTTGCTGAATTTCTCGATACCGCTCTTCACGCCGCCCGCCACAATCAGGCAGGAAATGGCCAGGAAGGCCGTAAAGCAGACAACCGGTTTCCAGGACGAGTCCAGGAAAGAGCCGAACACGCCATGCAGGGCTTCCGGGTCGGATTGGAGGAAGCCGCCCGTCAGGGACATCCCGAAGTACCCCAGGGCCCAGCCGCCCACCACACTGTAATAAGACAGCACGATCATGGGGGTAATGACGACAAAGAGGCCCGTCCATTTCCACCGGGAATGGGGAGCGAGGGCCTTCATGGCACCAAAGGCATTGGCCCGGCTTCGCCGTCCGATCACCGACTCGGCCAGGAACATGGGCAGCAGAAGCAGCAGGGTGGCCAGGATATACACCAAAATGAAGGCCGCACCGCCGTTTTCACCCACCATGTAGGGGAATCGCCAGATATTGCCGAGTCCGATGGCAGATCCGGCAAGGGCCATGATGACGGCCGCGCGGCCGCCGAAAAATTCTCTGGGTTTCATCTGTTAAGTTCGTTTGGTGCGTATTACCGCTTGCGGCGGTACACGGTGAATTCAAAAGGATAGCCGCTTTCCGGATCGGTCTTTACCTCGGAGGTCTTTTCCACCTCCCAAATGGCCGGATCGATAAGGGGGAACCAGGTATCGGCATCCTCAATGATGGTATGTACGTGCGTGATATACAGTTTGTCCGCGGTCGGAAGGGCGTTGCGATAGGTTTCGCCGCCGCCCATCACGAACACGTCGCCGTCACCGGCCGCCGCATAGGCCTCGGCGAGCGAACCCACCACCGTCACACCCTCCGGGGCATCGGGCCACGGGAAGATGGAAATGACGATATTCTTCCGTTTCGGGAGGGGACGTCCGATGGAAAGATAGGTCATGTATCCCATGATCACGGGGCAGCCCGTGGTGGTTTTTTTGAAATACTGCAGGTCTTCGGAAATATGCCACAGCAACTGGTTTTTGCGGCCGATTGCATAATTGTCGGCAATGGCCACGATAAGGTTCTTTGTCATACGGCAACAGGGGCTTTGATGGTGGGCCAAGGGTCGTATCCTTCCAGGGTAAAGTCCTCATACTTAAAATCATAGAGGTCTTTTACCGCCGGGTTGAGGCGCATGGTCGGCAGCGCACGCGGCTCCCGGGAGAGCTGGGTGGCCACCTGTTCGAAATGATTCAGGTAGATATGCGTATCGCCGGTGGTGTGGATGAATTCTCCCGGCTGCAGGCCGGTCACCTGGGCGATCATCAGGGTCAGCAGGGCGTACGAGGCGATGTTGAACGGCACGCCCAGGAAGGTATCGGCACTGCGCTGATACAGCTGGCAGGAGAGTTTCCCGTCGGCCACGTAGAACTGGAAGAGGCAGTGGCAGGGCGGCAGGGCCATCTTGTCCACTTCGCCCGGATTCCAGGCACACACCAGCATCCGCCGCGAATCGGGATGATTCCGGATCAGGTCCACTACCTGCGAGAGCTGGTCTATGCTCCGGCCATCCGGGGCGGGCCAGGAGCGCCACTGATGGCCATAGACCGGTCCCAGATCGCCGTTTTCATCGGCCCACTCATCCCAGATGCTCACACCGTGGTCTTTCAAGTATTTGATATTGGTATCGCCTGAGATAAACCAGAGCAATTCATAGATGATGGATTTCAGGTGTACCTTCTTGGTGGTGAGCAGGGGGAAACCCTTGCTCAGGTCGAACCGCATCTGGTAGCCGAACACGCTTTTCGTGCCCACGCCGGTCCGGTCATGCTTCACCGTCCCGTCTTCCATGATATGTCGCAGCAGGTCGAGATATTGTTTCATATCGTAAAGATACGGGATTCCTCCCAAAATCCAAAATACAACCGGTAATTTTACGATTTGCCAATTCAATTTTACTATTTGCGAGCGCGTATGCACCGGGATTGGATATCTTTGCGTCAAATAAATTCTAACCCAACCGTTATAATTCCCTGGAAGGCATATCGCAAAGACGCGGGATGTCTTCTTTTTTATTATCTTTGTCAAAGCGATTTGTGGATATGAAGGCCTTTTTCATCGTTCTTCCCTTGCTGATCTGCCTGGTTTGGCTGGCCATCCTTACGCTGGACTGCGCGCTGTCCCGTTGCGGGCGCGAACAGCGGGTCCTGGCGGCGTACGCCCTCGTGTGCACCCTCTTGTATGGCTGTCACGCCTGGCATTTCATGGGGCCGCACACGGCCTTCGGTCCGGTCGATGTCCTCTACACCTTCTGTACGCTGGCTTGCTACGTAGTTTACTATCTGTATATCAAGTCGTTAACAGAAAAGGACGGAATTTCCTGGCGCGATGCGCTCTGGCTCCTGCCCGCCGTCCTGACAAGCCTGCTGGCGGCGGTCTTGCTCCTGCTTGGAAAAGACACCTCGGCGGTGCCGCTCGTCACGAAAATCCTCACCCCGCTGGAAATCATTCCCGTAGCCTGGTTCGGCCTGCGCCGCCTGCAGCGGTTCGACCGTCGGGTCGAGGGGTTCTATTCCGATCCCGAGAACCATTCCACCCGCCCGGTGCGCATCCTGATGCTGATTTTCCTCTCGCTGGCGCTGCTGGCCTTCGTCGCCAACGTCATCGGCCGGGATTATTTCAGTTGTTCCATGCGGATTGCCATTCCGTCCCTTCTGTTCGGTTCGCTCCAGTTCGCCATCCTGTATGTAGGCAGCCGTCAGCCGTCATCGGCCGAGGAAATGACGGCAGAAACCCAGGACGCGGAGGAGGGGCCGGGCGATGCCGATACCTTCGGCGAACGCATCCGCCGGCTGATGGTGGAAAACCGGCTTTATCGGCAGAAAGGATTGAAAATCACCGATGTGGCCGCCGCCGTGGGCAGCAATCGCACCTATGTGTCGCAATGGTTCAACCGCGAATGCGGGCAGTCTTTTTCAGATTACATCAACACCTGGCGCATCGAAGAGGCGAAAAGCCTGCTGCTGGCCGCCGAAGCGGCTCCCTCCTTGAGCGAAATCGCTGAAGAAGCGGGCTTCTCCAGCGAATCGGCATTTTTCCGTAATTTCTATGCCCGCACCGGTCTGTCGCCCCTGGCGTGGCTCAAAGAGCACCGTTAGCGGACCGAAAAAGCAAAGATGATGGCTTCTTCGTAGATTTCCCCGGGCCGCAGGACCGTTGTGGGATACTCCGGTTTATTGGGACTGTCGGGGCAGTGCTGGCATTCGATGGCCACCCCCTCGTAATCGAAATAACTCCGGCCGCATTTGGCCCGGGGGCAGCCGGCAAGCCAGTTTCCGGTATAAATCTGGACGGCGGGCTGGGTGGTCAGTACCTCCAGGGCCCGTCCGCTTTCGGGGCTGTACAGGGTGGCTGCGCTTTGCAGCTGACCGGCCTCCCAGCCGTCAATCAGGAAGCAGTTGTCGTAACCCTTGCCGTATTTCAGGGCAGGGAAATCCTCCTGGATATCCCGGCCGATCGTCTTCGGCTCCAGGAAATCCATGGGTGTGCCGGCCATGGGGTCCGGCTCGCCCAGCGGGATCAGGGTTTCATCGGTGGGCAGATAGACCGATGCGTTCAGCTGCAACTGATGATCCAGTACCGTGCCGCTGCCCTCGCCGTTGAGGTTGAAATACACGTGATTCGTGAGGTTTACCACCGTGGGGGCGTCGGTTTCGGCCGTGAGGGTGAGCTTGAGGGCGTTGTCCTCGCCCCACTCGTAGTGCGCCACCGCTTTCAGGTTGCCCGGGTAGCCGGCTTCGCCGTCGGCCGAAAAATACAGGAACTCCACGGCGTCGCCCGCGATGCGGCTCTCCCAGACCTGGTTCTGGAACCCCTGCGGTCCGCCGTGCAGGTGGTTGGGGCCATTGTTGATGGGGAGGGTGTATTCCTTCCCGTCCAGGGTGAACTTGCCCTTGGCAATGCGGTTGGCGAATCGGCCCGGCACCTTGCCCGAGCACGGCCCGTCCGCGAAATAGGAGAGCGGATCGGGATAGCCCAGCACCACGTCGGCCACCTTGCCGTCGCGGTCGGGTACGCCGATGCTCACGATGGCCGCGCCCACGTCGCACAGCCGCACGAAGCAGCCCTTGCTATTTTCCAGCGTATATCGGTGAATATCATTTCCTTCCGGGGTCCGGCCCCATATTTCTTTCGTGATTTTCATAAGGCGACAAATTTGTTGATACACAAAGATAAAAAAATTTCAGAATTATTCCGAAAATCCTTATCTTGTGAACAATCAGTATTCCACAATGAAAAAATCAGTGTTTTACCAAAAGCCGGACGTAGAACCGCTCGCGCTTTATGAAGATGTCTCTTTCCTGGCATCCGGAGATCCCAATCATCCCGGATCGGACCTGTACGAAGATCCTGGTAACACGTACAACTATTAACCCTTTCCGGCCATGAAAAAGATTCTTACCCTTTGCCTGTTCGCCGCCCTGGCCGCATCCTGCGCCCGGGAGGCCCAATCGCCGGAATTCTCCGAGCTCCAATTCATCGTCCATTCCAACCAGGCGGCAACCAAGACCTTCTTCAGCCCGTCCGGAAGCGGCAATTATGCGGCCAACTGGAACAAGAACGACCAGATTGCCCTGTTCACCGGGGAAATCACGTCCAACACAAAACCTTTCGCCACGCTGACCAATACGGCGGAGGACGGCCCGTTAGCCACCTTTGAGGGATCGGCCCCGGCCGCCGAATCGGGCACCTTCATTGCGGTCTATCCCGCCTCGTCCTTCGTGACGGCCTACAACGGCGGCAACCTCGGCCTGACCCTCCCGGCCCTCCAGAACACCACCACGGGCCAGATCGACCCGGTGGCCGATCTTTTGGTGAGCGCTCCGTGCGCCTACTCGTCCGACGGGCAGAAAGCCGAAATCGAGGACCTCATTTTCAAGCGAATGATGTCCGTGCTGAAGATCAACCTGACCGGCTCCTACGCCGCGGGCGAAAAGGTCTCGTCCCTGACTTTCACCGCTCCGGCAGACACCACCCTGGCCGGCCGCGCCTATGTGAACGCCGCGGAACGCATGGTGGGTAGGAAATGGAGCATTTCCACCAACGAGGTCAAGGTGAACATCAACGGGGGAGCCCAGATCGGCCAGGACGCCATCTGGATGATCGTGAATCCCGGCAAGATCGACAAGACCGCCCAGGTCACCATCAGCGCGAAAACGGGCAAGTACGATATCTCCAAAACCATCACGCTCACGGACGATATGGTATTCCCGCAGGGAAACATCGCCGTGCTGAACCTCAGCATCGCAGAGGAAAACTGCCAGCCCGCCACGGAGGATGACCTTACCGGGGAATGGCTGATGACGGCAGGCGTCGAAGAGAAATGGTATGCCGCACGCGCCTGGTTCGATGGGTTCAACAACCTGCGCGGCCAGGAAATTTCCGTGGACAAGGATAAACAGGAAATCACGGCGGCGGAAAACGACCACGCGCTGAAGATGACCTTCACCAAGGTCAAGGATGGCGAATACAAAGATATGTACACCATCCAGGATGCCAACAACGCCTATCTGGCGGCCGTGGGCGGCGGTAACTACCTCAAGGTCCAGGAGACGCCCGACGTAAACGCTTACTGGACGGTGACGGCCGGTACGGACGGGACGTATTCTATCGTCGCCGAAAAATCTGCCAACACCCAGAAATTCCTGCAGTGCAATCCCAACAACGGCAGTCCGCTGTTCAGCTGCTATACCGCCGAAACGTCCTCCCGCGCCAAGGTGCAGCTGTTCCCGTATTCCTGGCTCAAGCGCAACCCGTTCCAGGTAACCCTGGTCGATGCCAAGGACGGCGTTCTGACCCTGAAGGCATCAGACACCCAGGCAACCGTCGTGGTTCACGGTACCGTCGCGTGGGAGGCGAGTGTGTCTGACGGCGGCACGGTGAGTCCTTCGAGCGGAACCGGAGATGCTACCCTCACGGTTACCATCCCGGAAAATACCGCGACGACCCCCAAATCTTACACCGTGAACGTGTCCACGGAGGCGCCCGGCGTGGAGAACCCCGAATTTGAGTTTACCATCAACCAGGGCGGCGTGGTGCAGGAGGCGGTCTATTATAAGGTAACGTCGGTCACCCCCGGAAAGACTTACATCATTGCCACGGCGGACGGCGTTTCCATGGTGCCGATTGCCTCGGGAAAGAACTACGGGTACATGGGGAAAGGCGCCGTTACCATCAAGGAAGGCGGCATCTATGACAGCTATCCCGCGTATGAATTCGTGTTCGAGGCCGTTGAGGGCGGATTTGCCATCAAACAGGGGACGGACGGAAGGTATGTCTATCAGACCGGAACCTACAATTCCTTCAACGTGGACGCCACCCAGAAGGATGCCTATGTGTGGACGGTCTCCTTCAATGCGGACGAAACGGCGAACATCGTCAACGTAGGGAAGCAAAAGACCATCCAGCATGCGCTGAATTTCAACAACTGGGCGGCTTATGCCACGGTAGACCAGACCCAGAACAAGCTCCCGATGCTCTTCGAAAAGGGCGCCGTGGCCCCCAAACCGGTGGTTGCCGGCTGGTTGGAAATTCCGGCCTATACCCCCACATCGGGCAAGGTCTTCCTCTCGCACAAGATGCCGGCCGATGCCGGGATTACCGGCGGATACAACGGCCGCAACTGGTCTGCATTCTATGACAAGAACGAGTTCATGTCCTATTGGGTGGCCTATCCGCTGAATTATTACCTGAAGCAGAGCGGCTCCCGGACCGACCAGTGGGGCCTGCTGGATCCGCTCCTTTCGGCGGACGAGCAGCAAGACCTGTCCGGCGGGTATAAAGACAACGGTTCCGGCTGGTATGCCCGCGGGCACCAGCTCCCGTCGGCCGACCGCTTGGGTGAGCAGACCAACCCCACGACCTTCTACGGCACCAACATCACCCCGCAGAACAATGATTTCAACGGGGGCGTCTGGGCCAGGCTGGAATCCCTGGTCCGCCATTGGGGCAACAGTTGTGACACGGCCTACGTGGTTACGGGGTGCGTTATCAACCCTGCCACAACGAAAAACGTAAAAGACCACTCGAACCGGGTAATCAAGGTCCCGGAGGCCTATTACAAGGCCATCCTTTGCCGGAAGACCAGCGGGACCTTCGGCACCAACGGCTTCCAGGCCATCGCCTTCTATTTCAACCACGAAGAATGGAGCGCTTCGGAGAAGTCCGGCCAGCAGGTCACCAGTGGCATGGCCCTTTCGGTCGATGCCCTGGAACAACTCGTCGGCATAGACTTCTTCCCGGCCCTGGAGAAGGTTATCGGCACCACGAACGCCGCCACCGTCGAAGCCCAGGACCCCAACGGCGTTACCTGGTGGTGGAACTAGGCCCTGCCGGTTTATAAGCCGTCTGTAGCCGGCATGTTGCCTCATGCCGCACCGGCACGTCTTGCGACCCCTGCCCACCGCCTTCGTTCGCTGCTTTTGACGGGAGAGAGCACGACCCCCCAAAAAAAACGGCGCCTTCCAGGGTCCGTTTTCGGGGGCAGCCTAGCTTATAAGCCGCGGATAAATCCAAGAACGTTCTCCTGGGGGGTATCCTTCAGGAGAACTTTTTTATCCGCATCCAGCAGATAGAGGGAGGGGATGGCGCGGACGTTGTAGAGAACGTCGCTGCGTATCAGGTAGTTATGGTCGTATCCGCAAATCCAGGAGCGCGGATACTCGCCGGAAAGCTCCAGCCATTTGGCCACTTCCTGGTCTATATAAACATTGACCACTGCCAGCCGCCCCTCTTCGATGGCCTTCTCCACGTTCGGCAGCGCCCGGATGCGCTCCACGATGTCGTGGCAGGCCGGGCAGCCGGGGTTGCTGAAAAACAGCACGGTAAAATCGGCCTTGACGCCGTACAGCGTGCGGATACGCCCTTTCAGATCGGTGAACGGGAAATCCGCCGCGGGGGTGCCGATGCGGTTCAGCGAGCACATCTTGATGGTATAATCGTCCGCCGCCTGACGCAGGGGCGATGCGGCCCGCGCACGCACCCACGGGAGGTAGAGGTCCTCGTTCCGGACAGGGGAGTTCGGGTCGTATAAATACTTGTCCGCCCAGCCGTCCAGGGCGGACAGGACGGCCGTGTCGGCCTGGGATTTTTTGAAAAGCTTCGCCACGGCGGCCGAGGCGTCATCCAGGATGCAGGCTTGTTCCAGCAGGGTTACCCAGGTTCCGTAGGCATGCTCCACCTCCTCCCGCCGGACTCCGTGCAGCCGGGCCGTATCGCTGGCGCCGTCCAGGGCCAGGAAGGCATCCCAGTAGTGCGAGGCCACGAAGGCGGCCCGCTCGGCAGGGTCGGAATACACGGACGGGATATCCAGCCGGGAAGGGAACGCCACCTCGGCAGGGGCGGCCGTTTTCCGCGGGCCGCACGCCAGCACGCAAAGCCCGGCCAGCAAGCCCAGAATCCTAGTCTTCATTTTCTTCAATCTGCGCCTCGGAAATGTTGATGATAAAGTCACCCATCTTCTCCAGCTCGGCCACGATATCCATGTAGAACACGCCCGTCTGGTAATTGTAGTTCTCTTTTTCGATATTCACGATGTGCTCCTCGCGCAGTTCATTGCGGTACTCGTTGATGTTGTACTCGGCATCCTGCGCGTTGGTGATATCCTTCAGTGAGGAGTAGCGCTTGTTCAGATTCTCGATCATGGCCTTGTACGCATCGTCCAGCAGGTCCATCAGGCGGTTCAGTTTCTTGAGCATCGCTTCGTCGAAGCGCTTGTTGTGATCGTGGGCGCGCTTGAGCATCCGGCCGATGGCTTCGCCGGAATCGCCCAGACTCTCCATTTCGCCGATAATCTTGTACATGCCCTTGATGCGGCTGGCCGACACGGCCGAGATTTCGCCCTTGCTCACCTCGCCCAAATAAGAGGCGATTTCGAATTCAATCCGGTCTGTAATCTCCTCGTACTTAATCAGTTTCTCCTGAAGTTTGGCAAAGGCGGCCGGATCCGGTTCGTTGATGGCCTTGCGCACGTAGCCGAAGCCTTTGTAGCAGATTTCACCAAAGTGGATAATTTCCTGCTTGGCCTCGTCCAGCGAGAGTTCCGCCGTCGAGAGCGGGCCGCCCTGGATGTATTGGAGCCGGAAGACTTCTTCTTCTCCCGCCGGGGTCGGGATGATGCGCTTAACCGCCATTTCCAATTGCGGGATGAACCACACCAGCAGGAAGGTATTCGCGAAATTGAACACCGTATGCAGGAAGCACAGACCGTAGAGCATGGAACTCTGCAGCGTGGGGGTGAGGGTGATGTCGGCATCGCCTGTAAAGGTGGTCACCGGGTCGGGCAGGCCGATCCAGGTTACCATGGCGCCCACCAGCTTGATAAGCGGATGGAAGAAGACCAGAGCCACAATCACGCCAATGATGTTGATGAGCGTATGGGCCACGGCCGCCCGTTTGGCGGAATAGTTGGCCACGGCCGCCGCAATGAGGGCGGTGATGGTGGTACCGATATTTTCACCCAGCACCATGGCGCAGGCCATGTCGAAGCTGATCCAGCCGTTGGCCAGGAAGACCATCGTGAGGGCCATGGCGGCGCTGGAGGCTTGCAGGATCATGGTCAGCACGGCACCTACCACGGTGAAAATGAGCACGCTGCCGAAGCCGAAGCTGGTCAGGTTCTTCACGAAGGCCAGGGCCTCGGGATAGCGGTTCAGATCCGGAACGGAGTCTTTCATGGTCGCCAGGCCGATGAACAGGAGGGCGAAACCGATGATGAACTGGCCGAAGCTCTTGGTGCGGTTGTTCTGCGACATGGTCATTGCGAATCCCAGCGCAATGAGCGGGATGGCAAAGGAGGCAATGTTGAAACTGAATCCGAAGAAGGAAATCAACCAGGCCGTTGCCGTGGTACCGATGTGGGCGCCCATGATCACGCCAATCGCGTTGCCCAGGGCCAGCAGGCCCGCATTGACCATGCTCACCACCATGACGGTGGTTCCGCTGGATGACTGGATCAGGGCGGTAATGATGATACCCGTCAGGATCCCTTTGAAAGACGTGGACGTCATCGACGACAGGAAAGAGCGCAACGAATCGCCCGCCGCTTTCTGGAGACCTTCGCTCATGAGCGTCATGCCATAGAGGAAGAGGCACATCGCTCCGAGCAAAGTCAAGGTCTGGAGAACAATCATATGCTGTTTTTATATAATCACACAAAAGTAGTGAAATTCTTCGAGTTTCCCAAGACCATCAGGAAGGTGTCCCGGTGCGGATAGTCGGAGGCCTCGATCTGGTCGGTCAGCATGGCAATCGAGGCGCTGCTACCTTATAAGGACAAGATACATACGATAACGGCTGACAATGGAAAGGAATTCGCACGTCCATACCACTCCTGGGAGCGGGGTGCAAACGAAAACACGAACGGGCTGATACGCCAATACATCCCGAAAGGTACGGACTTCAGCGAACTGACCGACGGGATGCTTGCCGAGATAGAGTGGAAACTGAACCACAGGCCCCGTAGGTCGCTAGGTTACAGGACACCGTTGGAATATTGCAAACTATTATTTAATTTTGACTTTTGAAGTGTGTTGCACTTCTAATTAGAATTCACCATATATGAAATTGAGATCAAAACTATTATTGTCATTTATTCTTTTGATAGTCATACTTACGACCGTATTCGTTATTATTGAGCTCAATAACATGTTTGATATAAACGAAGTGGCAAAAATAGAGTATAGGGGTAAGAAGATTACGATAAAAGAGATTGGCGGAGGAGCAACAGTTGGGAATGCTATTAGTATTTTAAAAGGGAAAAAGGTGCTTCATTGGCAGTATGCTGTTTTGCCAGCTCAAATCTCTTCTATAACAATCAAAGAGGATTCGCTTATTGTTCTATTTTTGGATGAAAACAAAAATATTTCTGTGAGTCTTAAAGAAGAATAATTCTTCCCAAAATAGATCGTTCAGAACAGAAGGTCTTCGACCTGGTGTTTTGGACTATAGAGGACGCCGACCTTGCAATAATAGGCAAGGACGGCGTCTTTGTCGGCGGTCGGTTCGTGATGGCGATAGATCCGTATAGCGCATCCTTTACCACCCAGCAGCGTTACTACATCACGGACCATTTTGGTTACACGTGTGTTTCTTAAAGCCCCTTGACGACCTCTTCCGGTAGCCCGGAAGCCTGAACGATCTGCGCAATGGACAGGCCCATCTTTTTCATCTGCCGGGCCACTTCCATCTTGCCTTGCTCCATACCCTTCTTCATACCCTTCTCCATACCCTTCTCCATACCTTCAACAAGACCTTCGGCACGTCCTTCCTCTCGACCTTTTTTCAGGCCGATCTGTTCGTAGGCTTCGCTGATGACCAATTTTTCGTATTCGCTGACCATGGCGTCGTGATATTGATTCTGTTCTTCGGGCGTCAGTG
>Ga0310695_10012778_pt1 | contig 11677 bp, 10 predicted proteins | sample RumenRJG_04DNA_FD_203882 | JGI IMG/M metagenome (GOLD analysis project Ga0310695, IMG submission 203882) | Bovine rumen microbial communities from Lethbridge, Alberta, Canada - RJG_04 (v2) (version 2) | ecosystem: Host-associated > Mammals > Digestive system > Stomach > Rumen | place: Canada... | reverse complement strand
CTGAAGAAGGCCATGGAGGGGCTGCCGCAGGGGATGTTCAAGATATTGTTGAGCCATGACCCGAGCCATTGGCGGCGTGGGGTGCTTCATCAGACCGACATCGCGTTGACGCTCTCGGGCCATACCCATGCGGGGCAACTTAGGGTAGGGCGGCTGTCGCCCTCGAAGGTCGCCTATCAGGAGTGGGGCGGCAAATACACCGAAGACGGTTCGATGCTCTATGTCTCGACGGGCATTGGTGGCACCGTACCATTCCGCCTCGGTGCCTGGCCCGAGATCAACATCATCACGCTGCAGCGGGGAGAAAATAAGTGAGTTGGTTGCCCCATTCACCCCATAAAACCCATAAGACCCATTCGCCCCATTAAAAGAAAAATACTTTTTTTCTTTCTCTTTCCCCTCGTTTGCACTATCTTTGCAGTATGAAAACTAATTATTTGCTGACCGGCTGCGTACTGTTGCTGGTCGTGCTTTGCTTTCTCAGCGTCAATGCGCCGCTGCGGTTTGACCATGAGCGACAGGTGCGTGAGACCGAGGTGAAGACGCGTCTCGTCGCCATCCGACAGGCCGAGGAGCGCTACTGCCAGCGTCATGGCACCTATACGGGCGACTTCAATGCACTCGTCAAGGGCGGACTGTTGGCCGACTCACTGCGCTATATCCCCAACACCCGTAAGCCCTTCAGTCTGCGCGCGTCGGGTATCATGGGTAAGACCGGGCGCCAGATACCCGTCATGGAGTGCGGCGCACGCTATGATGAATACCTGCAGGGACTTGATGCCGACGAGGTGAGCAACCTCACCGATGAGGCTATGGGCGCCGGCCGCTTCCCCGGACTGAAGATCGGCGACCTTGAGACGCCCAACAACAACGCCGGCAACTGGGAATGACCATCGGCCACAGCGCCATACCGTAACAACAGAAACGAAAACGAACAATACTTATGGATAGCGAGCAGAACAAACAACCCCGACTGACCATACGCGTAGCCAAAGGCTCACTGAGTTTCTCAGTGCCTGACAATTCGGCCGGCACGCAGATTATCTATGAGCCATACGTGCCTAAGAGCGGCGTGTCGATGCCAGCCAACCTGCGTGAGGCGTTCAAGACCGTGCCGTTGCTCAGCCGGCCGTTGACCCGTGCGCAGGTGTTGATCGACTGTCCGTCGCTGCTCATCCCTGTCGAGGAATATAACGAGGCCAACAACGCGCAGCTTTATTTCCACAGCTTCCCCGAGGCCGAGGGCCGCCTGGTGATGAGCAATGTGCTGCCGCAGCTCAATGCCGTTGCGCTGTTTGCCGTTAACAAAGACCTGAAGTTGGTTGTCGACGACCATTTTCCCGACGTACGCTTCACGCTGCTCATGCGCCCCGTGTGGGACTACCTGCGGCGGCGCAGTGCGGTGGGCAACCGACGTAAGCTCTTTGCCTATTACCACGACAACGTGTTGGAGTTGGTCAGCTTCGAGCGCAACCGCTTCATCTTCGCCAACCGCTATGAGGCGCGCCATGTGAAGGACCTGGTGTATTTCATCCTCTTCGTCTGGAAGCAGCTCGCCCTCGACCAGCAGCGCGATGAGTTATTCCTTGTGGGCAACCTGCTCGACAAGGATGCCCTGCTCGACACATTACGCAAATATATTCAGGTAGTGAGTGTCATCAATCCGTCGGCCAGCTTCAACCGCGCCCCGCTCACGCAGTTGCGCGGCATCACGTTCGACCTCATCACCCTTTATCTCGGATAAACCATGCGCATCATAACAGGTCAATACAAAGGGCGTCATTTCGACATTCCCCGCACGTTCAAGGCGCGCCCGACCACAGATTTCGCCAAGGAGAATATCTTCAACGTGCTGAATGGCTACATCGATTTCGACGGTGCCAGTGCCTTGGACCTTTTCGCCGGTACGGGCAGCATCTCGCTTGAGATGCTCTCACGCGGCTGCCGCCCTGTGGTGAGTGTGGAGGGCGACCGCGACCACGCCCGATTCATCGCCGAATGCATGAAGAAGATTGGTACTGCCGACAACGTCCTGGTGCGGGGCGATGTTTTCCGCTTTGTCAAGAAATGTCACAGTCAGTTCGACCTTATCTTTGCCGACCCGCCCTATGCCCTCGAGCAACTGCCGCAGATACCACAGTTGGTGCTCGACAGCGGGATACTCAGCGATGGCGGCATCTTTGTCTTTGAGCATGGCAAGCACAATGACTTCTCCGACCATCCCCGCTTCGTCGAGCACCGCAGCTACGGCAGTGTCAACTTCTCACTGTTCAGGTAACGCATTGTCCGTCAGCGCTTAACATATCCTTCCGTATATCCGCCGCCCATGAAAACAACCGAATTTGTTGACCGCATCCTGCAACGCCTCGGCTTTGCGCCGACGCAAGACCAGTTGGCCGCGACGCGTATGTTTGCCGCCTTCTTGGCCGACCGTTCGCCAGGGTCGGCGATGGTGATGCGCGGTTCGGCAGGTACGGGTAAGACCACGCTGGCCAGTGCAATGGTCGACACCCTTCACAGCCTCGGTCAGCCTATCGTGCTGATGGCGCCCACCGGTCGTGCGGCCAAGGTGTTTGCCGTCAACAGCCACCTGCCAGCAGCCACCATCCACCGCACCATCTACCGTGAGCGCAGCGTGGCGCCCGACAGTCGGTTCAACCTCAATTTCAACCGATCCCGTCGTACGCTGTTCGTCGTCGATGAGGCGTCGATGATCAGCGGCCGCTCGTCGGCCGACCGTACGTTTGGTACCGGCAACCTGCTCGACGACCTCATCAAGTTTGTGTATAGCGGCGACCAGTGCCGCCTGTTGCTCATTGGCGACAGCGCCCAGCTGCCGCCCGTCGGTGAGCAGGAGGCGCCCGCCCTCTCGCCCGATGAGTTGGGTGCCTACGGTCTGAAGGTGTATGCCTGCGACCTCGGCGAGGTGGTGCGGCAGGGTAAGACTTCTGGCATTCTGCTCAATGCCACACAGCTGCGGCTCAGCATGCCTTCGTGGGAAGAGCAGATGACCAACCCCATTCTGCCTAAGTTGCGGGTGAAAGGCTTGGCTGATGTGGTGCGGGTGCCGGGCAATGAACTCATCGAACAGCTGGCCAGCAGTTACAGTGAGGTAGGTGTTGACGAGACCATCGTTGTGACGCGCTCCAACAAACGGGCGACCATCTATAATCAAGGCATCCGCGCCCGTGTGCTCGACCTCGACGATGTGCTTTGCGGTGCCGACCGCGTGATGGTGGTGAAAAACAAATATCTCTCCAATACTGACGGGGCTTTAAGAATCACCCGCCAACTGTCGTTCATTGCCAATGGCGACCGGTGCGAGGTGAGGCGTGTGCGTCATTTCCGCGAGCTTTACGGTTTCCATTTTGCCGACGCCACCCTGCGTTTCCCCGACTACGACGGTCAGGAGTTGCAGTCCATCGTCATGCTTGATGCCCTTGGCAGCGATGCGCCCGCCCTCACGCGTGAGCAACAGGACCAGCTCTACAACAGGGTGATGGAAGACTACAGCGACTTGCCGCTGAAGGGAGACCGCATGCGGGCCGTGCGCGACAATCCCTATTACAACGCCCTGCAGATTAAGTTTGCTTACGCCGTCACCTGCCACAAGGCGCAGGGTGGACAGTGGCAGCACGTTTACATCGATCAGGGTTATATGACCGCCGACATGCTCACCCCCGACTATTTCCATTGGCTCTACACCGCTGTCACCCGCGCCCGCACCCGCCTCTTCCTCGTCAATTGGCCGGAGGAGCAGGTGAGTTCTTGAGTTTGTTAGTTAGTTTTTGAGTTTATGAGTTCTTGAGTTTTTAAGCTTCTAATGTGCTTCCGGACTTCTGTCTTCCGGACTTCTGACTTCTGGACTTCTAATAACTCCCAGACTTCTAATATCTTCCGAACTTCTAATAGCTTCTCACTTCTCGTAATGACTGGACTTCCGGACTTCTGACTTCTGGACTTCTAAACTAAACTTCTATCTTCTAAAAACTTCTCCCAAATGCTTCGCAACCCCCTCCTTCCCATAGCCATTGTCCTAATCTTGGGCATTGTTGTAGGCGATGCTACCGGCGACGCCATTCGCGCGGCGCTCGGCAGTTGGGGGTTGCTCATGGTGCTGACGCTGTTGATTGCTCTGAGTGTGGCGGTCGCCCTGCTGCTCAACAGCCGTCATAAGATGGGCAGTTCGATAGCCGTGTATCTTGCCATCTTCTTCTTTGGCGTGGCGCTGATGGTCAAGACTGCTGATAGCTTGCGGTTTACGTTTGATGAAGGACAGCCGGTCGATTACGAGGCCGTGGTGATGAGTGAGCCGAAGGTTGCCGGCAAGACGCTGCGCTGCGATCTCAGTCTCATCAAGGTCAACGGTCGGATGCTGCGACGCCCCATCAAGGTGAAGGCCGCCATCCTACGCGACACCGTCAGCAACGACTGGCGTCATATTCATTTGGGCAGTGGCATTGCCGCCGCCTCCCCGATGGAGCCGTTGCACGCCTTTCGACCCAACAGTAGCACTCGGCCCAACAGCAACTTCCAGTCCAACAGCAACTTCGACTACGTGCGCTGGCTCCGGGTGCATGGCTTCTCCGCCCAGACCTTTATCTATTACAGCGACTGGGAGTTGCGCCGCGTATCGTTACAGCCCCTCTCCCGATTCGAGCGACTCCGTCTGCGCGCCATGCTGTTCAGAGACCGTTTGGTCAACCGCTTCGTGCAGATGACCAGTAGTTCGGCCGACGACCAGGGCACAGCCATTATCGCGTCGATGGTGTTAGGCGACCGCCATACCGTCAGCCGCCAGACCAAGGACCTCTATTCAGCGACTGGCGCCTCACATGTATTGGCGCTGTCGGGACTCCATCTCGGTATCATCTACACCGTACTGACGTTGCTTTTCGGCCGTCGGCGCCGCCATGAGTGGCTGTCGCAGGCACTCATCCTGTCGGCCATCTGGGGCTACGTCGTGTTGGTCGGCATGGGTACGAGCATCATGCGGTCGGCGGTCATGCTGTCCATCTTCTCCCTCTGTCAGGTGCTTCACCGCGACGGAGCCTCGGTCAACACCCTCTCGTTTGCCGCCATCTGCCTGTTGGTGGCCAGTCCCATGAGTCTATGGGACATCAGCTTCCAACTCTCCTTCCTCGCCGTGTTGGCCATCGCCGTCTATTACCGTCCGATGTACCGCCTCCTCCGTTTGAAGACGAGGGTAGGGCGGTCGGTATGGGGCATGCTCGCCATCTCGGTGGCGGCGCAGTTGGGTACGGCGCCCGTCGTGGCTTATTACTTCGGCCGTTTCTCCACCTATTTCCTGCTCACCAACCTGATAGTCATCCCCTTTGCTACCGTCATCATCTACGGTTCGGTGGTGTTGGCGGTGCTGTCGTCGTGGTCTGTCATTGCCATGCCTGTGGCCCATCTGTTGACCACGCTCGCCCGATGGCTCAACGCTTCGCTCGGCTGGGTGGCTACGCTGCCTGGTGCCAGCATCAGTGATATAAAGATGAGTCTGCCGCAGGTATACCTTATTTATATAGCGCTGTTCTGTCTGACCGTAGCCTTTGCCCGCTTCCCCTTCCGTCGGCCGTTCAATGTGAGGGAGGATATCCGCAAGCGGCATCGGGAGCTGATGGAGAAGTGAGAAGCTTTTTGAAGTCCAGAAGTTATTAGAAGTCCGGAAGTCGGAAGTCCAGTCATTACAATGAGGGGAGAGAAAGGGAGCGGATAAGGCTCTGCACAATTCGTTGATTTTGTGCAATAAAAGGCGCTTTTAAGGTCAATTGTTTGGGTAAAAGGGAGAATATTAGTAATTTTGCCGTACATTATACCCCGCTGGTGGAAACGAAATAGATAAAATATAATTATATAGCATTACTTATGAAGTTGAACATTGTAGTACTTGCCAAGCAAGTACCTGACACGAGAAACGTGGGTAAGGATGCCATGACTGCAGAGGGTACGGTCAACCGTGCCGCACTTCCGGCCATCTTCAACCCCGAGGACTTGAACGCCCTGGAGCAGGCTCTCCGCATCAAGGACACTGATCCCGACAACATCAAGGTGGGTGTGGTAACGATGGGTCCCCCGCGTGCCGGCGAGATCATTCGTCAGAGCCTCTATCGCGGAGCCGACTGCGGTTGGTTGCTTACCGACCGTAAGAGTGCCGGTGCCGACACCCTGGCCACTGCTTATTTTCTTTCCAAAGCCATCGAGAAGATTGACAAGGAAGTATGGCATGTGGATATGGTGATTGGCGGTCGTCAGGCTATCGATGGCGATACCGCTCAGGTGGGTCCTCAGGTAGCCCAGAAGTTGGGCCTGAACCAGGTGACCTACGCCGAAGAGGTACAGAAGATTGAGGATGGCAAGGTGACTATCCGCCGTCATATCGACGGCGGTGTGGAGACCGTTGTTGCTCCGCTGCCTGTGTTGGTCACGGTCAACGGTACGGCTGCCCCCGCCCGTCCTTGCAACGCCAAGCGTGTGATGAAATACAAATACGCCACCTGCCCCATGGAGCGCAAGGGCGATGAGCCTTGGGCCGCACTCTATGAGCAGCGCCCCTATCTGACGCTCGGACAGTGGAGCATCGCCGACTGCGGTGCCGACTATGAGCAGTGCGGACTGGCTGGCTCGCCCACCAAGGTGAGCGCCGTGAAGAGCATCGTCTTCCAGGCTAAGGAGAGCAAGCGCCTCACCGCCTCGGATGCCGATGTGGAAGGACTCGTTAAAGAACTGTTGGCTGAAAATATTATCGGATAAGACATGAACAACGTATTTGTATATTGTGAAGTGGAAGGCACCCAGGTCGCTGAGGTGTCGCAGGAATTGCTCACGAAAGGCCGTAAGTTGGCCAACACGCTCGGCGTCGATCTCGAGGCCGTGGTCGCTGGCACCGGCATCAAGGGCAAAGTGGAAGACCAACTGCTGCCTTATGGCGTTGACAAACTGTTTGTCTTCGACGGTGAGGGCTTGTTCCCTTACACGTCGGCTCCCCATACTGATATTGTAGTGAAGCTGTTCAAGGAAGAGCAGCCGCAGATTGCCCTGATGGGTGCAACGGTCATTGGCCGTGACCTCGGTCCCCGTGTGTCGTCAGCCCTGACCTCCGGTCTGACTGCCGACTGCACGCAACTGGAGATTGGCGACTACGACGATAAAAAGACGGGTAAGCATTATGAGCAGATGCTCCACGCCATCCGTCCGGCCTTCGGTGGCAACATCGTGGCTACCATCGTCAACCCCGAGCATCGTCCGCAGATGGCTACCGTGCGCTCTGGCGTCATGCAGAAAGCCCTGTACGAGGGCAAGGCCAAGGGCGAGGTGGTCTATCCCAATGTGAAGGACTACGTGAGCGAGATGTCTTACGCCGTGCAGGTGATTGACCGCCACGTCGAGGCTGCCAAGAACAACCTCAAGAGTGCGCCCATCGTGGTGGCCGGTGGCTACGGCATGGGTTCGAAGGAAGGCTTCGACATGCTGTTCACCCTGGCCAAGGAGCTTCACGGTGAGGTGGGTGCCAGCCGCGCCGCCGTCGACGCCGGATGGGTAGACCACGACCGTCAGGTGGGTCAGACCGGCGTCACCGTTCATCCGAAGGTGTATATCGCCTGCGGCATCTCCGGTCAGATTCAGCATATCGCCGGCATGCAGGATGCAGGCATCATCATCTCGGTCAACAGCGACCCTGATGCACCAATCAATCAGATTGCCGACTACGTGATTACCGGTACCGTGGAAGAGGTCGTGCCGAAACTCATTAAGTATTACAAACAGAACACGAAATAACAATGGTAGAAGTAAATAAAATCAAATACTATCTCAACGACCCTCTTATGAAGAGGATTGTTGAACTGAAGGAGCGCGGCTATGCCGACAAGGACCAGTTCGATTACGCGCCTGTCAACTATGAGGACGCCATTGAGGACTACAAGCGCATCCTTGACATCACGGCCGACGTGGCCACCAATGTCATTGAGCCCAACTCCGAGAGCGTCGACCTTGAGGGTCCCCACTTGGAGAATGGCCGCATGATCTATGCCAGCAAGACCTACGAGAACCTCGACGCTACGCGTAAGGCCGGTCTGTGGGGCGTGAGCATGCCGCGTCGCTTCGGTGGTCTCAACCTGCCTATCACCGTGTTCTCAATGCTGTCAGAGCTCGTCTCGGCTGCCGACTCCGGTTTCCAGAATGTATGGTCGCTGCAGAGCTGTATCGACACGCTGTATGAGTTCGGTACCCCCGAGCAGCAGGCCAAGTACATTCCCCGCATCTGCGCCGGTGAGACCATGTCGATGGACCTTACCGAACCCGATGCCGGCTCCGACCTTCAGCATGTCATGCTGAAGGCTACGCAGGATGCCGACGGTACATGGCGCCTCAATGGTGTGAAGCGCTTCATCACCAACGGTGACTCCGACATCCACCTCGTGCTGGCCCGTTCTGAGGAAGGCACCAAGGATGGCCGCGGTCTGTCGATGTTCATCTACGACAAGCGCGACGGTGGCGTCGATGTGCGTCATATCGAGAACAAGCTCGGCATTCACGGTTCACCTACCTGCGAGCTCGTTTACAAGAACGCCAAGGCTGAGCTTTGCGGCGACCGCCGTCTGGGTCTGATCAAGTATGTGATGAGCCTGATGAACGGTGCCCGTCTGGGTATTGCCGCACAGAGCGTCGGTCTCGAGCAGGAGGCCTACGACCAGGCTGTGGCTTATGCCCGTGAGCGTCAGCAGTTCGGCAAGAAGATCATCACCTTCCCCGCCGTCTACGACATGCTCTCCCGCATGAAGGCTAAGCTCGACGCCAGCCGCGCCATCCTCTATCAGACAGCCCGCTACGTCGATATCTATAAGACCCTTGAGGACATCTCGCGCGAGCGTAAGCTCACCGCCGACGAGCGCAAGGAGATGAAGACCTACAGCCGTCTGGCTGACGCCTTCACGCCGTTAGGCAAGGGCATGACCTCAGAGTTTGCCAACCAAAACGCCTACGACTGCGTGAGCGTGCATGGCGGCTCCGGCTTCATTATGGAGTACAAGGCACAGCGTCTGCTGCGCGATGCCCGTATCTTCTCCATCTACGAGGGTACGACGCAGTTGCAGGTGGTCGCTGCCATCCGCTACATCACCAACGGCACCTACCTCAACATCATGAAGGAGCTGCTGACCGACGAGACCGCAGAGAGCCTCAAACCGCTGAAGGACCGCATCGCCAAATGCATCGACCTCTACGCTGAGGCTGTGGAGAAGGTGAAGGCTGACGCCAACCAGGACGAGCACGACTTCCTTGGCCGCCGTCTCTACAACATGACGGGCGACATCATCCTCTCGTTGCTTTTGCTGCGCGACGCCACCAACTGCCCCGAGGAGTTTGAGAAGAGCGTCAACGTCTTCGTGCGCATGGCCGAGGAGGAGTGCGTGGGCAGCCATGCCTACGTGATGAACTTCAAGGCTGAGGAGCTCGCAAGTTTCGTTACGGAATAGTCAGTAGTGTATTGGAAGTTCGGAAGTCCTGAAGTTCGGAAGTCCTGAAGTCCAGTCATGTGCAAAGATATCTGGTATTCGGGTATGATTATGGTAATGACAGGACTTCTGGACTTCCGTACTTCTGAACTTCCGTACTAATGCTATAAACCATTGAAATCGCTAAGGGAAATATACAGGATAGGTAAGGGACCGTCGTCGAGCCATACGATGGGCCCCCAGCGTGCGGCTCGTATCTTCGCCCGGCTTCACCCCAGAGCCGAGCGTTTTAAGGTCACGCTCTATGGCAGTCTGGCCGCTACGGGCAAAGGCCACATGACCGATGTCGCCATTAAAGAGGTGTTGGAGCCCATTGCTCCCGTCACCATCGAATGGCGGTCGGATGTCTTTCTGCCTTTCCATCCCAATGGAATGAAATTCGAATATGAGCCCTGCAGCGATGCGGGTGAGGCTGAGAAAGCTGCGCCTCGGGCATGGCTGGTTTATTCGGTCGGTGGCGGTGCGCTGTCGGAAGGCGATGCGGCGAAACATCCGGAACTCGTTGGTGAGAAAACGCTCAGTGAGGGACTGGTGCAGGAGTCGCCCGACATCTACGACCTGACCCACCTCACCGATATCCAGTATTGGTGCGACAAGCACGGCTGCGCCTATTGGGAGTATGTGAAGCAATGCGAGGATGAGGGTCTGAGCGACTATCTCTTGGAAGTGTGGCACAGCATGCAGCGCAGCGTTGAGGCCGGACTGAACCATGAGGGTCGCCTGCCCGGACCGCTCAACTTGCAGCGCAAGGCGGCCACCTATTACGTCAAGGCGCAGGGCTACAAGGCCAACTTGCAGTCGCGTGGCTTGGTCTACGCCTATGCGTTAGCGGTGAGCGAGGAGAATGCCTCCGGCGGCACCATCGTCACGGCTCCAACCTGCGGCAGTTGCGGTGTGGTGCCGGGGGTGTTGTATCACTTGGCCAAAGGCCACGGCTTCAGCGACGAGAAGATGGTGCATGCCCTGGCAACGGCCGGACTGATTGGCAATATCGTCAAGGAGAATGCCAGCATCTCCGGTGCCGATGTGGGCTGTCAGGGTGAGGTTGGCGTGGCATGCGCCATGGCCTCTGGTGCAGCCTGTCAGCTCTTCGGCGGTTCACCCGCCCAGATTGAGTATGCGGCTGAGATGGGGCTGGAGCATCACCTCGGCATGACCTGCGACCCGGTGTGCGGACTGGTGCAGATACCCTGCATCGAGCGCAATGCCTTTGCCGCTACCCGTGCCCTCGACTGCAACCTCTACGCCTCGTTCAGCGACGGTCGCCATCGAGTGAGCTTCGACCGTGTGGTGGAGGTGATGAAGCAAACCGGCCACGATCTGCCGTCGCTCTATAAGGAGACGGGTGAGGGCGGTCTGGCGAAAGACTGGCAGAAAAGTTGATAGATAAGGACTGGATATAATCGTAATAAGATGAAAAGCATGAAATCGCTCCATGAGGTGTGGCATGACGTGAGGTGTGTGGCCGTGAAAGCGGCCATGCCCTTATTGCTGTCGGCGCCGTTGTTGTTTCCCTCGGCCTGCAAGATGGCGCCCAAGGATAACCCCGGCGACACCGTTGCGGCATCGGAGTTCTATCCGCCCGACACAGCGGCATTGGCCCGGCAGGCGGCAAAGGCCCGGAAGAATGCGCCCGTCAAGGACTCTACCGACATCTTTGTCGTGGGTGAGGGCTCCACGCGTCGTCAGTTGCAGTTGCTGAGCTATCCCAGTCGGCGCGACACCCTTTCGTTCGGCAAGGCCCGCCACATGCGCGTCAGCGGTAGTGCCGACTATGGTCATGTTGTCCGCGTCAGTTTCTATGTTGCTCACGGCGACACCCTCGTGCAGCGTGTGGAGGAAGTGGAGCCGGAAGCCTTGCAGGCTGAGGCCACAGCGGCTAAGGCCTTGCATTGACCGGCCACGAACTGGCATGTGGGTGGCCATGAGTTTGTTTTTTAGTAACTTTTTAGTAACTTTGTAGTGGCTTTGGGTGGCCTTATGGTTGCTTTTGGATAGCCTTATGGTTGCTGTATAGAGCCTTCCCTCCAGTAGTAGGACGCTGCTGTGCAGCGTCTCTATGACGTCGCGATACCATAGCTATCGAGTCGCGATACCATAGCTATCGAGTCGCGATACCATAGCTATCGAGTCGCGATACCATAGCTATCGCACCA
>Ga0310695_10012777_pt1 | contig 11678 bp, 11 predicted proteins | sample RumenRJG_04DNA_FD_203882 | JGI IMG/M metagenome (GOLD analysis project Ga0310695, IMG submission 203882) | Bovine rumen microbial communities from Lethbridge, Alberta, Canada - RJG_04 (v2) (version 2) | ecosystem: Host-associated > Mammals > Digestive system > Stomach > Rumen | place: Canada... | reverse complement strand
TCTGAAAGAAATCAAAGGAATAAAAGTCGATAAACACTCGACGGGGGGTGTCGGGGACAAAACGTCGCTGATCGCCTGCCCGATCGTAGCCGCGTGTGGTGTGCCGGTCGCCAAGATGAGCGGACGAGGACTCGGTTTCACCGGGGGCACGATCGATAAACTGGAATCGATTCCGGGCTTTCGTACTACACTCGGGCGGGACGAATTTGTTGCCCAGGTTAACGAAGAGGGCATCGCGCTGATCGGTCAGAGCGGAATGATTACGCCGGCTGATAAAAAAATCTACGCGCTTCGTGATGTGACGGGGACAGTGGAAAATAAAAACCTGATCGCGTCCAGCATCATGAGTAAGAAACTGGCTGCTGGAAGCGACGCGATCGTGCTCGACGTTAAGGTTGGAAGCGGCGCGTTCATGAAAAATCTGGAAGACGCCGAAGAGCTTGGACAGTTGATGTGTGAGATCGGCAATGCTGCCGGCAGGAAAACGATTGCAGTGGTTACGGACATGGATCAGCCGCTTGGCTGCGCGGTCGGAAACGCGCTGGAAGTGGAAGAAGCAATCATGACGCTGAATGGGCACGGACCAGAAGATATTACGGAACTGTCGACGTATCTGGCAGGTCTGATGCTGTGCCTTGGCGGGCGGGCCCGTTCGACCCGGGAAGGGCTGATGATGGCGCAGCAGGCGCTGTCCAGCGGCGCGGCCCTGGAACGCTTCAGAAAACTGGTGATTCGCCAGGGAGGAGATCCGGTCGTTGTCGATGATCCGTCCCGGCTGCCGCGCGCCAGATACAGCGCGGACGTCAAAGCGAAAACGAACGGATTCATTCAGTCGATCGACGCGCAGGTCATTGGCGAAGCGGCTGGCATGACGGGTACCGGACGCGAAAAAATGGAAGACGAAATCGATCCGGGAGCCGGGATTCTTTTGCATAAAAAAACAGGAAGCCGGGTCAAAAAGAATGACGTGATCGCGACGGTTTATGGACGTAGCGGTAAGATCGCGAAGGCGGCGGCGGACATGGCCGCAAAAGCCTTTGTTGTTGGAAAAGACAGGCCGGAGCCGCATGCGCTGATCCGAAAAACCATCGGATTGGAACCGTAAAACGGGCGGCGGAAGACTGTGCGCGCAGATTCAGATTTATACATTTTTCCTAATAAATATTTAATCAGTGTATTGACTTTTTTTTTCATGGGAGTATACTGGTATACATAGATTTTAAAAACGGGTCTGTTCCCCTGGACGAAATACCCGGGCTGTTGTCAGCGGACTGCGGCCCGGATGGTTTTGTCGCTTCCTGCGATCCGTGTTCATATATTATAGAAGGGGTGAAAACGATGCTTGAATTAGATGAAAAAACAAATCTGCTGGAAGAAGCGGATTATAAATATCAGTTGCAGGACGTAAGACTGCCGAATCTGTACAGAGATATTTATGATTACGACAGTGTTCCGAAGGTTGCGTTTAACCATACGCGTGTTCCGATGAACACACCGAAGGACATCTGGATTACAGATACCTCTTTCAGAGACGGCCAGCAGTCCATGGCGCCGTATACTGTCAAACAGATTGTCGATCTGTACAAATTACTCTCCAGGCTGGGTGGTCCGTACGGTCTGATTCGACAATCGGAGTTTTTCATTTACACAAAGAAGGACCGGGAAGCGGTTCGTCAGTGCATGGATCTCGGCCTGGAATTTCCTGAAATTACAACGTGGATCCGGGCGTCAAAGAATGATTTTAAGCTGGTCAAAGACCTCGGGATTAAGGAGACGGGAATTCTGGTATCCTGCAGCGATTACCATATTTTCAAAAAGCTTCAGATGACAAGGCGAGAGGCCGTCGATTATTATCTTGAGACGATCCGGCTGGCTTTTGACGCGGATGTTGTGCCGAGATGCCATCTGGAAGATATCACGCGCGCTGACTTTTACGGCTTTGTCGTGCCGTTTGTCAATGAGATCATGGAGCTTTCCCGGGAAGCCGGCGTGCCGGTCAAAATCCGGGCCTGTGATACAATGGGCTACGGCATTCCGTACACGGAGGTCGCGCTTCCACGGAGTGTGCCGGGCATTATTTATGGTCTGCAGCACTTCGCGGGCGTGCCGAGCGACATGCTTGAGTGGCACGGGCACAATGACTTTTACAAGGCGGTTGCCAACGCTTCCACCGCATGGCTTTACGGAGCCTGCGCGGTCAACTGTTCGCTGCTCGGAATCGGCGAGCGAACCGGAAATATTCCGCTCGAGGCGATGGTCTTTGAGTACGCGTCGCTGAAAGGCGCGCTGGACGGAATGGATCCGACGGTGATCACAGAGATCGGCCGTTATTTCAGAGACGAGATGGGTTATCATATTCCGCCGATGACACCTTTTGTCGGCAAAAATTTCAACGTAACCCGCGCGGGAATTCATGCGGACGGGATGCTGAAGGATGAAGAGATTTACAACATTTTCAACACGGAAAAACTTCTGAACAGAAGACAGGGTGTCACGCTCAGCAATACGAGCGGACTGGCGGGGATCGCCTACTGGATCAATGAGCATTATGATCTGATGGGCAGTCAGGAATATACCAAGGACGATGAGCTGGTCGTTCAGCTGAAAGACTGGATCGACGTGCTGTATGAGGACGGAAGAACGACATCTTTGTCGAACGGCGAACTGGAGGATAAGATCGCCGAGCTTTCGGACGACGAACTGCTTAAGAAGGAAAAGAAATAAATTTTTGATGAATCGAAGGGTAATTTATGGAATACAGAACAGTTTCTCTGGCAGACAGAGTTTTTGAATCGCTGGAATACAGCATTCTCAGCGGAAGATATAAAAAAGGTGAAATAATCAGTGAAAAGAGGCTTTGTTCGGAGCTGGGCGTAAGCCGGACACCGATCCGCGAGGCGCTCAGCCGGCTGCAGGAAGAGGATCTGATCAGCGATTCTCCGTCCGGAACGGTGGTTCTCGGAATGACACTTGATGAAATCAGAGACGTTTACGAGGTCAAGCGCCGGGTCGAGGTGCTGGCCAGCGAGCGGGCTGCCAGACATATAACCGACAAAGAACTGAAACATATGAGGGATATCCTTGATCAGCAGGAGTATTACGCGCACAAGCACGACGTGATCCGCCTGATGGATCTGGACACAGAATTCCATCTGGCGATTTATGACGCCTCTAGAAGCCGCATTTTCAGGAAGATCCTGCGGTCGCAGCACAAGAAACTGATGCGGTACAGGAGGGCCTCGGTCCGACAGAACAATAAGCGTTTTACGGAATCAGTCATTGAACACAATAAACTGTACGACGCGTTTGAGATGCACGACGAAAAGCTTGCGCACGACCTGATGCTGGAGCATGTTGAAAACGCGGCAGAAAGTCTGAACAAGATGAATGAAACCGATATCCGCTAAAGTGTGGCAGAACCAGTTGAAATCCGGCAGAAGCTGAATAAAACACTGAAAACCGACAGAATCCGGGTGCCGGATAACTTGATAAAACCAGCTGAAATCCGGACAAAAGAAACGGATAAAGAAGTTTATGAAAAGAAGAATGGAAGGAGCACGTAATGGGACTCACGATTGCGCAGAAAATCATAAAAGAACATCTTCTGGAAGGTGAAATGATCCCCGGTGCGGAGATCGGTCTCCGGATCGATCAGACCCTGACACAGGACGCGACCGGAACAATGGCCTACCTGGAATTTGAAGCCATGGGAATACCAAGAGTAAAGACGGAACTCTCTGTCGCCTATATAGACCACAATACGCTTCAGTCCGGCTTTATGAACGCGGACGACCACCGGTTCATTCAGTCGATGGCAAAGAAATACGGTCTGAAATTTTCGAGACCGGGCAACGGCATCTGTCACCAGGTGCATCTTGAGCGTTTCGGAAAGCCGGGAAAAACACTGATCGGTTCCGACAGCCATACGCCGACCGGCGGCGGGATCGGTATGCTGGCCATGGGAGCCGGCGGGCTTGATGTTGCGGTCGCGATGGGCGGCGGCGCGTATTACATCAACATGCCGAAGATGTTTAAAGTGAACCTGACCGGAAAACTCAGACCTTTTGTCTCGGCAAAAGACATCAGCCTTGAGATCCTGCGCATTCTTTCCGTTAAAGGCGGTGTGGGCGCAGTCATCGAATGGGGCGGCCCGGGGGTCAAAACGCTGTCTGTGCCGGAGCGTGCGACGATCACCAATATGGGGACGGAACTGGGCGCGACGACGTCGATTTTTCCGTCGGATGAAGTTACGCGTGAATTCCTGAAGGCTGAAGGCCGCGAAGAGGACTTTGTCGCGCTGGAAAGCGATCCGGACGCGGAATACGATCGAATCATCGAAATCGATCTGGACAAGCTGAATCCGGAAATCGCATGTCCGCACAGCCCGGACGCGGTCGTGGAAGTTGCTTCGCTGAAAGGGACAAAGGTGGACCAGGTCTGCATCGGATCCTGCACCAATTCTTCGCTGTTCGATATGCTGAAGGTTGCCGCGATCCTGAAAGGGAAAGTGATCGATCCGTCCGTGAGCCTTTCGATCTCCTGCGGTTCCAGGCAGGTGCTGACGATGCTGGCGGACTGCGGCGCGCTGGCCGATATCCTCGCGAGCGGCGCGCGCGTACTGGAATGCGCATGCGGTCCGTGCATCGGAATGGGATTTTCGCCGAATTCCGCGGGTGTTTCACTCCGGACATTCAACCGGAATTTCCTCGGACGTTCCGGAACGCCGGACGCGCAGGTTTACCTCGTATCGCCTGAAACAGCTGCCGCGGCGGCCGTTACCGGTGAAATCACAGATCCGCAGCTCCTCGGTGAAATGCCTGAGGTTACAATGCCGGGGGCATTCAAGATCGACGACAGCGCGGTCATTGAACCGGCGGCGCCGGAAGACGCGGACAGCATCGAAATCATCAAAGGACCGAACATCAAGGATTGCCCGGTCGGAGAACCTTTGACCGGAAAAATCGAGGCGGAAGCCGTTCTGAAGGTCGGTGACAATATTACGACGGATCATATTATGCCGGCCGGATCCAAGATCCTGCCGTATCGTTCCAACATTCCGCACCTTTCGCAGTATTGCTTTGAAGTTGTTGATGAAACGTTCCCTGAGCGCGCGAAGGCGGCCGGAAAGAGTATTATTATCGGCGGAGAGAATTACGGACAGGGTTCATCCAGAGAGCATGCGGCGCTCGTACCGCTTTACCTCGGTGTGCGCGCGGTCATCGCGAAGAGCTTTGCCCGTATCCACGCGGCAAATCTGATCAACGCGGGAATCATGCCGCTGACCTTTGCCGATCCTGCCGACTACGACAAAATCGATCAGAACGACAAACTGGCGATTGACGGCATTGATGAAGGTTTTGAGAGCGGACAGTTCAGGCTGATCACAAAGAACGGTGAAGTTACTGTAAACGGTGTGTTCACAGACCGTCAGAGAGAAATGCTCCGCGCGGGCGGGCTTTTGAAGGCCGTGGCCCGGCAGTAAGCGGAAAATCCCGGCGGATGTGAAATGTATCGGCAGCTTCCCCGGCGTGGGAATGGGAAAAGACTGAATTTTTCGTGGCCCTCCGGCATTCCGGACAAACCAGAGCCGCCGCGCGGGCATAACATATAAAGAAAGGAGCGGGCGTGTTTTGTCAGAGAATGCGTCCGGGATAATCAATGAATAATAACGAAAACGGAAAAAAGGACAGCCTGAAAGCGCTGATCAACGACAGTATCAAGGAACTGAATGAGATGGCCGAAGTCAGCGACGCGAACGGCCAGTTCAGAAAAATCATCATGGATCAGCTGAGCAGGGTCATGACGATGGAAGAAAACGCAGATAACGCCAAGGATTTTGCGGCGCTTGAACAGATCACGATCGGCATCTGCCCGGGTGACGGTATCGGCCCGAGCATTTCCGAGCAGACGCAGCGGGTTCTCGAGCACCTTCTGAAGGATGAACTCGCGAGCGGCCGCATCGTATTTAAGCAGATTGAAGGGTTGACAATCGAAAACCGGCTCCAGAAGATGGAACCCGTTCCGGCGGATGTCCTTGAGGAAATCAAGACCTGCGACGTTCTGCTGAAAGGACCGACCACGACGCCAAAGGGCGGAAGCCTTGAAAGCGCCAACGTTTCACTGCGCCGGAACCTGGACCTTTACGCGAATGTGCGCCCGGTACAGGTGCCGGAAGAAGGAATCGACTGGATCTTCTTCCGTGAAAACACGGAAGGCGAGTACACGCTCGGCAGCCGCGGCATTGAAATCCCAGGGAAACTCTCGATCGATTTCAAGGTCACAACGGAGCCGGGGACAAAGCGTATCGCCCGGGCGGCTTATGAATACGCCGTCGCGAACGGAAAAACCAGTGTCCAGATCGTCACCAAAGCGAACATTATGAAGAAAACGGACGGCAATTTCTCCAGAATCTGCCATGAAGTCGCCGTCGATTATCCGACGCTGAAGCTGGAGGACTGGTATGTCGATATTATGACGGCCAAGCTTCTCGATAAAACAAGAAGAAGCGACTTCCAGGTCTTTGTCCTCCCGAATCTCTACGGCGATATTATCACCGATGAAGCGGCCGAGATTCAGGGCGGCGTCGGAACGGCGGGAAGCGCCAACATCGGCGACCAGTACGCAATGTTTGAAGCCATCCACGGTTCCGCCGACAGAATGGTCGAAGACGGCAGAGCGCAGTACGCGAACCCGGCAAGCCTGATGAAAGCGGCCTCCATGCTGCTTCGACACATCGGCTTCACGGACAAAGCCGACAGGCTTGAAAACGCGCTGAACATCTGTTGCGAGACCGAGAAAAAGGTCGTCATCACCGGCCGCGACGACGGCGCGACCGGAGGCGAATTCGCCGACTACCTGATCAGCAAGCTGTGATCAGTAAATCCTGATATAGTGAAACTGCAAAAACGCCCCGCGCCCGGATTCGCCCGGCCTGCGCGGCGGCGTTTTTTATCAGCATCAACCCGCGTAGCCTGTTTCCGCGCACTGTGCGGCCGACTCCGCGCTTTGCGCGGCAGGGTCTGTCTTTTGCATGGCGGGATCCCGCGTTTTGCGCGGCTGGCTTCGTGCATTGTACGGGCTGAGCTCAGAATGAAAGGAACGATAATGAAAAAAACACAAATGAATGAGAACGCGGCACGATATAATACAGCCAGGAAGTGTCTTATTTTCTGGACACTTTTTATCGGGATCGGCGCAGTTGCCGGCGCCCTGGGTATGATTCTTGATCCGAGCGGAAAGAGCATGCATATGGATGAAATGCTTCCTTATTTTAAAGCGTTGCCTTTTGCAGACGTGCTTTTTAAGGATTTTTTGTTTTCGGGCTTTGCCTTGCTGATCGTAAACGGCCTGACGAACCTTACAGCCGCAGTACTTTTGCTGAGAAAGAAGAAACTTGGCGTGATTCTGGGCGGGATCTTCGGCATCACCCTGATGCTCTGGATCTGTATTCAGTTCTATATGTTCCCGATGAACTTCATGTCCACGATCTACTTTATCTTTGGCATATGTCAGGCTGTTACCGGCTATGTGGCATGGGTGCTGATGAAAAAGGAAGAAGGAAGGCACTGTTCTTGTAATGATTGATGATGTAAACTGTTTGTAGTAAAATAAGCAACGAAAGGAGATGATGAATATGGCTACCGTTCCAACTCAAATCCGTATCGATGCAAAAGTCAAAGAGCAGGCGAGCAGGTTGTTTTCTGATCTCGGAATAGATATGTCCAGCGCCGTAAACATATTCCTGCGGCAATGCATTCTCCATAACGGACTCCCGTTTGCCGTTGAGATGCCAAAGTATAATCAGGAGACTTTAGAAGCCATGGCCGAGGCCAGACGTATATCCCGCGATCCTGACGTCAGGGGGTATAACAGTATCGAAGAGCTTAAGACTGCTCTGGAGGCTGATTGATGTATACAATTAAATTCACCACTGCTTATAAAAAGGGTTACAGGCGAATGAAAAAACGTGGTGCGGATCTTTCGCTGCTTGATGATGTTATTGAAACACTTTGTCGGGGCGGGACACTTGACAAAAAGTATAAAGACCACACGCTGATGGGTGAGTTCTCAGGGTATCACGAGTGTCATATCCAGCCAGACTGGCTTTTGATTTATCTGATCGAAGACGATATCCTGACGCTCACTCTTACCCGAACAGGGACTCACTCCGATCTCTTCGAGATGTGATTCCGGCAGCTATGCCGGGTGTGGTTGTATGTAATAGAGTGTGTGCCCTGCCGCCGCCGCGATCAGCACGATTAACACGTTACAGCCGCTGCAACCATTGTGACCGACACGGCCGAAATAAAGAAAGGAAACGAAGTATGAAAGACCTGGTTGTTTACTATTCTCTGGAAGGGAATACAGAGTATGTAGTTGATAAAATCAAAAGCAGGACGGGGGCGGACACGCTTTGTCTGGTGCCGAAGAAGGCGTACCGTGATAAGGGCGTCGCGAAGTTCTTATGGGGCGGAATGAGCGCGGTGATGGCAAAGAAACCGGAGCTTGAGTATTATGAGGTCGACCTCGGGGAATACGACCGCGTCATTTTCGGATTTCCTGTATGGGCATCCAATTTTACGCCGCCGCTCAGAACTTTTATTGAGGAAAACGCGGATGCGCTGAAAGGCAAGCGATTCGCCGCTTTTGCGTGTCAAAGCGCGTCCGGAGCTGAAAAGGCGTTCGGAAAGCTCGTGAAGGCACTGGGAATCGCGGGATTTGAACGGACCGCCGTGTTTTTAGACCCGAAGGCAAAAGCAAGCGAGGAGAAGGATGCGCAGATCGCGGCGTTCTGCGAGGCGTTGGTTTCACAGTAAGATACTGATAAAAAGAGGGTTGGCAGGATGAACAGAAGCTCTGAAATAAAAGAAAAGAAAGTAGAACTGATTGAGCTTTTTTACGACTTGATCTATGTCTACGCCATATCGAGGCTGACTCTTCTGGTAGAGGAACCTGAAAGCGGTGTGATAACTCTGAACGGCTTCTTCCGCTACTTCGTAGTTTGCTTTGTCATTTTGCAGGCGTGGCTGTATCTGACAAATTATGTGAATCGGTACGGCCGATGGAAATGGTATGAGTACGGGCTGACCGCCGTCAATATGACTGCGACTGTGTATATGGCAAATACCATTACCGGTGCCTGGAGCATCATGGCGCCGGTCTTTAACCTGGCTATGCTTGTCATGCTGCTTTGCGTTGCGGTAATGTATTTCATACAGACGGTTTTGAAAGAGCAGGATCCGCGAGCGGCCGGGAATTCGCTGGGAATCCTTGCGGTTGACTGCCTGCTCTATTTTGCCGCGTTCGTTGTGTCAATTTTTGGATCCAGTTCCATCGTTCTTGGAATCGATGTGGCGGCCGTTCTGGTTGGAGCTTTTCTGCCGTTCTTCCTGCGCGGGAATTTTGATCACGGCATTATCAGTTTTCCGCATCTGACAGAGCGGTTTGAACTGATCACGATTATCACTTTTGGGGAGGGCGTAGTCGGGATTACCGGATTCTTTGATGTTGATCATTTCTCCCTGCGGCCGATCCTTGTCTTTGCCATTGTACTCGCGCTGTTTGGGAGCTATGTAGTGCAGATTCACTACCTGTGCGAGCATCACCGTATCGCCAGGGCGCTGAGGCTTATGTTCAGCCATTATTTTATCGTGATTGCTTTAAATCTGATTACGGTCGCATTTAAGTTCCTGGAGAATCCGGAGGCAGACCGGCTGTTTACATCAGGACTGATGATTTCAGCAGCGATCGTTTTTTATTTGTCGTTGTTTTCGGACAGTATTTATTATCATGAGCGATTCCGTTTCAGTAAGAAGGATGGCATCCGCTCAGCCATATCGATTGCATTGGGAGCGGCGGTGATGTTGGCTGCAAGGGATTCGATATACGGTTTTTTGGCCGGAGGACTGATCATGACCGCTGGCAACTTTACGTTCCTCCTGCTGAAATATAAGAAGGAGGCGGCGTGATGAAGCTTATTTTCATAGCTTTTGACAAAGGAAAAGTCTGTTTGGACAAAAGGTGATCATAAAGAGGTAAACAATGGAACTTAAAAAACTGCCTTACTGGAAGCCGGTTCAAAAGTGGCTCGCCGACCGGTATGGAACCGACGCGGACGCGATCCGGCGACGGGTTGAGGAAAACTACAATTTATACCTGTCCGAGATTCCTGATTATGGCGGAAAGAAAAACGGCCATGCCCGGGCGATTTACGGCGGACTGCTGATCTTTGCCCTGTATCCGGCGCTTCCGGACCAGCCGCCGGTTTCAGAACTGCAGGGCTTTGTCCAGAATCTGTTTATGAAGCCGTTTACGATGCTCGGAAAGGTCTTCAACCTGAACCGTTCCGCAGACATACGGCTGATTGACATAGTTTTCCGCCGGAGCGGAAACCGGGACCGGAAAGACATCCTGAAGTATCCGGACGGCTTTGTCAATGTTGACGAAGCTTTTGACAAAGAACACAATGCAGCGAGGTATGCCTTCACGCAGTGCCCGAACGCGGAGTTCGCAAAGAATAAAGGCCTGATTCACGTCCTGCCGCTTCTGTGCAACAGCGATTTCTTCGGGATTTCGGAGCTGCACGGAACCCTGATTCGGCGCGGGACCTGCGGCAACAGCGACCGATGCGATTACTGCGTGGTCGGGAACCGGAATCCGCTGGCAGAGGAATATGAGATCGTAACGGATGAACACGGTTTTCTTGTGAGCCGGAGGAAGGAGTCGAAAATACTGAAATGAGCATGAATATAATCCGGGCCACGGAGACCTGGCAGCAGGCGGGTGCGTATTATGTCCGCATCCAGGCCATGGCAAAGAAGCACCATATCACGCTCCGGCGGGAGTTCGACGAGCACGACACGCCGGAGACAAAGTATATCGTGGTGACCGATGATGATTTTCCTGTCGCGACAGCACGGATGTATCCGCTGGACGCGCGGCGCGTAATGATCGGCCGGGTGGTTGTTCTGCCGGAATACCGGCACCGGGGCATCGGCACGCTGGTCGTCCGGGAATGCGAGCGGTGGGCAGCGGAGCTGGGTTTTGTCAGAGCCGTTGTTGAGAGCCGGGATAACAAGATCGATTTTTATCGGCAGATGGGTTATGTGGTCAGCGGTGAAGCGAAAGACGGGGATACATTCCGCTGTATCAGAATGGACAGAGTTTTGTAACCGATTTGTCAGAACAGAGAGTGTATTGTGGATGATTTGTCAGAATGGAGACGATTATGACTGAATTATTGAACCTTATCAAAGAAAGAAGGAGTGTGCGGACGTTTAACGGGGAGCCGGTCCGCGCGGAGGATCGGGAGAAGCTTGAGCAGTATATAGAGACGATCACCAATCCGTTTGGCGTTCCGGTCCGGTTTGTTTTGCTTGACGCGGAAGAGCACGGGCTGTCCAGTCCGGTTTTGACCGGTGAAACTCTGTTTGTTGCCGGAAAAGTCGACAAAGTGCAGCATGCGGAGGTGGCGTTCGGCTATTCTTTTGAGAAGCTGGTATTGTATGCCTGGTCGCTGGGGATCGGGACTACGTGGATTGCCGGGACGATGAAGAGGGAAGTGTTTGAACGTGCCGCGGGACTCGCGGAGGGAGAAATGATGCCGTGCATCAGTCCGCTCGGCTATCCTGCTGAGAAGCGCACCATCCGGGAGAACATGATGCGAAAAGGCGTCGGCG
>Ga0310695_10012776_pt1 | contig 11678 bp, 5 predicted proteins | sample RumenRJG_04DNA_FD_203882 | JGI IMG/M metagenome (GOLD analysis project Ga0310695, IMG submission 203882) | Bovine rumen microbial communities from Lethbridge, Alberta, Canada - RJG_04 (v2) (version 2) | ecosystem: Host-associated > Mammals > Digestive system > Stomach > Rumen | place: Canada... | reverse complement strand
AAACTTCTCTGGAATGGATATTATTAAAAATCATGAAAGATTACTTGCTCTTACAAGAGATGTTACCAATCATCCTGATTTTACACCAGGTGATAAATACCAAAAACCTTATAAAACTTGTGGTACACTATGTGATTATTTTGTAACAATGAAAAATTATTTTGATGAATTTGATAGACAAAAGGAAATTTTAGATGAAATTCAAAGATTAACTAATGAAATTGCTGAGCATAATGCAAAGAGTAGAGAATATATTAATAATGTTACTAATATTGATAAAGAAATTACAGAAATTGAAACTGAAATTAATAAAGTTCTTGATGTTAAAAAAACTAATATTAATTCTTTAATTAATAAATTAGATGGATTAAAAAATGTTTTTGAAGATTATATCAATGTCTCATCTGATAAATTAGGAATATGGAAAACTAAAAAAGAAAATATTGATACAATTTTATCTGGATTTGATTTTTATTTAATGTTAATATCATCATATATTTTCTATGGTGCACCATTAAATAAAGCATATAGGAATAAATTTAAAAAATATTTATATTCATTAACAGGTCAATTAGGATTAAATGATATTAAAGAAATTCCATTTTATAAAATATTCCTAGAAATACTTGATCAAACTGGAAAAGATTCTGAATTTTATTCTTGTATTGCACAATATGATGATTTTCTTGCTGATAATTTCACTATGATGTATGTTATGTCACATAAAATTCCTTATATTATTGATTATACTAGATTAAGTGTCAAAATAATTAGTGAATTTTTAGAATTAAGAAATCCAAAAAGTATTGTTTCTGTAAAATACAATGATGTTAATCAAGAAGGTGAAATGTTTGAAAAACTTGAATCTTCTATGAAATCAGGTAATATTTTCTTTATTGAGCAATGTGAGGAAAATATCATAAATATTTTGGAAAATTATATTTATGAAAAATTCAGTTATAATCCAAAGACAGGAAGAAATTGTTATTTAATTAAAAATAAATTATTAGAAAAAAATGAAAAGTTTAAATTATATTTTGTTAAATCAAAATTATCTTCAAAAATAAATGATAAAGCTTGGATTGATTGTTTTGTAATTAACTTTAATTCTCCAAGTAATGTTATTGAAAGAGAAATATTAAGAGCATTAGCAAATGAGCAAGATCCAATAACATTCCAACAAATAAGTAAAATAAGATATGATATTAGTAAAGATGAATTTAAAATTTTAGATACAGAAAATAAAATATTAAACTTTACTAATCAATTTGATACAAGTGGTAATTTAGATAAATTAGAACATAATCAAACATTAGTGGAAAGATTTAAAGTACAAATTCAAATGCATACTGATTTATCAAAAAAAATAGTAAATGATAAAAAAAGATTAAGTTTCGATATAAGTGAATTAGACAGATATAATTTAATATCAAAAGAAGGAGCAAAAATTTATAAATGGTGTTACCACTTTTTTGAATTTGATTCAATATATATGTTTACTATTGAATACTTTACTTCATTAGTTAGAGAATATTATAAAGAAAAATTTGGAATTTATAAAGATAAAGTTAAAAAAAGAAAAGCACCAAAAATTGAAGATGATGAAGAAGAAAAAGAACAAAAAGAAGAAGAAGAGGAAGAAGAAGAAGAAGAAGAAGAAGATAATCCTAAGAAAAAACAACAAGAAGAAGTTGATAATGTTCCTACATTTGAAAATGAAAATTTATTGGAATTTATTATATTTTTATATAATAAAATATTAAACATTTATGCATCTGATAAGAAAAAATATCTTTTATTAATTTTATTATTTTATCACATGAAACAAAAAGAAGAAATTCCAGCAAATTATAAAGACTTAATTGTTTTAGTTGATAGAATTTACTTTAAAAGAAATATTGATAGAGAAAATTATAAAAATCCATCACCAATTAAATTCATAACTGATGATCAATGGAATGCATTAAGACAAATAAATGAACAAGGTTCTTATATTTTTGCAATTTTAATTGATCATATGGAAAATCATGTTCCTCAATGGGAAGAATATTTAGATGATGATAAATATAATTTAAATAATTTCATAATATTTGATGAAGATATTGAAAGCAGTATGAATCCTTTAATTAGATTTTTATTCTTTTCTATTTTAAAACCTTATATGAGTGATTCTATTGTTACAAATACTATTAATTCAATTTTAAAACTAGATGATTCAGAAAATCAATTCAAAATATCAAATAAAATAAGATCATTAACAAAAGAATTTGCTGAAGATTTTAGTCAAACTAAAAAACCACTTTTATTTGTTGAGTTTGAAAAAGATGATATTATTATTCAAAAAGAAATTAAAGATTATTTACTTCCACATTTAAAATATTCTATTGATTCAAATACTAATAATAAAGATAATAATAAAGAAAATAATAATGAAGAAATATCATATAAAGAAATTAATCCCACTAAAATAGAATTAAATGCTAATGAATTAGATTTAATTCATAATTCAATGAAAAATGGAGGTGTAATATTAATAAAAAATCCTACATTATTAAAGGAATCTATATTAAAATTATTTGAAGAATTTGATGATAATGCAACTGTAATAAATGATAAATTTAAATTAATTTTTGTAGTTAAACATGATACACCTTTACCAACATATTTCTATACAAAATGTGTAATGATAAATAGAGATATAAATATTTTAACACAAATGAAAGAATATATTATTGATTTAATTGATACAACTCCAGTAGATCAATTTAATAAATTTATGAATAATACAAGTAATAATAATAGTGCTTTTTATATTCAAAAATTATATATTTACTTTACATTAATTCATGCTATTTTAATACAATATTGTTTTATGAAAGCAGGAATATTTAAAATTCCAATTAATTACAAAAGAAAAGATTATTATTCAATGCTAGGTTTTATTTCTTCATTTATGAGTTCATTTAATGATGATAGATTAAAGGAATTAAGTAATAATGATAATTTATATGGATTTACATATGATTCCTTAATTAAAATTATCATTGATATGTATATTAGTTCTAGATTAATTTATCCAGATGATGTAGGAAGGTTATCAAAAATTATAAATTCTTTCTTTGAAGATGACCAATTTTTAAATAATGATTTCTTATTTAGTTTTGAAGATTTTATTATACCAAAAATTAAACCAGAAGAAAGAAAAATTCAATTACAAGATGATGAGCAAACAAACAAAAAAGACAATACTCAATTAATAATTACAAAAGAAAAAGTAATTGAAGAATTTAGAAAAATTCCAAATGAAGATTTTGATTCATTATTATTTGGTGTATCTCATAACTTATTAAAAAGAAATTCAGAAAGAGAAATATTATACTTTTTTGATACAATTGGAAGAGGATTAAGAGGGAAAAAATTACCTCCAAAAAAAAAATTCGAAAAATTAAATATTAAAAATGTATTAAAATCATTAAATGAAATCAAGCAAAACATTCCAGATCCATTATCAACTCAAGAATGTAATCAAGTACTTTTCAAAATAAATAAATATAATGAATTATTTAACCCATTAGATGGTATATTACAAAATGAAATTGACTCATATAATAATTATTTAAATGATTTAACATTGAGAATATCTCAACTTGAAAAAATATTTAAAGGAGAAATGGTTTGTATTGATGAATATTATGATATTTTTTATGAATTAAATAAAGGAAATATTCCAAAAAATTGGTGGGTTCATAATAATCCTGATAAAAGCTTATCTATTGAAGATTGGAAAGTTAAAATTAAAAATATTTTTGATGATTTAAATAAATGGATTCAAGATGCTTTTCTTAATGTTTATGATATTTCATTATTAATTGATGGTCAAAGATTTTTAGATACTTTACCTTTGTTTTTCCAAAAAAAATTACCAGAAAATGTTTTTGCAACTCCAGATAAAATTTTATTAAAGTTTTTCTTAACTAAATATCATAGTTATGAAGAAATTGATGAAGAGACTTTAAATAAAATAAAAGAATCTAATAATAATCAAGAAATTTTATTTATTAAAGGAATAAAAATTAATGGTTTTGAATCAGTCAAAGATGAAGATGGTATTGTTTATTCTGAAAATGATTTTAATAAAAATAGTGAAACTTGTCCTTTAATTGGTGTTACATATACAATTGAAGAATTTAAAGAAGAAGAGAAAAAAAAGAATGATGATGAAGAAGAAGAGGAAGAAGAAGAAGAAGATGAGGATGAAAATAATGAGGAATAAATAGGGTCAAATATAAATTAAAATATTTTTATTTCTATATAAAATTTTATTAAACTAAAACTATTTTTTTTTAATTTATTTTTTTATTTATAATTAAATAGATTATAAAATAGTATTTTTTATATATTCATTAAAAATATAAAAAAGATTAAAAATATTTTCCAAAATATTATTGTATTATATTTTTTTTATTTAAATATTAAAATTTATTTATTTAATCACTATCTCTAGAAGGACTCTTTACAAAATTAGAATTTTTTTTTGAATAATTAGTACTTCTATAAGTAGAAGTATAACTTGGTTTATAATTATAATTATTATATTCTTTAAATCTACAATTACAAGATTTAGTATTAACACATAAATCTTTTTTTGGAATTTTTCTTTTTGAAATTTTTTGAGGTCTGTTGCTTTTATATAATAATTTTCCTTTTGGGGATTTTAAAATTGGTTTAATAATTCCACTATCATCTTTTAAAATTTCACTAAGATCACTAAATTCTTTTTTAAGTTTATGTGGTTGATTATTATTATTATTTTTATTATGTACTATTAATATATCATCTTTTAAATCTTTTGGTATAGGATCAATATAAGGTCTATGATGTTTTTCATAATTTAAATGTTCTAAAACTTTATTTTGTATTCTATTTAAATTTTTTTTATATGTTTCAATATTATCATTTGAGAAATCTAAAATAAAATTAAATTTTTTTCCTACTATTTCATTTAATTTATTTACAAATTCTTGATAATTGAGTATTATATTGTCTTTTATTGTATTTAATACAGATAAATTATCTACATTTCTTTGAGCTTGAGTTAATTTATTTTTTACTGTATTGTTGAAATCTTTTTCAAAATTATCTTGGTTATTTAATTTATCTTTTAAAATTTGATTTTCTTGTTTAATAATATTTATTATTTGATATAATTCTTTTATTTTATTATTATTACTTGTATCAAATTTTTGATTTTGTTTTTCTTCTGATATAATTAATTGTTTATTTTTTTCTCTTAAATCATTTATTGTTTTATTTAAAAGTGTTTTTTCATCTAATAATGTACTTACTTTTTCTTTTAATTCTTGAATTTGTTTATTTTTTTTATCCAATTCTTGATAAAAATAATTTGGCTGCGATTTTGAATTAATATTCATTAATATTATTATTTATTTAAATATTTTATTATTTTTCATTATATAAAATATAATTTAATTAAAATGATATATATAAAAAAAATTTTTATTATGAAATCCAAATTTTTAAATAAATGTTCAATGATTAATAATGCTTTTAAATATCTGTATAACTTTTTTTATCTTTTGAAACATGATTATTTATATATATTTTTTCACAATATTGAATATGAAAAATTAATTATTTCTAATTCAAATATATTTTGTTTATAAGTGTTCTTGATATAGTCAAAATATATGATAATATTTTAATTGTATAATTATTTTTTTTGGCAAATATATTTGTTATTATAAAATTAATAAATTTATTGATTTAATTTATCAAATATATTTCTATCTATTAAATAATAAAATCTAAATCATTAAATTATTAAAAAGAATTACCTTGATCATTAATTAAAGGACCTTTAACATATCCTTCTGGAGGAAATAATGAAGGATTAAACCAAGAAATTTTTATATTATAAATATATAAAATTAATTCAAATATAGCAAAACAACCAATAACTAAACAAAATCCATAATTATCAATATTAATATTTCTTTCAACAAAATAATTACCCCAATTAAAAGCATAAAAAAAAGTTGCTCCAATAACAAATATAATAGACATATAAATTCCCTCAAAAAAAAATTGATTTCTATAATTTGAACTAATAAAATGTATTTTTCTATTATTATCAAATCCGAAAAAAGGTGGTGAATTTAAAATAGAATAAACTATTCCTCCAATTCCAAAAATATATATTACTAATGAACCAATTAACCAAGTTATAGGAGATAAAAAAATATCTTTATAATTTATATACCAAGAATATACTATAAAGATACTTATTATAAATATAAAAAAATAAAATAAATATTCAATTGGGTCTTTTCTTAAATCAAATTTCCTTTGACTTTTTGCATTTATGAATTCTATTATTTTTAATGCAAAAATATTTTCTGAGTTATCTTTATATGACATAATATAATCTTGATCATATTCAATGTAACTTTCATCAAATTCATTATTTTTAATATTTTTTGGTGTTGTATATAAAATATTAATATCATAATTAAATTTTAATTTTTCAATTAATGAATATGTTTTATCTGAAATTCTAATAATACCAAAAAAAACTGCTCTTTTTTTATTTATCATATCAGGTTTAAATCCTAATTTTTCTTTATAAGTTAATGTAACTTTATTAAATTCCTGTTCAACTAAAGGGCAAGAATTACAATTTTTACTATATGAATATAATATAACAAAATCATAAGGGCGAGGATGTTGTAAAACATATTCTTTATACATTTTTTCATTTAATTTTATTAATCCATTTTCAGACTCAAATGTTAATTTTCTAAGTTTATCACCTTTTGGATGTGAAAATATTAAATAAGGAAATAATATAAAAAGAAACACTGAAAAATGATAATTCATTAAATTAAATAATTTAAGAAAAAAATAAAGAAAAAATAATAAAAATAAAATTTATAAAAAAAATTAATTAATAAAAAAATGGGTTCTAAATGTTTTCATAATGTTCCAATATCAGAACCTGATCAATTAGTAAATGATTTACCAAAAGATGATTTATTATCAACAGAAAGAATAGATAAAAAATTAAATAATTATAATAAATTAGATACAATTCAAGAAGAAAAGCCAAATTCAAAAATGTCAACACCATCAGAAAAATTAAAGGAAAAAAACTTATTATCTCCTCCTCAAATAAATAAAGGAATAAAAAAGCATAATGACTCCTCAGGACATTTAAGAAAAAAGCAAAAGAATTTTTTCATAAATGAAAAAGAAGAATTAAAAGAAGAATATGAAAAATCAGTATTAAAAATAATCCAAAAGCACAATAGAAATAATCAAGATGAAGAATTAATAGAAAATTGTTTAAAAAAACATTTTTTTATGAAAGATTTAGATAAACAAGCAAGAAAAGAAATTATAAAAGAAATGTCATTAGTTTCAGTTCAATCAAACACATATTTATTTAAACAAGGAGGAATAGGAAATTATTTTTACATTTTAAAAGAAGGAAGTATTGAATTAATATCAAGAAATGACTCATCAAAACAAAAAATAAAAATTGGAGAAAGTTTTGGTGAATTAGCTTTATTACATGGAGCAAATAGATATCAATCAGCATTGACTTTATCAGATTGTTATTTATGGGTAATGGAAAGAAAAAATTTTAGAAAAATAGTTGATCATATTACAAAAATGAATTATGAAGAAAATAAAAATTTCATTGAAAGCATTCCTATATTAGCAAATATTCATCATACACAAAAAACTATTTTATGCTCTTTTTTATATAAAGAAAATTTCCAAGAAGGAGATTTTATTGTTAAAAAAGGAGATCCTGCTCATTGTTTATATATTGTTAAAGAAGGAGAAGTTGATTGTTCTCTTAATGGAAAAGTTGTTAGAACTTTGAGAAAAGGAGATAATTTTGGTGAGAGAAGTATATTAGTAGATTCTATGAGAAGTTTAGATTGTATTGCTAAAACTAATTGTGTTTGTTATTCTGTTTCTACTTCAACTTTGAAAAGTATGTTAGGTGATAATTTTAGAAATTTACTTTATTTAAATTTTATTAAAAGTGCATTTAATAGAAGTAAAATTTTTTCTAGATTTAATGTTCAATTATTAGATAAAGTTTTTCATTTGTTTAAACCATTAAATTTGAAAAATACTGATATTGCATATAAAGAAAATTATTTAAAATCAAGTAAAATTGTTATTGTTATTGATGGTCATTTAATTAATAAAATTACAAGAGATATTGTTGCTAATAGAGGAACAATATTATTTCAATATGAATTATTTCAAAACTCAGATGAAACAACTGATTTTGATATTATACCACAACCTGATTGTTTATTAATTGAAGCAAATACTAAAGAATTTCTTTCTTTATTAGGAGGTTCATTTAAAGAATTAATGGCTCAAACTGAATTAATTAAATCACTTTCAAAAATATCAATTTTAAAAAATTTACCCACTAATAAATTAGAATATTTAGTACAAGTAATATCAGAAGAAAAATTTGAAGATGGAGATAATATTGTAACAGAAGGAGAAAATGGTGATAAATTTTATATAATTAAATCAGGAAAAGTTGATATATTTATTAATAATAAATATATAAGAACATTAAATGAAAAAGAACATTTTGGTGAAAGGGCTTTATTTTTTCATGAAAAAAGAAGTGCAACAATAAAAGCAGTTGGTGAAGTAACAGTATTTTCAATATCACATGAAGACTTTGAAAAAAATATTGAAAGTAATATGAAAGAATATTTAATGAATAGATTATATCTCCAAGATAATGTAATAGAATTAAAAGATTTATTATTTAAAATGCCATTGGGAACAGGAAATTATGGTAATGTAAGTTTAGTTCGTAATAAAAAAAATAAATTCCCATATGCAATAAAAGCAATATCACGAAATCAAATAAACGCAGAACAACTTCATTTAAATTTAGAATTAGAAAGATCAATTTTATTAAAAATCGATCATCCATTCATAGTAAAATTAGTAAAATCATTAAAAGACAAAAACAATGTATATTTCTTAATGGAATATATAAAAGGAAAAGAATTATTTGACGTAATACGAGATATAGGATTATTAAATAAACCTCAAACTCAATTTTATGGAGCATCCTTAATGTTAGCAGTTGATTATCTTCATGAGAGAAAATTCATATTTCGTGATATAAAACCAGAAAATGTAATGGTAATACAAAATGGATATCTTAAATTAATAGATTTTGGTACAGCAAAAGAAATTTCAGATAGAACAAATACAATAATAGGAACTCCTCATTATATGGCACCAGAAGTTATTTTAGGTGAAGGTTACTCATTCCAAGTTGATATTTGGTCAATTGCAATTTGTATGTATGAATTTGTTTGTGGTGGTGTTCCCTTTGGAGAAAATGCAGAAGAACCAATGGATGTTTATTTAGCTATTGTTAATGACAAAATGATTTTCCCTAATTTTTGCAAAGATAGTGATTTTAAGTTACTTATGCAACAAATGCTTACTAAAAATCCTATTAGTAGAATGAGTAAATTTTCACAGATTAAAAATCATATTTGGTTTAATGGGTTTAATTGGGAAGATTTAATTTCTTTGAATATGGAGGCTCCCTATAAACCTTCTTTGAAAAAAGATAAAGAAGAAAAAAATGATATTTTGTTTGTCGATTATATTAAAAGTCTTGGAGAGGAAAAAGCAAATAATTCTAAAATTGACCCTAAGACTTTAGCTGAGTATAATAATTGGTGGGAAAAGTTTTAAAGTTTTTTTGATATTAAAAAATCAAATTTTTTTTAGGTTTTATTTACTGATTTATTAATAATTTTTTTTAATTTATAAATAAATTTTTTAATTTATCTATGTATAATTAATAAATTATTTATTTATTTTGAAATATATTTAGTATTATTTTATAAGATTTAAAGTAATAAAAAATAATATATTTTTGATTTTCATATGAAAGATTGATTGAATAATTTAATTATAATAAATAAAAATATAATAATAAATTTATAAATATTTAAGTTATTTTTTTAATTTTTTTTACAAAAAAAATAATATTCCAAAATTCCTTTTCATTTATTAATTTAGAAATTTTTTTTTCTAAATTAATTCTTTTTTTTCCATTTTAAAATGATAAATATTTATTTATCATTTTTTTAAAGTGTTTTAATATTTTTTAATTTTATTCTTTTCAAAAATTTTTAATTTTCATTATAATTATAATAGATTAATTTAAAAATTTGATATATAATTTTATATAATTATATTTTTTTTATTAATTCTTAAATAAAAATATAAATAATTAAAAAATTTAATTTTTAATTACCATTTATTAAGTTTTTCAAGAAGATTATTCTTCTCAAATTTATTAGTATAATCATTTTGTAAAAAACTTCCTTGTTTTTTTGGTGTTCCTGAAATTGAATTTACACTATTTCCTTTTTTTAACATTTCACCGAAGTTACTTAATTCAGTTTTATAATAATTATTTAATTTATTATCATCCTTTCCAAAAATTAATTGATTTGAAGTATTATTTGCTGTGTCATAAAAATCTTTTTGTGATTTAAAATTAAAAATATTTTTAGATTTAAATAAATTATTACTCATCCATTCATATTTTTTAGGTTTTTCTAAATCAGAAAATATATCATCATTCTTTTTACTTGAAAATTGTTTTATAGTTTTTATCTCTTTATTTTGTTTTATTGGAATATTATTTTTTTTTGATGAATGACTTTTATATTGTGAATAAGGAATTAATTGTTTATTTTTTTTTTTTTCATTAAACGAATCAAGTTTATTAATTTGTTCATATATTTCCTTATATTTTTCTAAATTTTTATTTTTTGAATCTGATTTTATGTTTTTTGAATCTTTAGAAAAACTTCCATTTAAGAAATTATTTATTTTATCTTTTGAATTTGATATTATGAAATGTTCATTTGAATTATTTGTTGAATTTATTAAAGTGTATATTTCTTTAAGTTTTTTATCTTTTTTTATTAAATCATCTATTTTTATTTTTTCTTTTTCAATATTTTCTTTATTATTTTTTGATTTTTCATTATTAATATTATTTACTTCTTTAACTGTTGAGTTATTATTTTCATTATTTTTAAGATTTTTATTATCTTCATTATTATTTTCTTCTTTTTTTATATCTTCATTTTTGTTTTCTATGTTTTGATTTTCCATTTGGAAAATATTATTAATTTAATTATTAAATCTAATAATTATATTAATGGCAAAATATTATTTAACAACTAAACATCCCAATAATTAATTCATTAATGATATATCATTATCAAAAATAAAAATAATAAAAATTATATATTATTTATCCCTAATCTCTAAATAAAATTAACTTAAAAAAAACTCAAAATTAAAAAATAGAAAAATTTAAAAAAAATTTAAAATTCACTTAAAAAAATTCAAAAAAAAATCAAAAAAAAATCTTTATAAACATTAATAAAATTCCCATAACATTAACAAACAAAAAAAAATTACAAAAACCTCATAAAACTTTTATTTTTCTCCTCTAATTCTTCTAGCAAGTTGCATATCCTTAGGCATAATAGTAACTCTCTTAGCATGAATAGCACACAAATTAGTATCTTCAAATAATCCAACAAGATAAGCTTCACAAGCTT
>Ga0310695_10012775_pt1 | contig 11679 bp, 10 predicted proteins | sample RumenRJG_04DNA_FD_203882 | JGI IMG/M metagenome (GOLD analysis project Ga0310695, IMG submission 203882) | Bovine rumen microbial communities from Lethbridge, Alberta, Canada - RJG_04 (v2) (version 2) | ecosystem: Host-associated > Mammals > Digestive system > Stomach > Rumen | place: Canada... | reverse complement strand
GAAGAAAGATATCTACCAGCCGTAATTATGCTATCTGGGTTAAGGACCTGCTGGATAAATATGATCCGGATTCACTCAGATATTACTTTCTTTCGAATGGTCCGGAGAAGAAGGACGCAGATTTCTCCTGGTCCGAATATGTTAATAATCATAACAGCGAACTGCTTGGTGCATACGGCAATTTCATAAACCGCAGCCTCAGCTTCATCATTAAATACCTTGGAGGGATTGTTCCGGAAGGAAGTGTATCGTCCGAATGGGAAAGTACTATACAGTCACTTTATGAGGATACAGGTAAGAGGATTGAAGCAGGAAATATCAAGGAGGCACTGGATGGTATCTTCGAGGTTGTCAGGAAAGCAAATAAATATTTTGATTCCGAAGAACCATGGAAAACAAGAACAAGTGATACTGCTGCCTGTAATAATACCTTGTATCAATGCACTCAGATCATTGCAAATCTGTCTGTAATACTTGCTCCTTTTATTCCATTTTCATCCGAGAAGGTTTTCGACTGGCTCGGTATTAACGGTGAATGGAATGTAAAGAAGGTTCCGGCAGGATATAAGCTTCCGGAAATAAGTATATTGTTTGAAAGACTCGATAAAGCTGTTATTGAAGAAGAGAGAAGCAGGCTTGAAGAGATAATTAAGGAGTGATCATAGTTGAGATATTTACGGATTGATAATCGTTGCAAACATTTTGAACTATGATAAAATGTATATGCAGCAAATCTATTCCAAGCAGCTGAAGTGATATCAGTGGTTTCAAAGGTGAAATTGTTCACTAAATAAAAATGAACATCGGCTCCCTGATACTACAATGGAATCAGGGAGTCGTATTTTTTTCCGGACAACTAAAAAAAGGGATTAATTAAGATGAATAAAAAAAGAAGCTATATAGGTATGATCATATTATTGGCTTTAATTCCGGCCATGCTTTTTTACTTTTCAGGCACAACAGGAATTTTGACGATTCTGTCAGGATCACAACGAGTATCGGGTGATTCGTTTTTTTCTATGCTTTTTGTATTAGCAGGTGCATTATTTCTTGTTACATTTATAAGCGTTATTTTGTTTTTGATAGCAATAAGAGGAATAAAACGCACTGCATTTAATAACAAATTATATTATATTTCAAATTCGGATTATGAATCATTTCCGGATGAAGGAAAGTATACTCTGTCAAGAAAGAAGTATATAAAAATACTGTTTTTCAAATATGCGATATTTTTGATTATTTCGTTGATCGCAATACTTTTTACCTACTTGCGTCTTTTGGCCGGGTATTTAGCATTTATGGTAGTATTATATGCCATAAAATGTATGAGAGAAGTGCGATTAATACCCGGATTTATATTCATAGATGTAAAAAGAATAATTGTTGATGAGAAAGTATATGAATTTAATGATATAGAAAGATTGTCAGTAAATGTTAAGAAAAGAGCGTTGGATATATATCATTCGGATTCCGATTTTGACAGAATATACCTGAGTACGACTGACGGAACCTTTGATAAAACTGCGCTTGCAATATTACTTACAGTAAATGTAGCATGCAAAAAGAATAAAAAGTCGTTCAATTTCGGATAGATATCGATACAACAGATCGGATATCTATCCGATTTGTTTTGTACAAAAGAGATGTAAGAGTATTATTCAATTAGAAAGATACATCTAATGGAGGTTTGAAAAACACGTATTTTTGTTAACCTGATAATATTTTTGTAATCGGAAATAAATAAAAATATAAGTAATATATAGATTGTTTAACTTATCGATTCTGTCTTAGTTAACTACAAAAAAGATGTGTTAATAAGAACAATCATTAAATTGCGACAATGGAATATCCGGTAGTAAGATGATTATATAAAGCAATTGATCTGTATTGCAAATTATAGTTAATACTAATCCGGGAGGTGGAATTATGTTTGAAGTTAAACATTTATGTATGGTAGTAGGTGGTGATTTATTCGGATCGGCAGGAATAAAACTTCTCAGCAGCAAGGATGCTAAAAAGGCTTATACACATGTAACTGCAGCAGTTATGAGATGTGCGGATTCGGTTATGGAGACCGCAACAACTCTTAAGGAAAACTGCAGTGATATCAAGGCTGATGCTCAGGAGATAAATGAAAAGCGTCGCGAGGAAGAGAGACTTAAGGAGATTGAGGATGCGAAGGCAGTAATAGCTGAAGCTGAGGAAAGAATTGCGGAATTGGAAGCTGATGACAACTCATCCGAGGCAGAGAATGCGGCTGAAGCAGAATAATTAATTAAAAGATTCTTCGTACTTTAAGTCGGAGAATCTTTTTTGGAAAGAGGAATATATATGAGATGTAAGATATTACATGAATCGAAGAACAGAATGAGGGTTCATCTCTTCCGAAAATATATGACCTGTGCCGAAGCCGATAAGGTGGAATATTTCCTGCTGAGTCTTCCGTATGTAAGAGAAGTTAAGGTCAGCGAAAGAACTTCGGATGCAACTATACGTTATAATGAAAAGTATAGAGAAGAGATGATATCTTCTTTGGCTTCTTTTGATCTGATAAATACGGAGGTTGTGGTTCCGGAACATACGGGAAGAGAATTGTCTCACGATTATCAGAACAGGATGTTCTATCTGGTCGCAAGGCGTGCGGTATCGAGACTGTTTTTGCCGATATCCCTGAGAAATGTAATCACTGCATTTAAAGCTGTGCCTTATCTTATAGAAGGTCTGAAGAGCCTTGCACATGGTAAGCTTAAGGTTTCAGTACTGGATGCCGCAAGTATAATGGTTTCAATGTTCAGAAGAGATTTCGATACAGCAGGCAGTGTGATATTCCTGCTTGGTGTAGGAGACCTTATGGATGAGTGGACCAGAAAGAAATCTGTTGCGGATCTGGCAAGTGCAATGGCCTTAAATGTGGATAAGGTTTGGCAGTTAAACGATTCCGGTGAAGAGATACTGGTTGATATTAACAGTATAAAATCGGACGATACCATTGTAGTACGAACCGGAAATATGGTTCCTCTTGACGGTGTGGTTATAGACGGTGTGGCAGAGGTGAATCAGGCTTCGATAACGGGCGAGAGTCTTCCTGTACATAAGGAACCGGGCGGATATGTATACGCCGGAACAGTGCTCGAAGAGGGTGAGATCAAAGTGTCTGTTAAGAAGACTGTCGGATCCGGCCAGTATGATCGAATAACCCAGATGATCGAGGAGTCGGAGAAACTGAAATCTACCGCGGAAGAAAATGCATTCAGAATGGCGGACAGGCTGGTTCCGTATACATTCGGAGCAACGGCACTTACATATCTTCTGACAAGAAATGTAACCAGAGCAACATCAATTCTTATGGTTGATTTCTGCTGTGCACTCAAGCTCTCGATTCCGATAGCGGTTCTTTCGGCGATGCGTGAGGCGGGACAGCATCATATTTCGGTAAAGGGCGGCAAGTTCCTTGAAAAGGTTGCGGAAGCAGATACAATAATTTTTGATAAGACCGGAACCCTGACATATGCATGTCCGACTGTAAAGGATGTAATACCGTTTGATAATTCGGACAAGGATGAGATGCTCCGGCTTGCGGCCTGTCTCGAAGAACACTATCCGCACAGTATGGCAAATGCTGTTGTGAAAGCAGCTGCAGATAAGGGACTCGATCATGAGGAAAAGCACTCCAAAGTTGAATATGTGGTTGCCCACGGAATCGCAAGTTCAATAGACGGAGAGAAGGTTGTGATCGGAAGCTATCATTTCGTTTTCGAAGATGAGGGTTGTTCCATATCCGATGATGAAAGAGAGAAGTTTGATAATCTGTCAGATGAGTATTCCCACCTCTATATGGCAATAGGAGGCAAAGTAAAAGCTGCGATCATGATAGAGGATCCGGTTAAGTCTGAAGCTAAGGAAGTGATTCAAAACCTTAAGTCTCTTGGACTCAGAGTAGTTATGCTTACAGGTGACAGCAGCAGAGTGGCAAAGCGTGTAGCAGGTGAGTTGGGAGTAGATGAAGTAAGAGCTCAGGTGCTTCCTGAGGACAAGGCTGCATTTGTTGAAGAAGAGCATAGAGCCGGACGAACTTGTATAATGATAGGTGATGGTGTAAATGATTCACCTGCCCTGTCAGCTGCTGATGCGGGAATTGCAATAAACAGCGGTGCGGCCATAGCGAGAGAGGTTGCAGATATAATGATTTCAGAGGACAATCTTAGCAGTCTGGTTATACTCAGGCGTATCGGAGTAGAGCTCCAAAAGAGAATGAAGAGCAATTATCAAAAGATAGTCGGCTTCAATTCAGGACTTATAATTCTTGGTGCTGTAGGACTTCTTCAGCCGACCATGACTGCACTTCTTCATAACGGATCGACTATTGCTATCAGTCTCAAGTCTATGACGAATCTGATTGAGAAAAACTGAATAGCTGTTTTTAAAAAGTAATAATATAGTTTTTGAAAAAAATGTTGACAAGATAACACTGTTATGTATATAATCTCAAAAGTACATAACAGTGTTATCTATTTTTTAGTGGTTATGTTTAAAATATTAGGGGTGTACATCATGGATGATGAGAAGGAAACAAAAAAGAAGCTTCTTGAATGTGCGATGAAGGAGTTCTTTGAGAAGGGCTATATGAAGGCTTCTTTGAGAAATATATGTAAAGAAGCTGGAGTTACAACAGGGGCGCTTTACTTCTTCTTCAAGGATAAAGAAGATCTGTTCGGCAGTCTCGTGGCAGATACCTTATATGGTCTTAATGAGATTATAGAAAGACATTTTATAGAAGAGGCTATAGCTACAGAAGCACTTGCCGGAGGTGATATGAGTATTGCAGCACTTGCTGCGGCACAGGGCTTTGATGATGATATGGCAATAGCCCGTTCGGTAGTCCGATATCTCTTTGAGCATAAAGAAGTGATTGAACTGCTGCTGACAAAGTCTCAGGGATCCTGCTACGAACATATAGCGGATGCAATGGTTGATAAAGTGGAAGAACACTATACAAGAATGTATATAGCTATGAAGGGCTATAAGTCGAAGAAGGAACTGACCAAGGAAGATAAGTTTATCATTCACTGGATGTCACATGACCAGATAGAGATATTTATTCATTTGGCTACTCATTGTAAAAATGTAAAAGAAGGTGAGAAGCAGATGGAGAATATGATGGCATATATGATCGGCGGCTGGTACGGAGTCATTAACAGGAAATGATACAACGTCTATGATTGCAGGATAAGCATAAATAAATAAATAAATAAATAAATAAATAAAAGAATGATCGGCTTGGAGTAATCCAAGCCAAAAAAATCACTTATACATAACGGTGTTATGTGAACATATATACATATAATCAGAATTGATATATCCGAGATTATTACTCGGAGTATTACGAAAAACAGGAGGAAGAGAAATGTTTGTTGAAGTATCAAATATCAAGAAAAGCTACGGCGAAGGCGGAAGCTATGTTCAGGTATTGAAGGGAGTCACAGTAGGAGTTGAAAGAGGAGAAATGTGCGTTATACAGGGAACATCAGGTTCGGGAAAATCCACACTTCTCAACTGTATCGGTGGATTGGATGAAGTTGAATCCGGTTCCATCAAGATAGATGGTAAGGAGATAGTAGGGCTGAAGGGCGATAAGCTTTCCGATTACAGAAGAGAAAGCCTGGGATTTATATTCCAGTTCTATAATCTGGTACCGAATCTCACTATAAGAGAGAATATTGAGGTATGTAAGTATCTGACACGTAATCCTCTTGATATGAAAGAACTTCTGGATATCCTGGGACTGACAGAGCATCAGAACAAGTTCCCTTCCCAGCTTTCCGGAGGACAGCAGCAGAGATGTGCTATAGCAAGAGCACTTATAAAGAATCCTAAGCTGCTTCTCTGTGATGAGCCGACGGGAGCACTTGATTCAAAAACATCCAGAGACATTCTTGTACTAATGGAGCGTATCAATAAGGAGTACGGTACAACCATGCTTATCGTAACTCACAATAATTCCATCAAGAACATGGTAGATCATGTTATCTATATCAAGGATGGAGAGATATCCAAAAACTACATAAACGAAACCAGGATTCCGGCCGCAGAATTGGAGGATTTATAAGATGCAGAGAGTACTTAGAAAAAGAGTTTTAAGAGATCTGGGGCATAACTTCTTCAGATATTTTGCTCTGGGTCTCATGATCGCAATGGGAATCTTTCTTGTTGTAACTATAGTGGGTAACGGTGAAACCCTTTCAAGAGGAACTATTGATATAGCGGAAGAAACTAATCTTGAAGACGGAGAATTCGAAGTATTTGTTCCGCTTTCGGCAAAGGATAAAGCAGGTATAAGTGATATGGGAATCGATTTAGAAGAACAGTTCTACTTCGATTATCAGATGCCTGATGAGTATTACGGAACAGTCAGATTATTCAAGGTTCGAGAGAATATAAACAAGATTCATTATATAGAAGGTAAGGCGCCTGAAGATAGCGGCGAGATCGTGATGGAGAAAAGATATGCCGAGGAGCATGAATTATCGGTGGGCAGCACATTTGAAATTGCCGGAAAAAGCTATACGGTTTCAGGTATAGGCGTCGTATCGGATTATGACGGCCCTTTTAAGGAAATAGCCGATACTTCCTGTAATTCCAAGAGCTTTGGTCCGGTATTTATTACGGCTGAAGCATATGCCGAATTCAGTAAGTCGGGAAATGCACAGAAATCCGAAACATATCTTTATTCATATAAGCTTGGAAATGGCAAGACTGATAAGGACATAAAGGATTATCTGAAGGATCTTAAGATAGAGCCTGATCAGGTAGACGATGAGCTGTTTCAGGAGTACTGGGACAGGACAGGCGGAGTAGAGGATGAGCTCAGAGATGCAGTAAAGGATCTTCGTGAGGCGACTGAGGATGTAAGGGATGGACTGGATGAACTTTCGGAGAACAATGAAGATATTAATGATGCGACAGCAGATATCTTCGATGCTTATCTGGAACAGACAGAAAATACTCTTAAGAGTTATGGCATGGAGGTTGAGCTTAATGAAAATAACTTTGAGAGTAAGCTGGATGAAGTGATAGATGCAGCGCTGATACCTGCCATGAAGGATGCACTTAAGGATACAAAGAAGCAGCTTCAGGATCTGAAGGAGTATAAGGACGGACTGAAGGACTATACTGAAGGAGTAGATGAGCTTTATGACGGACTGGATGATATGTCCGATGGTGTAAAGGATCTGGATGAGGCTGTAGACGATGCTCTGAAAGAGTTTGATTTTGAATTATCGAATCTCACTATGTTTCTTAAGCAGTCGGATAATCCGAGAATTTTTGCGACAAAGGGTGATAAGGCAGTTGATATTGAAGTCGGTATGATTGCGGGAATAATCATTTTTATTCTTCTTGCGTATGTAATCTCGGTATTTGTGGTTCATTCCATTGAGAGTGAGAGCAGCATTATCGGAACACTTTATTCCATGGGTGTTACGAAGAACGACCTGCTGCTGCATTATATAACGCTTCCGGTAGTTGTTACATTTCTTGCCGGACTCATAGGTGCACTGGTTGCATCAACAGGTATTATGGCACCTGTAATCGCCGAAAGCTCTTATAGCTATTTTTCAATACCTGAGTTCGGATTTAAAGTACCTTATTATCTGTGGATTTATTCGGTAGCATGTCCGCCGATCATTGCGGTTATAGTAAATGTGCTGGTTATCAGAAGCAAGCTTAACAGAACAGCACTTTCACTTATCAGAAATGAGAATAAGCAGAGCAGGATAAAGAATATAAATCTGAAGGGCATGAAGTTTATATCAGCCTTCAGGATAAGACAGATGCTCAGGGAAATGAGATCTACCCTCGCAGTTGTTCTCGGTATGTTCTTATCGCTTCTGGTATTCATGATAGCTGTAGACTGTTATGTTCTTTGTAATAATATAGCAAAAGATTATTCTAAAGATACAAAGTTTGAATATATGTATACACTTAAATATCCGGAGGAGGAAGCACCATCTGATGCGGAACCGGCTTATGCATATACTTGTAAAATGAGTACTCTCGGATTCAGTTTCGATGTAACACTTCTCGGAATGGATGATGATAATCCGTACTTTGATGTGAAGCCTGAAAAGAGTAAGACAGAGGTGATCATATCATCGGCAATGGCGGAAAAGTTCGGTCTTTCAGAAGGTGATGAATTCATAGTCTCCGATGAAGAGAAAGAGCTTAAGTATGCGTTTTCGGTTAAAGAGATATATAAGTATTCATCAGGATTCTATGTATTTATGGATATCGATGAAATGAGAGATATGATGGGTGAGTCCGATGATTATTATAATGCACTCTTTACCGATAAGCAGATCGATATTGATCCGGGAAGAGTTTATGCAACAACATCCAGAGATGATATAGTTAAGGGCTCATCTGTATTCGTAGATTTAATGATGCCTATGGTTTATACTGTAAGCTTTGCGTCGATCATAGTATTCTGTGTGGTTATGTACCTTATGATGAAGGTTATGATTGACAGAAGTGCATACAATATATCGCTGATCAAGGTGTTTGGATATAAGCGTAAGGAAATCAGAAAGCTTTATCTGGACGGCAACTTCTACATCATTGCAATCGGAGCACTTATATGTCTGCCGCTTTCAAAGTATATAATGAACAAGCTGTTTCCTTTTATGATCCAAAACGCCGCATGCGGAATGAATGTTGATACACCGATCACATTTTATGTGGCAGCTTATATTGTGATACTTGTACTGTACTTTATTATAAATGCATTGCTTGTAAGAAGGCTGAATAAGTTTACGCCGGCTGAGGTACTGAAGAACAGGGAGTAATCCAATTATAGAGAAACTTGGGGGTGTTTCACGAGGGGGTGTTCATATGATCAGTTTAAATGATTCCAAAGAGGGAGTTTGTTACCGGATACTATGGATGTTCGGTCAGGCTGAAGAAATCAAGAATATGATGCGGTATGATGTAGACAAATTACTCAGAGTTATATCAAAAAATAAGGGCGGAAATGTAGTTATCGCATATGATAATAGGAGGTTTGCTTTATCACCGGATCTGGCATATTTTATAAAAATTTCAGAAATCTAATTTTAGTTATGGAGTAAAAATACAAATAATATACACCTATTATCCGACAAATAAAGTTATTGACATCTAACCAGATTTAATGTATATTAATCATGCGACCAAAATATTAAAGTGGTCGCATGATTTTTGCTTCTTATGCGACCAAAAGTCATAAATGGTCGCATGTTTTACCGGACGTCAGGTGAAAAATAAGGAGGTTGAGCTTTATGCCGCCAAGAGTATTTACGGAAGAAGAGAGAGAAAAACTTCGTATATCCATGTTGGAACAGGCAATACCGCTTCTTGAAGAATACGGACTTGTACATATGTCTGTGGATAAGATTACGAAGAAGGTGGGAATCGGAAAGAGTACATTTTATAATTTTTTCAGTTCTAAAGAAGAATATGTAAGCTATGCGCTTGAATATAATCGTATGAAGACTCTGGATGAACTTGATAAGAAATTTCCGCCGGGAAAGAAGATGAAACCGGCAGAGGTTTTTCAAACGTGGTTTACGACATTTCTTTCCAGTAATTCCATCTATAAGAATTTTTCGGCTGAGGATGAGAGAGCACTGTATGAGGCTGATAAGGCAAGAGGTAAAGAGGTAAGCCTGGCCAGAGAAACATATGTCGCAGAGCGGCTTATGGTTCATATGGAAGGAGTTAGGAAGGATCTCGATGTCGCACTTCTGGCCAATTATATAAAGCTTATAGTTCTGGCATATTATATGTTTCATGATTCGGCTATGGAGAGAATGCAGGATGAATTAAAGATCAGACTTATTGATCTGATATTTGAAGAGGATGCGAAGGCAGAACTGATTGAGATGCTTAAGGCTGCGGAGTCAAATAAAAGAAAGTGAGAATGGAAAAATGAAATATTTTGAATTCGGAAAAGAAAATCCTACCACTCTTCTGTTACTACACGGAGTGGATACCACGTGGAAGATGAGCTTTCAGTCGTTCATAAATATAGCCCAAAGGAAATACCATATCATTGCTGTGGCTGAGGATGGCTTCAATCCCGATGAACCGGAAGTGGAAGCAACCAGTGTGATAGATGAAGCACATAAGATTACAGAGTGGCTTGTGGAAAACTTTGATGGAAAGATTGATATTATCCTCGGAGAGTCTCTGGGCTGTATGATTATGACTGAAATATTGCTGGACGAAAGGATATCTGTACATACAGCTATAGCAGATGGATTCACGATACTTGAATATCCAAACTTTAAGCATGATCTACCTAAAAAGATTCTATCTAACGTGCTTGCAGAAGTTGAGCTTTTTGCATTCAAGCATATGGGACTTTTCAATAAAATCCTAGGAGAAGATATTGATTCGATGATATATAAAAATACATCGAGGATAACACTTTATAATCTTGAGTATTCCATGATGCCGTATCGCTATAAGTATGAGGCGTTCAATAAATCGGATTCTTACATCTGGCATGGAGAAAAAGAGCCTGGGTTTAAGCATGTCCTGAAAAAAGTAGATAGTAGCAAATATCATTTTGCACATAAGGTATTCTTAGGCCGTGGACACGGATCACTTCTTCTGGAGCCTGAGAGACTGCTATATGAAGTTGACCTTGCCTATAAAGGTTATAAAGGAAAGATAAAAGCACGTTAGTATAAAACATGGAGGAAAATATGAATAAGGGAAAGACGGTTGTTGAGTTTAAAGATGTTTTAAAAGAATATGGTGAGGGTGATGGTAAGCAGATTGCGGTGAACCACATAGACTTTACCATAGATGAAGGTGAGTTTGTGGTTATACTGGGACAGTCAGGAGCCGGTAAATCCACTGTGCTGAATATGCTGGGAGGTATGGATAAACCTACATCAGGCACGGTTACGGTGGACGGAGCTGTGGTTTCATCCATGAATGATGCGAAGTTATCGGATTACAGAGCTGAAAAGATAGGATTCATATTTCAGTTTTACAATCTGATCCCAAGTCTTACGGCATATGAAAATGTGGCACTTACGAAGAGTATAGTGAAGGAAGCAAAGGATCCCATGGAAATGCTGGAACGAGTCGGACTAAGGGATCATGCAAAAAAGTTTCCATCCCAGATGTCGGGTGGTGAACAACAGAGAGTATCTATAGCAAGGGCGCTTGCAAAGAATCCGAAGATAATACTCGGAGACGAACCGACAGGCGCCCTTGATTCAGAGACAGGAGTTAGTGTTCTTAAACTATTGGTAGAAATGTCTCACAAATACGGAAACACTGTTATCGTCGTAACACATAATGCAGATATTGCAAAATGTGCCGATAAAGTGATCCGCATGAAGAACGGTAAGATCAGAGAAATCAAGATCAATGAAGCTCCGGTTTCGGTAGAGGAGGTGGAGTGGTAAATGTTATTCAGAAAAATGCTAAGAGAGATGGGAGGAAATCTGGGACAGTTTATCTCGGTTATGATCCTTTCATTTCTGGCAACATTTATATATGCGGGATTTGAATCAAATGTAGTCGGAAGCCGTAAGGCTGTTGATGATTTCCATAAAGCAACAAATATAGCGGATGCATGGGTTTACAGCGAGGGCTTCAAGAAAGAAAACCTGGATCAGGTAAGGGATC
>Ga0310695_10012774_pt1 | contig 11680 bp, 10 predicted proteins | sample RumenRJG_04DNA_FD_203882 | JGI IMG/M metagenome (GOLD analysis project Ga0310695, IMG submission 203882) | Bovine rumen microbial communities from Lethbridge, Alberta, Canada - RJG_04 (v2) (version 2) | ecosystem: Host-associated > Mammals > Digestive system > Stomach > Rumen | place: Canada... | reverse complement strand
ATCGACAGGAATCCCTTTGTTCTTTTCTTCAAATCTCAGACGGACTTCCATCTCCTTTTCGCGGAGCGCAGCATCGAGCCCTGTGACGGCAGCAAAGGGCATGAACTGTTTTGCTCTCTGACTTACAGGCATTTTTGCATGTCTTGTATTTGGTTTCCGTTTTATTTCATTCACCGCTCTTGTGCCCTCCGATCTGTCTGTTGCGTTCAAGGGCTGTTGCCTCTTCTTTCAGGTCTGCGCTCTTGAATATGGCATTTTTGCCAAAACGATTTTTTATATCGACCATGGTCTGCTGTATTGCTGTACTGTGCCCCGGTTCAGAGGATCCGGCACTGAACACAGAGAGCTGCTCTTCACCGTCATTCTCTGTCACATCATTGCATGAGATCTGAAAACGGCGTATCAGCTTGTTTTTATCGATGATACTGTCATACAGAACCAGCACCTTTGGTACCAGTATTTCCGAAGAACAGGTCGGCACAGACACAGAGGCAGTTCCATGGGCATATCCTGCATTTTTGTATGTCCATCCGGCACCTGTGTACCGGCCTTCACTGTAACTGTCTTTTTGTGTTTTCGAATAGCCGACAGCTATGGTCATCGATGAGGTCACAAGTTTTTTTCGCGTCATGTCCAGACACAGTTCGTCCGCCATTTCGCGCAGGATCTCTCTGCCTTCATCGAAGGTGTAATCTCTCATCAGGACCTGGCCGCTGGAAAGACAACTGGATTTTGGTTTGTATGCCTTGATGTCTGCGATTGTCACAGGCTCTGTGCCCCAGGCATGATCGATCAAAAGCTCGGCGTCTATGCCGAAAATGCTGTATAGCAGTTCCTCATCCGCGGCAGCTATCTGCCGCATGGTAGTGATGCCGATCCCTGAAAGACGTCTGGCCGTTCCGCGGCCGATCCTCCAGAAATCGGTAAGAGGTCTGTGATCCCACAAGGTTTCGCGGTAGTTGTTTTCGTCGAGGATCCCTATGAAATCTTCAGCATGTTTTGCTGTTATATCGAGAGCGATCTTCGCAAGATAAAGATTTGTGCCTATTCCGGCTGTTGCGCGGACACCGACTCTTTCGTACACTTTTTCCATCAGCATGACAGCCATTTCGCGCGGTGTCATGTGATAAGTGCCGAGGTATGGTGTTATATCGAAGAAAGCTTCATCGATAGAATAAACATGGATATCCTCGGGTGAGATATACTGAAGATATACTCCATATATCTCAGCGGCATAATCTATATACCTCTGCATCCTGGGCGGAGCCATGATGTAATCGATATTCTTTGGTATCTCAAAAACACGGCAGCGGTTTTTCACGCCCAGCTTTTTCAGCGAGGGTGACACAGCCAGACATATCGTCTTGTCGCTGCGTTCCGGATCAGCGACAACGAGATTCGTTGTCATGGGATCCAGTCCGCGTTCCGCACATTCCACCGAAGCGTAGAAGGATTTCAAATCAATGCATAAATAATATTTGTTTTTGTTTTTTCTGTTATTCATTTTGCGGTATCCGGCGATGCCGCTTACATTTTAAAAAGCTCCCATCTCGCATCGCGCAGATAATATTTCAGTTCATAGCGTCTGTTTATTCCCCGTACCGTGCTCTGGCAATGATATATGAATATCGGATTGCTGAGCCGGCTTTTCTCTTCAACGTACAGCACCTGGTCCACATTCACATCCTGCATACTGCCATCCCTTTCAACGTAGCGAAACCTGCGCGGCTGCGGTCTGTCTCCCTGATTGAATACTACGATGGCGTTGATCGGCAGAGACAACATCTTCATGGTGCTCACATCCTTTTGTGTAATGTCGTTTTCAGATATATTTTTTCTCCCGGGAGTCAAGTATAGCACAGAGTATCACGAAAAGCAAACATGTGTTCGTATTTTTGCAAAAAAAACTCCCGCACCTTCTGCCAAAATACAAATGTTGCTTTTGATACAGTGTGCGGGAGGGATAAGAGATCATGCCCGGCTTTCAGTTTCAGCTGTTTTTGCCGAACGAAGTTTTCGTATTGAAATACTTGTCGAATGCTTTGCGGCTGAGGACATCTGTATTGTATACAGTATCGCTGTTCTTTTTGACTTTTGTGCCATACGACCCGGTTACCGTAACGGTGATGTCACTGTCGCCTTTGACAAGAGTCCTGTCTCCTTTTACAACAGATACGGTCTTGCCGTCCTTATCGGTCACTTTGCCGCCTTTTGCAACATTCAGCGTGCTGACGGTGCAGCTGTCAGTCACTATCCATGCTGAATCTTTGCTGACATTCACGTTCATATTGTCAGATGAGATGCTGCCTTTTGTCCTGCCGGTGTAGGTGGTTCCGTCTGCAAGATAAAGGCTGATGCTGCTGATGTCATCGACTTTGACATCGCCCCTGACCTGCATGTCCCTGCATGTAAACGTTACATTGCCGCCATTGCTGCCGGCTGTTCCCCAGTTGTTGTTGTTTCCTGCTGCATTGATGAGATCGACGTCACCGGAATTGAAATCCAGTTTTGTGTTCTCAAGAACGACTCTGGCACTCGTATTTGTCACATAAAACATCGCTCCATCTGAGATCGAAGTCTTCAGAGTTGAGTCTGCTGCCTGGAATTCGGCTTTTTCCCCGGTCGCGGTATCAGCATCACCTGATGTTGACTGGTACAAAATGATGCCATTTTTGATTGGATCACTGCCTGAACGGGCATCGTTTGTGCTCGTGAGTTTTGAGTTGTTGATGACGATGCGGTTCTTGCCCTCCATGCCTGCGATCTGACTGCCGCCGGCCGTGCCGGTCGTGTTGTCGACCTCGATGTCGCCGGTCGAATATATAAGCGGCGAGCCGGAACCTTCTGTTTTAAGTTTGCTGTTTGTCACAGAGATATATCCTCCGCCTCTGTCGGTTGCCAGCGCCGCACAGTGCTCTTTTTCTGTGCTGATATCCAGCTTATTTCCGAAAATAACGCCGCCATATGTGGCATCCAGACCTCTGGAGTTGTCCCCATTCGTTGTTTTTATGCTGACTTTGTTTGCGTACACCCCGGCATTGTCAGTCGAGAAGATACCATTGCTGCCTTTGCTGTCGGAACCGATACTGCTGTCAGAAATGTATATTTTCGATTTGCTGCCAATGGCCAGAACAGATGAGTTCAGACCATAGAAATTGCAGTTGTCACCATCGTTGTCGGAACCTGATTTGCTGATAGTTGCTTTTGTGATGCTGACAGTACCGCCGTTTTCCGCGAGCGCAGCATTCTGATCAGACTCTTCTGTCCTGATGTCTTTGCCGTCAGAAGAAACTTCTTTGCCATCGGCGGAAAGAACAGCGCTGTAGCTGCCGCTGAAATCAAAGCTCTGAGTATCGGCGCCGCTTCCCGGACCTGTGCCGGCATCAGAAGAAGGATCGCTTTTCAGACCGGACGGGCTGACATAAGTGTACGTTATACTTGCTGCGGCTTTATCTGCTTTCTTTTTTTTATTTTTGTCTGAACTTTCCTGTGAACTGCCGCACGCCGTGCATGCCACCATGACGATGACAAGCAGCGTGGCGGTCACAAAACGTTTGAATTCAAATTGTCTTTCCACATTCGTTCACCTCGCTTTTTTGTATTATCCGGCACTCGGGTGCGGAGCCTGAAAACCGGAACAGATCCTACGGAAGGGTTTTTTAAATGATACATACCATGTCTTAAAACAACCTAAAGTGCAGCTGAGATGTTGCCAGATGTATTGCAAATTGCTATAATTCACACTATCTGAAAGAATGTTGATTTGCTGATCGTGCAAACACTGCGCGCATCGGCTCTGAATGAAAGCGAACAGGGGAAAAACGGATAAGAAAGCATTATGTCAGGACAAAAACCGTACAGACTCGATAATCACAACACAAAGAAAGGGATCATGTTCATACTTATGGCAGCCTTCAGTTTTGCTTTGATGTCGATTTTCGTCAGGCTGTCCGGAGATCTGCCTGTGATGCAGAAATCGTTTTTCAGAAATTTTTTCGCTGTGATATTTGCCGGAATAACGCTGATGCGTTCGGGCGAAAAATTCAAAGTGCAAAAGGGCAGCCTGGGGGATCTTGCAGGAAGATGCATGTTCGGAACAGTGGGTCTGGTGGCGAATTTTTATGCCATAGATCATCTGGGGATCGCCGATGCAAATATGCTGAACAAGATGTCGCCGTTTTTTGCCATGCTGATGTCGATACCTCTGATCAAAGAGGTGCCGGGCAAATTCGACTGGCTGGCAGTCGCAGTGGCATTTACGGGATCGGCTTTCATCCTGAAGCCCACCGCAGGGATCGCAAGTCTGCCTGCATTTATCGGCCTTGCCAGCGGATTCTGCGCGGGGACAGCTTATGCATTCCTGAGAAAACTGGGCAACAGGGGAGAGCGCGGGCCGGTGATCGTGTTCTTCTTTTCCGCCTTTTCAACAATAGTTGCGGCACCTTTTTTGATATTTGATTATCATCCAATGACCATGATGCAGATCATCTTTCTCCTGCTGGCCAGTCTCGGCGGCCTGGGAGGACAGCTGTCTATAACTGCCGCTTACAGATCGGCGCCGGCAAAGGAAATATCAGTATTTGATTATTCGCAGGTCATATTCGCGGCATTTCTTGGTATCATATTATTCGGGGAAGTGCCTGACAGATGGAGTCTGCTCGGTTATGTAATGATCATAGGCGTAGCGATACTAAGATGGTATTTCGCAAAGGAAGCAGATATCAAACATCACAACACCGGGCACGATGCATAAGCTCATGCAGCTGAGAGCGGGGGATTAAATTATGATGACAAAGGAATTTGTAAGAAAGACAGACCGGCCCGGATATACGGAAGACATATCTGGAATCAGGATACTGAATGAGAGATTCTTTGATAATGAAGACGGCAGCCGGATACGATATCTGACATTTCCGATATTTGAGAAACTGGATATGATGGATCATGTGCTGGCGACACGTGAGGGAGGAGTCAGCACGGGCTGCTACAGCAGCATGAATCTGAGCTTTACCATGGGTGATGATCCGGATCATGTAAGCGAAAATCTTGACCGCATGATGCGGATACTCGGTACAGACAAAAGCCGCATTGTCACAGCGGATCAAAAGCACACTGCGAATGTAAGGATCGCAGCCGCACAGGATGCCGGAAAGGGTATCACGAAGAAACGTGATTATTCAGAAGTTGACGGCAATATCACAAACGTCAGAAGACTGGTTCTGGCTGTATATGCTTCGGACTGCGTGCCTCTGTATTTTGCTGATCCGGTCAGAAGGGCAATAGGCGCAGTGCATTCGGGATGGCGGGGAACTGTTCAGCGTATCGGTGCTGTGACTGTGAAGAAAATGAGTGAAACATATGGAACGGATCCTGCTGATCTGATCTGTGCGGCAGGGCCTTCGATATGCCGCAGCTGTTACGAGATCGGGGCTGAGGTCGCTGAAGAATTTATGAAGGAATTCCCCGGGCATGAAGATGAGATCCTGACGGATGACGGTATGCGCGATGTGACTGATCCGAAAACCGGCGAGGCAAAGTCCGAACATAAATATCATCTCGATCTGTGGCAGGCGAACCGCATAGTTCTTGAAGAGGCGGGTGTCAGACCTGAGAATATTCAGATAACAGATATCTGCACATGCTGCAATCCGGGTCTGCTGTTCTCGCACAGGATATCAGGCAGAAAACGAGGAAATAACGCGGGGTTCATCATGCTGAGGTGAGAGAGTTTTTTTGTTGAGTTTTGATATTTGCTATGATATAGTACTAAAGTCGGCATGATGCCGCAAAAAAACAATCACAATGGAGGAAAATAATTATGTATATGGTATGTCTTGATATGGAAGGTGTTCTGGTGCCGGAGATCTGGATCGCTTTTGCAGAAGCCAGCGGAATTCCTGAATTGAAAAAGACAACGCGTGATGAGCCTGATTATGACAAGCTCATGAAATGGAGACTTGGCGTTCTGAAAGAACATGGCCTTGGCATCAAAGAGATTCAGGAAACGATCGCAAAAATCGATCCTCTTCCGGGTGCAAAAGAGTTCTTGGATGAACTCAGAGCTTATACGAATGTTGTGATACTCAGCGACACGTTCGAACAGTTTGCAAAACCGCTGATGAAAAAACTCGGATGGCCGACGCTGCTGTGCAACGAGCTTGAAATCGCGCCGGATGGAGAGATCACAGGAGTGCATATGCGTATCAATGATACAAAGCTGACGACAGTCAAGTGCCTGCAGCAGATGGGTTATGATACCATCGCGTCGGGCGACAGCTTTAATGATCTGGGCATGATCCGGGCCAGCAAGGCAGGGTTCCTGTTCTGCACGACGGATCAGATCAAAAAGGATTATCCTGATATACCGGCAGTTGAGACATATGACGAGCTGCTGGCCGAGATAAAAAAAGTAATAGGATAAACATGTAATAAAAGATAAGGGCAGTCGTAAAGGCTGCCTTTTTGCCAAAGGTGCCGGTAAGCTGAAGGATATGTCCTGTTAACGATCGAAAGCATTGGAAAAAAGAAAGAAAATGAAGATTCCCGAAAACAGAAATGTAAAAAGCAGTACACTGTGCTATATAGAAAAAGACGGCTGCTATCTGATGATGCACCGTGTCATCAAGGAGAATGATGTCAATCACGACAAATGGATCGGTGTGGGAGGTCATTTTGAAGAGGGAGAAACTGCCGATGAATGTCTTGTAAGGGAAATAAGAGAAGAGACAGGGATCGGGATCGCAAGTTACAGATACAGAGGACTCATAACATTTGTGCCGCATGAAGGCAGCATAGAGCTGATGCATCTTTACACAGGCGATCTTGAAGGCGCGGATCTTTCACTTTCGATAGTCAAGGAAGCAGGCGCTGACGCAGAGGACCGTGTGAACGGCAATGAGATCGTAATGGATGAGGGCGTTCTGGAATGGATCCCGAAGGAAAAAATATGGGATCTTGAACTCTGGGAAGGCGATAAAATATTTTTCAGATTAATAGAAGAGGACAGAGATTTTGAGAACATGCTGCTGGCTTATGATGAGAACGATCAGCTGTGCGCTGCCGAACTGGAAGGGGAGGAACTCGAGCTGTTTGATGTTCTGAATGACGACGGCACTCGTTCCGGAGTCGTAGCTGAGCGCGGAGTAGTCCATAAACGCGGAGTACTTCACGGCACAGTGCATATATGGGTCCTGAGGGAAAACGAGGACGGCAGATATGATGTTCTGGTCCAAAAACGCAGTCAGCAAAAGGATTCAAATCCCGGATGTTATGATATCTCTGCTGCCGGGCATATAAAGAGCGGCGGTACAGTTATAGATGCGGCCATCAGGGAGACTGAAGAGGAAATAGGCATAAGAACTGAGGAAAAAGAGTTTGAGTTCGTGGGAATTCACCACGGCTTTTATCAGGATATGTTTCACGGAAGGGAATTCCGTGATAACGAGATGATGCATGTTTTCATACTCAACAGAGAAGTAAAAGATGAAGAGATAGTGCTGCAGGAATCAGAAGTGGAAAGTGTTTTGTGGATGGATATCGCAGAGCTTTTTGAGATCCTCAGGCGTGAAAAGTTAAAGCACTGCATTTATGAAGAAGAAGTTGAAATGGTCGCAGAACATTTGAATATATCAATAAACTGAGTCCATATCATAAGCAGACGGGGCCAAATTGTATGAAAAATCGAAATGCATATAATTGAGTACTTGAAGTATGCATTTCAAGATGATAAACTCTAGACATACGAAATGTGTATCGCGGAGGATAGCCCTGTTCATATCGGAAGACTTGTGCAGGTGAATCGGTGATTAAGTGTTTACAGGAAGAAAAAACCAAAGAAATCAGTAAAAAAGTAATGGTAAGGACAATTGCTGTATTTGTCCTATCATTATTTTTTGTTTTTGTTCTCTCTTCAGGCTGCGGGTATTACATGCAGACCGGCATGAAAACCGTGCCGTTTGGCAGTGTAGTCCCTACGCCTGTATCTGAAATCAGGGCTGCCGAAAAGGCCAAAAAAGAGAAACTGAAAAAAGAGGCTGAGGAAAAGAAAAAAGCAGAGCTCATGAAGAGGATACGCCCTTTAGGTCCGCTGAAGAAAAAAATCGAAAAGGAACTGAAGGGCAGGGAAGGCAAATGGTCAGTCTATGTCAAGAATCTGACCAGCGGCGACAGCTTTTCCATAAACAACAGAGCCAGTCGCTCAGCCAGTATAATCAAACTCTATACTGCAGGAGCATACCTTAAAGCGGTGAAGAATAAAACCATAAAAGATACTGCCGAAAATGCCTATGATTTCGAGTATATGATCAAAGAGAGCAGCAACGTTTCATGGAAGGCGCTGGAGAGCCGTCTGGCATCGGCTTACGGTACCAGCCAGGAAAATGTTGTGAACAGCTTTATCAGCTCAGGAGGCTACAAAAATACATACAGGGACAGATATTCCGTTCACGGCAGCTCGACTTCTGTCGAAGATACAGGCAAACTGCTGGAGATGGCATACAGAGGAAAGTTAGTCAGCAAAAAGGCTTCTGCAAGACTTATCAAATACATGAAGATGCAGGAGCACAGAGCAAAGATCCCAAAAGGTCTGCCGAAGAAGGGGGTCATCTGTGCGAACAAGACAGGTGAACTGGATACGGTCGACAACGATGCCGCCATTATATGGACAAAGTATCAGGATTACATTCTTGTGGTCATGTCGGAGGATGTGAACAAGAAAATGCTGGCGGTGCCTGTGATCAATAAAATATCTGAGATGGTCTACAATTATATAGTTGATATCTGATGATCCGGGACTCCGTTCGGACACAAAGCCTGTTGACAAATAATGCAGGTCAGAGTATATTACCGTCAGTTAGTTGCTGCTATATTGTAATGATAAAAAGACGATCTCATGACTCTGAAAGAACTGGAAATAGGAAAAACTGCGATAATAAAACATGTTGGCGGAGAGGGTGCTCTTCGTCAGCATTTTCTTGATATGGGACTGATCCCTGGAGCGCGTGTTACAGTAGTCAAATACGCCCCGATGGGTGATCCGGTGCTGTTGAAGGTACACGGATACGAGCTGTCATTAAGGCTGGCTGATGCCGGCAGGATCGATATCGGTCCTGTTGAGACAAACAACGGATCATTGCCTGCAGATGCCGGAAATGAAGAAGCCGCAAAAGCGGATGGATCAGATGAAAAAAAAGACAGAAAAAAGCTGAGAAGACATCAGGAACACCCCGGACTGGGCGAGGGAGGCAAGTATCATGTGAAGGCAGACGAAGATCCTCTTCCGGAAGGAACGACTCTGACTTTTGCACTGGCAGGAAACCAGAACAGCGGAAAGACGACGCTGTTCAATCAGCTTACAGGATCAAACCAGCATGTGGGTAATTTTCCGGGCGTTACTGTAGACCGCAAGAGCGGAGTGATAAAGGGTCATGATGATACTGAGATAACGGATCTGCCGGGGATATATTCAATGTCACCGTACAGCAGAGAGGAAATCGTAACGAGAAAATTCATACTTGAAGACAAGCCGAAGGGAATAATCAATATAGTCGATGCGACAAATATAGAAAGAAATCTCTATCTGACTATGCAGCTGATGGAACTGGATGTTCCGGTCGTGCTGGCGCTGAACATGATGGATGAGGTCCGCGGCAACGGCGGCTCGGTCCATATCAACGAAATGGAGGATATGCTGGGTATCCCGGTCGTTCCGATATCCGCTGCAAAGGGCGAGGGGATAGAGGAACTGATCGATCACGCTGTGCATGTTGCGAAATATCAGGAAAGACCGGGAAGGCAGGATTTTTGCAGTGCAGAAGATCATAATGGTGCGGTGCACAGAGCTCTTCACGGAATCATGCACCTGATCGAAGATCATGCGGCAGCGGCGGGTATCCCCGTTCGATTTGCCGCGACAAAACTGATGGAGGATGATGAGCGGGTCCTGAAAGCTCTGGCTCTTGATGAGAACGAACAGGATATGCTGGAGCACATCTTGAGTCAGATGGAAAAAGAACGCGGGCTTGACAGGGCTGCAGCAGTAGCTGACATGCGTTTTACCTTCATCAGTCAGCTGGTGCAGGCGACTGTTACAAAGCCAAAAGAGAGCAAAGAACAAAAGCGAAGTGAAAGGATCGACCGGGTACTGACCGGAAAATACACCGCGATCCCGCTGTTCGTTTTGATAATGAGTGCCGTATTTCTGCTGACATTCAATGTTATCGGAGCCTGGCTCCAGGGTTTGCTGGAAGACGGGATAGGTGCGCTGGCTGATTCAGCTGATTCGGCTCTCGTGCAATTGAACGTAAATGAGGTCGTCAGGTCAATGATAATTGAGGGTGTCTTCGAGGGAGTCGGAACAGTGCTTAGTTTTCTGCCGATAATCGTGACATTGTTCTTTTTCCTGTCATTGCTGGAAGATACGGGTTACATGGCCAGAGTGGCATTCGTAATGGATAAACTGCTCAGACGGATAGGGCTTTCGGGGCGAAGCATCGTGCCAATGCTGATAGGGTTCGGCTGTACGGTGCCGGGAGTCATGGCGGCAAGGACTCTGCCGTCAGAGCGCGACAGAAGGATGACGATAATGCTGACTCCTTTTATGAGCTGCTCGGCAAAGATACCGATCTATTCATTCTTTACCGCGGCTTTCTTTCCGGGCAAGGGGGGTCTGGTTATGACTGCACTGTATTTTGGCGGGATCTTTGTAGGTATTTTTGTGGCTCTGATAATGAAAAAGACCATGTTCAGAGGATCGGCTGTGCCTTTCGTGATGGAGCTTCCCAACTACAGGCTGCCGGGGGCGGGCAATGTGCTCAGGCTGCTGTGGGATAAGGCGAAGGATTTTTTGCAGAGAGCGTTTACTGTTATCTTCGTTGCGACACTCGTGATCTGGTTCCTGAGGACATTTGATGTACACATGAATATGGTGAATTCACCGCAGGACAGCATTCTTGCTCATATGGCAGGATGGATCGCGCCGGTGTTCGGCCCAATGGGGTTCGGCGACTGGAGAATAGTCGTTGCTCTGATCGCGGGATTTATGGCAAAAGAATCAGTCGTTTCGACTCTGGGCGTTCTGTTCAAAGGCAGCAAGCTGCTGCTGACGGCGATAACTCCTCTGGCTGCTGCATCACTGCTGGTGTTCTGCCTGCTTTACACTCCATGTGTTGCGGCGATCGCTTCAGTAAAAAGAGAACTTGGCGCCAAATGGGCTGTTATCGTTGTCATCGGGCAATGTGTGATCGCCTGGATCTGCGCTCTGGCCGTGTACATGGCAGGATCACTGTTATAAGCACAGACAGCTGTCAGCTGAATGGGCATGCAGTCAGCAGGACAGGGCAAAATACTCTGAAAAATATGCAAATATATTTGAGTGTTTTATTTTCAATAGAACTGTGTATATGATAAAATGTAAACATTCATATAAAATACGGGCATGATCAAAAATTTTGAGTGATATCTGACGATCATGTTCTGCATCATGAATAGTAAAAAGGAGGAAAACAGCTATGAAATATGTATGTGACGTATGCGGATGGGAATACGATGAAGAACTCGGAGCTCCTGATGAAGGAATAGCACCGGGAACAAAATGGGCAGATATCCCCGATGATTTCGAATGTCCGTTGTGCAGTGTGGGCAAGGACGAATTCAGCCCCGCTGAAGAATAAGAAATGTAAAA
>Ga0310695_10012770_pt1 | contig 11680 bp, 12 predicted proteins | sample RumenRJG_04DNA_FD_203882 | JGI IMG/M metagenome (GOLD analysis project Ga0310695, IMG submission 203882) | Bovine rumen microbial communities from Lethbridge, Alberta, Canada - RJG_04 (v2) (version 2) | ecosystem: Host-associated > Mammals > Digestive system > Stomach > Rumen | place: Canada... | reverse complement strand
AGGTGATAAGAAAGGACCTCAATTTAAAAAGATGGTGGTTTGGGCGTATGAATCTACAAAAGTTCAATTTCCTGAGGTGGTTAAAAAAAGTCGTCAAGGTAATTATTATATCCATTTAGAAAAAGCTTCTTTTGCAAAATTGGTTGAATTTATGGGGCTTTATGCATCGTTTGCCCCAGAAGCCGAACAAGAGGCTTCAATGGATATTCTAGAAAACCTTATTGGGAAATACAAAAGGGTTCATCATGTTGATATCCCACGTCCCATTTTTTATTCCAAGGATTTTATCTTGCAAAATAAAGGGGAATCATGGGAACAGGCTATATGTCGGATAGTTCGGGGACACTCTGGTATTATTTTGCAACCCCAAAGTCTTACTGAATGGGGGCCGAAAAAAGGAAGAAGCTTGGGGATTTATAGCAAGGAAAGTGAAAGAAACAGATAAACATAAAATTTAAAAAAGCCACCGCTAATACGATGGCTTTTTTATCTGGCGTTCTTGGCGGGAAAGGAAATTCCCATTTGCTTTGCAAACGGGTCCCATTCCGATAAAATCAACGCAAAACGTGCCTTGATTTTATCTGACGACCCCATGTGGGTTCGGTGTCTTACGACACCCCCATCTAAAAAAGCCACCGCTGGTACGATGGCTTTTTTATCTGGCGTTCTTGGCGGGAAAGGAAATTCCCATTTGCTTCGCAAACGGGTCCCATTCCGATAAAATCAACGCAAAACGTGCCTTGATTTTATCTGACGACCCCATGTGGGTTCGGTGTCTTACGACACCCCCATCTAAAAAAGCCACCGCTAATACGATGGCTTTTTTATCTGGCGTTCTTGGCGGGAATCGAACCCACGGCCTCAGGATTAGGAATCCCACGCTCTATCCTACTGAGCTACAAGAACTATTTCTTTGCCTTTTTTGCGGGCTTTTTTGTACTTGGTTTTTGAACCGATTGTGCTGGTACAGTTTGCGGTTTTGTGTGTGCCGTTGAGGTTGTCTTTTGATAAAATGAGGCCGGTACATTGACCAAATATTCACACCACATTCTTAAAACCCCGAATTCAGCAACAGTAATGACCACAGAAATAATCGCTTGAGAAATGTCCCCTGAAAAGAGGGTAAAAGCCGCTTGAATTAGACGAAAAGCGAAATAGATTGTTAGGACAATATAAACCCATTTGGCGTAAGGTTGCACTTTAAGTGCATATTTTGACGTCAAAACAGGTGTGTTTAAATCTGTATAGGCCTGATACCAAGCTTGAACCTTTTGTTCGGTTTGTTTTAATGTTTTTTTTGTATCCATGAAAAATCTCCCTTTTTTTGTTATTTTTTACGCATTGTTGGAAAGGCAATGACATCCCGAATAGACGGGCTGTTGGTTAAAATCATGACCAACCGGTCAATCCCGATACCGATTCCACCGGTCGGGGGCATCCCGTATTCCAGCGCTGTGACGAAGTCGTCATCCATCATGTCGGCTTCATCATCGCCGGCTTCACGGGCTTTGACTTGTTCTTCAAAGCGTTCGCGCTGGTCCAAAGGATTGGTTAATTCCGAATAGGCATTGGCAAGTTCCCATCCGTTAATGTAAGTTTCAAATCGTTCTACAAGGCGTTCATCCCCATTTCTATGGGTTTTTGTAAGGGGTGACATAGATTTTGGATGATCAATAACATGCACGGGCTGAATCAGGTATTCTTCACACTTTTCTTCAAAAATAAGCGCCAAGCAATGCCCCCAATCCAAATCTTCTGAAGGTAAGGCAATATGCAATTCTTTAACCTTTGCCCGGGCTTCTTCACCTGACGTGATAGCCATAAAGTCAATCCCTGTATGTTCTTTGACAAGTTCTGCCATTGTTTTGCGGGGATAGGGGCCTTTTAGGTTGATTTCTTTATCCCCAAACTTAATTGTGGTGGTTCCATGTATTTTATAGCAGGCCTTTTCCACAATCTCTTCAAACAATGTCATCATGTCATTATAGTCTTTATAAGGCCAATAAGCTTCTAACATGGTAAATTCAGGGTTATGACGTGTATCCATCCCCTCGTTTCTAAAATCACGTCCAATTTCATAAACCCCAGGAAGCCCCCCAACAATTAAACGTTTTAAGTGTAATTCAGTGGCAACCCGTAAGAATAGATCCATATCCAGGGTATTATGATGTGTGATAAATGGCCGAGCCGTTGCCCCCCCCTTAATGACTTGTAAGACAGGGGTTTCAACCTCTAAAAGTCCTTTTTCGTTTAAGACTTCCCGAACCGTATCAATGATTTTTGTCCGATGAATCAAGGTTTGTACCGTTTCTGGATTCATAATCATATCCAAGTAGCGTTGCCGATACTTGGTATCTACATCGGTTAGTCCATGGAATTTTTCTGGCAGTGGCAACAAAGACTTGGCCAACATTTCCCAACTTTGGGCGTTGACAGATAATTCCCCACGTTTTGTACGCCGAACACAACCTTTGATCCCGACCATATCCCCAACATCAAGGGCATCAAAAACGGTTAAATCTTGCCCAGAAAGATTTTTTTTATCGGTATAAATTTGAACTTTTCCAGTGGCATCGTAAACATCTACAAACATCCCAGAATTACGGATGGCCCGAATGCGTCCCGCCACCCAAACAACATCTTCGGTTTGAGTGTCATTTGGTAAGTCTTTGTACTTTTCTTGTAAGTCGGCACTTGTTGTAGAAGGCCGGTAAATATTTGGATAAGGGTTAATTCCCGCATCCTGCAAGGTTTTTAACTTATTTAAACGAATTTGCCGTTGTTCATGGCCTAAATTAGTATCCTCTGTCATGTAAAACTCCTAACAATTTCTAACAAGATAACACGCTTTCAAAAGAAAGTCAAAAAAAACTTAAACAGAATCTTTAAAAGCATAAGGAAAATAAAAACCTTGATTTTTATAAAAAATACGTTAAAATAGCAAAAAATTAACGTGAAAGGATAGAAAAATGAATTTGCCTCTTATGCCGAAAGCAACGGCTGTTTGGTTGATTGATAATACGGCTTTAACTTTTGAACAAATTGCTGATTTTTGTCAGATGCATCCCTTGGAAGTCCAAGCAATTGCCGATGGGGACGTGGCAATGAATATTGTTGGTTTTGATCCGATTGCCAGTCAACAACTGACATGGGATGAAATTCACCGGTGCGAACAAGATGCATCGGCGCAATTACAACTTCTTACAAATGCTGAGGTTGAAAAATTGTTGAACAAAGGGTCGCGCTATGTTTCCCATGCAAAACGGGGGGATAGACCGTCAGCGATTGCTTGGATCGTACGAAATCATCCAACAATTCCAGATGCGCAAATTATTAAATTGCTTAGAACAACAAAGCAAACTATTACGTCTATTCGTGAAAGAACCCATAAGAATATTCAACATATTCAGGCTAAAAACCCTGTGACTTTGGGGCTTTGTTCCGAAGGGGAACTCAATCGTTTGATTGCAGATTTTGAAAAGAAAGAAGGCTAAATATGACGGATGCACAAAATACCCCGGGTTCAGAAGGGGGGCGGCTTGGGGCTTTAATTGAACGGATAGAACGGCTTGAGGAAGAACGTAAAGAATTAGGGGCCGATATTCGGGAAGTTTTTGCTGAAGCAAAATCAGCAGGTTTTGATACCAAGGTTATGCGCCAGATTTTACGGCTAAGAAAAATGACACCAGCTGATCGGGCGGAAGCTGAATTTTTACGTGATTCTTATAAAAAATTGCTTGGAATTGATTAAAAAATCATTTCGTTTTGATTTTTTTGCTTGCAATCTTTTTTGAAAAAGGGTAAACTTATCCCCAAGAACAAAAAGAGGTTTTGTTCTTCTTTACCTGATGTAAAGGTTATTTTCAACAAGGGGAAAAATGAAATTGAATCAAAAAAATCGCTTTAGTGGGCGTGCCACGAACGGAAATCGTGGGCCGAAAGGTCAAGTTATTTTCAGAAACACAGCATTGGAAAGTACAGGACCAGCCGGGAAGATCCGGGGGACGGCTTTGCAATTGGTGGATAAATATCAAGCAGGGGCTAAAGATGCGTTACTTCAAAATGATCGGGTGTTGGCGGAAACATTTTTACAGTATGCCGACCACTATATGCGTCTTCATAATTTAGCCGTTGCCAATGAACAGGCCTTGCGTCCGACATCTAAAGCCCTAGATTTAGAAGAAGAAACGTTGGAGGAAATGCCAGAAAAAGAAGGGGAACAAGAAATAAAAACCCAAACCGAACAATTAACGGATTCCATAGAACAGGTGGCAAATTTAGAAAGTATTTTGCCAGCAGTGGAATTGCCTGTGGCCCGTCCTAAAAAACGTTTTATGCATCGTAAAAAAATAGAAAAAGAAGAAATTAAACCAATTATTGTGGATGAAGAAGAATAAGGGGGAAAGTATGCAACTGAAAGATTTAAAAAAGAAAACAGCCGAAGAATTGCTTAGTTATGCTGAGGAATTAGAGGTTGAAGATGCGGCTTCCCTAAGAACACAAGACCTAATGTATGCCGTGTTAAAACGTCTGGCAGAAACCGAAAATACCCTGTACGGGGAAGGGGTGTTGGAAGTCATGCAAGATGGGTTTGGTTTTTTGCGTTCGCCAGAGGCTAATTATCTAGCCGGTCCTGATGATATTTATGTGGAACCGCAACAAATTAAACGGTTGGGCTTAAGAACGGGGGATACCGTAGAAGGGGAAATTAGGGCCCCCCAAAATGGGGAACGTTATTTCTCACTGACTAAAATTAATCGGGTGAATTTTTCGGATGTGGATTTCTTACGCTATCGGGTGAACTTTGATGATTTAACCCCATTGTATCCGAATGAACGGATTGTGATGGAACAAAAAGATGCCCCACAAGATGGGAAAAATAAAGATTATACGGCCCGAATTATTGACTTGATTTGCCCACAAGGAAAGGGGCAGCGCAGCTTAATCGTGGCCCCTCCTAGAACCGGGAAAACGGTGATGCTTCAAAATATCGCGCATTCAATTGCTGCTAATTACCCAGATGTGCATTTGATTGTTTTATTGATTGATGAACGGCCGGAAGAAGTGACGGATATGATTCGGTCGGTCAAAGGGGAAGTGATTAGCTCAACTTTTGATGAACCGGCATCACGCCATGTACAGGTGGCCGAAATGGTTATTGAAAAGGCAAAACGCCTTGTAGAACATAAAAAAGATGTGATTATTTTGCTAGATTCTATTACCAGATTGGCCCGGGCTTATAATACGGTTATCCCAAGTTCCGGAAAAGTGTTAACCGGGGGGGTGGATGCGAATGCCTTGCAAAAACCAAAACGCTTTTTTGGGGCGGCTAGAAATATTGAAGAAGGGGGGTCGCTGACGATTTTTGGAACGGCCTTGATTGATACAGGATCCCGTATGGATGAAGTGATTTTTGAAGAATTCAAAGGAACCGGTAATTCCGAAATTATTTTGGATCGTAAAGTATCAGATAAGCGGATTTTCCCCGCTATTGATGTGACGAAATCCGGAACCCGCAAGGAAGAAGAACTTGTTGAACGGGAAAAGCTTTCTAAAATGTGGGTGTTGCGACGGGTTTTGATGCCAATGGGGGTGACCGATTCTATGGAATTTTTGATTGATAAATTGCGTCAAACCAAAACAAATGATGACTTTTTTGTCAGTATGAATCAATGATCTATTATGATGCGCATTTACACCTTGTTGATAAAAGTGTCTTAAAAAACGCTAAAAATAGGGGAATGGAAACATTCTTTATGAATGCCAGAAACCAAGAAGAATGGGGGGCTGTTTTGTCCTGTGCCTCTGAATTTGGGGGCTATGCTTGCCTAGGGGTACACCCTTGGTTTGTGGAACACCTTGAAGAAGGTTGGGAAGAACACCTTGCACAAATTTTAAAACAAAATGAAAATGTGATGATTGGGGAAGTGGGTTTGGATAGGTTGCATCCCGCATTTGATAAGCAACAAAAGGTTTTTGAAAAGTGCCTAGAATTAGCTTTAACTTATCATCGGGCCATCCATATTCATTGTGTGCGGGCGTGGGATGTGATGGAACATATGCTTAAAGGGTATTTAGGGGTTTGCTTATTTCATGGATTTAAGGGAAATGAACAAATTGTAAAGGCTTTACCCAAAAGCGCTTATTTTTCCGGAAATACCCTTTTAAAAGGGGTGCCAGAAAGCCGTGTTCTGATTGAATCAGATGCCCCAGACGGATTGAAAAATCCAGCAGAAATTGCTGCTTTAGCGTTTTTCCAAAAAAATGAAACGATTTTGATACAAAATATGCAAATGTTTTTGAAACAAGCTTTGCCACGAAAATCCCTTGACAAATTGGGTGAAATTACGGATAATGTCCCGCATTGATGAAAGGAAGAAATCATGAATGATACAGCTGTCCAAGAAGGGGTTTACCCTGTTTTAGTATTACGGGATGTTTTGGTTTTTCCCTATGTAGTGACTTCAGTCTTTGTGGGGCGAGAAAAATCTATTCATGCCTTGGAAGCTGCTATGGCTCAACAAAAGCAGATTATGTTAGTGGCCCAGAAAGATTCTCTTTTGGAAAATCCCTATCAAGGGGATTTATACACCGTAGGAATTGTGGCTAAAATCTTGCAATTAGTTAAATTGCCAGATGGGACAGTCAAGGCCCTTGTGGAAGGGGTTACGCGTGCAAAAGTTGTAGAATGGACGCAAAATCAAGATTTTTTTGAAGCCCATATTACGGTCTTGCCAGAAGTGATGGATGATGAAGGAAAAATTGAAACCTTAACGCGATCTGTTATGCATCAGTTTGAATCTTATGTCCAGTATAATAAGAAAGTTGGGGTAGAGGTTGTTCTTCCTATTTTGCAAATAAAAAACCCCTTAAAATTATCTGGGGCAATTATGGCTCACTTAGGAATTAGTGTTGACCAAAAGCAAAAAATCCTGGAAATGGATAAATTAGAAGATAGGTTAGAGGCCCTGTTCGCTGAGCTTGAAAAGGAATTAGAGGTTCTACAAGTAGAACGAAAAATCCGCAAGCGTGTGAAACGTCAAATGGAAAAAACTCAACGTGAATACTACTTAAATGAGCAAATGAAGGCCATTCAAAAAGAATTAGGGGATGGAGATGAAGGGGCAGAACTTTTAGAACTTGAAAAGAAAATCAAGATGGCGGGTATGCCTAAGGAAATCAAAGAAAAAGCCCTTGGGGAGCTTAAAAAACTTAAAATGATGGGGCATATGTCTTCGGAAGCGGGTATTATTCGGGGGTATATTGATTGGTTAGTATCGGTCCCATGGAAGACCAAAAGTCCTTTGAAGACAGATTTAGAAGAAGCACGCCGGATCTTGGATGAAGATCATTACGGTCTTGAAAAAGTTAAAGAACGGATTATTGAATTTTTGGCGGTTCAAAACAGAACAGGGTCCTTAAAAGGGTCTATTTTATGTTTTGTTGGGCCCCCAGGGGTTGGAAAAACATCTTTGGGGAAATCTATTGCTAAAGCCACGGGACGTGCTTTTGTACGGGCGGCTTTGGGGGGGATGCGAGATGAAGCCGAAATTCGGGGGCATCGGCGAACTTATATTGGGGCTATGCCGGGTAAAATTATTCAAGGAATGAAAAAAGTAAAAACGATTAACCCGTTGTTTCTGTTAGATGAAATTGATAAGGTTGGGGCCGATTATCGCGGGGATCCATCGTCGGCTTTGTTGGAAGTTTTAGATCCAGAACAAAATGTCGCTTTTAATGATCACTATTTAGAGGTGGATTATGATCTATCTCATGTGATGTTTATTACAACGGCCAATTCTTATCAAATGCCACGCCCTCTTTTGGATAGAATGGAAGTCATTTACCTGTCTGGATATACGGAAGATGAAAAAGTACAAATTGCCATGCGCCACTTGATTCCTAAACAATTAGAACAAGCTGGCTTAAAAGAGGAAGAAATGGCTATTTCTGGGGAAGCGTTAACTAATATTATCCGTTATTATACACGGGAATCGGGGGTACGTAATTTAGAACGTGAAATTGCTAATATCGCCCGAAAAGTGGTGAAGGAAATTCAGACCGATGGTGTTAAATCGGTTGTGATTACCCCAGATAATCTTAAAAAATATATGGGGGTGCCTAAGTTTGATTTTGGGGTTGCCGAAAAAGAAGATCAAGTGGGGACAACAACGGGGTTAAGCTATTCCGAAACCGGGGGAGATATTTTGGCAATTGAAGCCGTGGTCATGCCTGGGAAAGGGAATATTATCCTAACCGGTCGCCTTGGGGATGTGATGAAAGAATCAGCGGAGGCTGCACGTTCTTTTATTCGGGCGAATCATAAAAAATTTGGCATTGATTCAAAATTGTTTGAAAAAAGCGATATCCATATCCATGTGCCGGAAGGGGCAACCCCAAAAGATGGTCCATCAGCGGGGCTTGCCATGATGTGTTCATTGGTATCGGCCTTAACGGGTATTCCCGTTAAAAAGACGGTGGCTATGACGGGGGAAATTACGTTGCGTGGTCGGGCATTACCGATTGGGGGATTGAAAGAAAAATTGTTGGCTGCCTTGCGTGGGGGCATTCAAACGGTCCTTATCCCCGCGGAAAATGAGAAGGATTTAGAAGAAATCCCAGATAACGTCAAACAAGGGCTTCATTTGATTCCCGTGACATCGGCTGAACAGGTTTTGGAATTAGCTTTAACAAAACCCTTAAAAACAAATTCCAATAAAGGGTAAAGTTAATCATCCGCAGATGGGGTTGAATTTAGAATTTCTGGAATGAGGGTTACAACTTTTTCCACACCAGCGGTATCCTTGATGACCGCTAGAACTTTTTCGTATTCTTGACGGGATGTACTTTGCCCCATAATATACAGTACTTTGTTTTCCATGGTTAGTTTGTAATTAGAGGATTTAATTCCTTTTGTTAACATCAATTGTGTGCGAATAAAACCAGAAACGGCGGCATCTTCTTGAACATCCGCCAAGGCAAGTGGGGTATCTTGACGAATATAATTATAAACCTTTTTAACCCCTGGGGTTTGCCATGTTAAAGTGACGAGGTGCATAATAAGATCTGTTGAAGGAATTGCCCCGGTTAGTAAAACAGCCCCATTAAAGACAGTTACTTCAACATCTGCCCCTAATTTGATATCTTCCTTGATGAAGGCACTGCGTAAAGCCAAATTTATTTGTGTATCTTCGGCATCTTGTTTTAGGGGACGATCATCCCAGAGTATAGTTCCAATGCGTCTAATACCCGTAGCTAATGTCCCCAAATAGGTACATCCACTTAAACAGAATATGATTAAAAGGAAACAAATTTTCTTCATTAAATCACCCAAAACGCATTTTTGATATGAACGGGTAAGTGGCTTGGGATAAACCATAAGATATCATAACGACGATCATAAGATTGATAAAGGGGGTAATGTTTGAAAAAAACTTCGGCCCCACAAATAATACGTTGTTGTTGTGCTAGGTTAACGGCTTCAGCCGCTAACGCTAGGGACGGACGTTTTTTGACTTCTACGAAGATAATTGTTTTTCCCTTTTTCATAATTAAATCAATTTCCCCAGCCCCTGATACGTGTGGATTAAAATTGATTTTTAAAGGGCTATACCCTTTCAGCATTAACCATAAGCAGGCCACTTTTTCCCAAAAATGTCCCTGTCTATAATTTACTTTTCCGCGTTCATGTCTAATGCCCATGTATAAACCTCTTTTTTAGAATAACCGGTTAAAATACTGATTTTTTCACTAGCAGATCGGACTGATAGTTTTTTTAGTTCTTTCTTTAAAAGTTGTTTAACTTGTTCTGGGGTGGGACGTTCGGTTTGTTTTCCCCGATCAATGACAAGAACAACTTCTCCTTTGATGGGATTTTCCTGATAATAGGTTAAAAGGTCTTTAGGAGTGCCAGAACGTATTTCTTCAAATTTTTTTGTTAATTCTCTGGCTATAGATAAAGTTCTTGCCCCTAAAATTTCTTCAATATCTTCCAGGGTTTTTAATAAACGCTTGGGACTTTCATAAAAAATAAGGGTGGCTTCTAAGTTCCCAACATCGGCCAAAGCTTTTTGGCGTTCTGTTTTTTTAACGGGAAGGAATCCCCCAAAAAAGAATTTATCCGTGGGGAGCCCTGACAGTTGTAAGGCTGTCAGCAAGGCATTAGCCCCAGGGAGCGAGGTTACCGGTAAGCCTAAACAATTTACTTCATGAACTAACTTATAACCGGGATCTGAAATTAAGGGCATCCCAGCATCGGAAACAAGGGCGATGTTTTGCCCCTGTTGTAAAAGGGTTATCAATTTTGGGCGTACTTCATCCGCATTGTGGTCTTGATAAGTGATGCACTTTTTAGAGGGCAAATTTAACAGGGTTAGTAATTTTTGTGTGACCCGAGTATCTTCACAAGCAATCAAATCACATGCTTCTAGAATGCGCAGGGCCCGTAAAGTAATATCTTCTAAATTGCCAATAGGGGTTGCAACTAGATATAACATATTAAAAATCCTTTATTTTTGGTTGCGCTCAATTTTTTTTGAGTATAACATAGAAAAAAGTTTTGAAAAGGAGAAAAAAATGCGTAAATCCGTTTATGCTCTTTTGGCTTTCTTGCTAATTGCTGGATGTCATATGGCCCCCCAAAAAACAGGTCCGGGAACGTTAACCCCAGGGTTGGGGGGATTACAGGGGGATGATGCGCCGGCGCAAGTTGCCATGTTATTGCCGTTATCTGGGAAAACAGAAAAATTAGGGCAAGCTTTTAGAAATGCAGGAACCCTAGCGCAATTTGAAATGGCGGGGAATAATTTTGAACTTTCTTTTTATGATACCAAAGGGACTCCCGATGGAGCCGTAGAGGCTTATTATGATGCTTTAAAAAAATCCCCAGATGCTATTTTGGGACCGGTTATGTCCCAAGAAGTGAAGGCAATTCAAGCCGAAAACCCAAAAATTCCCGTGTTGAGTTTTACATCGGATGAAACGGTTGTTGGAAAAAATGTCTATACAACGGCCTTGTTAATTTCTGAACAAGTGAAGAAAATCGTAGATTTTGCCTGTCAAGCAGGACGTCGTAAATTGGCTTTGTTAGGACCTGATGATACGATGGGAACGTTAACGGTTGAAGCGGCGGAACGTGCCGCTTTGATGTGTCCTGGAATGGTGATTACTCAGCAAGTTTTTTATCCTGCGGACACTGTAAATTTTTCCCCATTTGTCTTGAAAATGATCCCAGCCCCGGTTGATCCTAAGAAAAAGAATTTGACCGAGGCCGAACGGATTCGGTTAGAAACCCCTATTCAAGATCAACTTGATTTTGATGCTCTGTTAATTTTTGAACGGGGAACAAAATTACAACAATTGGCTTCTTTGCTATCTTATTATGATGTGACCCCAGAAGTTATCCCAATTTTAGGACTTGCTTCTTTTGGGGATGTATCAGATAAAGCCCTAAATGGGGCCTATTTTGTGGGATTACCTTCCCAAGATTACACGAATTTTGAAGAAAAGTATCGGGGGACATTTGGTGTAGCGCCCCTTAGATTATCTTCCTTAGCTTATGATGCGGTTTCTTTGGTGGCGGTTTTAACCCAACAACATAATCTCACGCGCCGGGCTTTAACAGACGAAACAGGATATCGGGGAACGGATGGCTTGTTTAGATTAAATGAAGATGGAACAA
>Ga0310695_10012769_pt1 | contig 11681 bp, 7 predicted proteins | sample RumenRJG_04DNA_FD_203882 | JGI IMG/M metagenome (GOLD analysis project Ga0310695, IMG submission 203882) | Bovine rumen microbial communities from Lethbridge, Alberta, Canada - RJG_04 (v2) (version 2) | ecosystem: Host-associated > Mammals > Digestive system > Stomach > Rumen | place: Canada... | reverse complement strand
TATCATCAGACAAGAAATGCATATGCCATCCTACCATATTTACATCACCCATATAATTAGGGAAATGGACTGCGACAATTGTTCCTGATTGATTTGTATAGTTAAAAACCTTTTGGTCTGTTTTTGCAACTTCATTAAATTCCTTATATGGCTTATCCTGTTTTTCTATGCTTCTAACAGTAATGTTTGAAAAATCCCCTTTGATTTTGACTACATACATATTATTTTTTCCCAACTTATCCAACTCTTTATCCAATTGAGAAGTTAAATCGGAAAAGTTATTGGCTGATATTTTAGGTATTGATGCATCTTCATCAAAATTTGTTACAACCGCAAAAGGTACTCTTTCATTATTTGGCATAACTTGAATACTGCCGTCAGCTTTTGCCTTGTAGACAACACCATCCAAAACAATCATTTCTCCATCGACGCCTTCAAAGGTTCCAAGACCGGTATCACCATTCAATTTCAAATCACCGACAGAAATAACGCCCTCATATTCCCCATGCATAAATGCCTGCATTATAGAAACCTGATGAATGCTATCATCCTTCATTACCATCACATTGTCTGCAGAAACTACAGAAATGGAAAATAATGTTAAAATGATAAGTGTTAGTAAAATTATTTTTTTATTTAACAAACTTTTCACCTAATTAACTATTTAATTTACATGAATTATATAAAACTTATGAAAAGACATTTAATTTACTAAATGCAACTGATTCAATAAAATCATATACATTGTTTCATTTATGATAAGTTTTTTTCAGCCAAGTATTTTCCCGTTAGACTTTCAGGAGTATTAATGATATCTTCCAGACCACCTGTGGCTAGAATTTCTCCACCATTATTATCCTCATCGATTCCAATATCAATTATGTAATCCGCATTGGCTATCAAGTCCAGATCATGTTCAATTACAATAACTGTAGCTCCTCTGTCAATCAGATTATCAAATACATCAATTAAAACTTTTACATCTAACGGATGAAGACCAATTGTCGGCTCATCAAAGATGAAAATAGAATTCTTTTGAGATTTTCCAATTTCAGATGCCAATTTCAGTCTTTGAGCTTCACCACCAGACAGGCTTGGAGTAGCTTCACCCAATGTCAAGTAACCCAATCCCAAATCAGAGAGTTTTTGTAGCTTAGATGTCACTTTTTTAAGACCAAACAACTCTTCCAATGCTTCATCAACAGTTAAAGTCATGATATCTGCAAGAGACAAACCGTTATAAGTTGTTTTTTCTATATCTTTATTGTATCTTGTACCATCACAATCAGGACAAGTCATCTCTACATCAGGCAGAAACTGCACATCCATTGAAACGCTTCCAGTCCCATTACATGTTTCACATCTCAATTTTCCAGTATTATATGAAAAATCAGCAGTCTTATACTCATCAGACAACTTTGCAAATTCACGCCTTAAATCATCTAAAACTTTTGAGTATGTTGCAACAGTACTTCTTACATTCTTTCCAATAGGAACACTGTCAATCAAATCAATTTTTTTGATATCCTCGCATGAAATATCATAAACATTTTCTGGCAACTCTTCATTGCCAATATATGATTGGACTGCAGGATAAAGTGATTCTAAAAGCAGCGTTGTTTTTCCACTTCCAGAAACTCCAGTTACAGCAGTAAATTTACCTTTTGGAAACTGAACATTCAATGATTTTACATTGTGAATTTTTAAAGTTTTTATATCAATAGAACCATTTCCAAACATGTCCCGAGATTTGTTTCTAATAATAATCTTTTCAGAATTTGTTAAAAAAGGTGCAATTTGTGAAGATTCATTGGCTTTAATTTCATCAAGTGAACCCTGAGCTATTATATTTCCGCCATCAGCACCTGCAGTTGGACCTAATTCCACCATATAATCTGCAATGCCCAATATTTTTGTATCATGATCAACTAGAATTATTGAATTTCCATCATCTACCAAGCGCCTTATCACACTAATTAGGCCATTTACATTATCAGGATGAAGACCAATAGACGGTTCGTCCAAAACATACAATACACCAGTAGTATGATTTCTTAAAGTTTTTGCAAGCTGCACCCTTTGCAGTTCCCCAGTAGACAATGTATTTGCAGGCCTGTCAAGAGAAATATAACTTAATCCCAAATCAAGTAAAATATTAGCATTATCCAAGAATTCCTCCAGAATATTTTCTGCCATTTTGCCAACATTCTCCGGAAGCTCGCTTACAACCTTCTGAATCCAAACAACAAGATCTTTTAGATTCATCCGACATGCTTCATCAAGACTAATTCCACCCAGAAGAGTTTGTCTTGCCTTGGAATTAAGTCTTGTTCCACCACAATCGGGACAAACCTGCGTAGTCAAATATTTATTTATTCTTTGAAGTCCTTTTTCTGTCTTTGCTTTTTTAAGAGCTTCTTCAACTGCTTTATGAGCATTCCTATACTCTGCATTCAATTCAAACAGTTTGCCGTTTTTGGAAGGAATGTTTATATATCTTTTAACTGATGGTCCGTTATAGACAATGTCCTTTTCTTTTTCAGTCAAGTCCTTAAATGGAACATCTACCCTTACTCCCAGTTCTCCTGCAACATGATACATCCATGAAATTCCAAACATGTTCCATGATTCGACAGCACCATCTTCGAGAGTTTTTGTCTCATCGCCAACTAATTTCGAATCGTCAATGCCCCTAATATAACCGGTTCCCTCACATGTCGGACATGCACCATCAGAGTTAAATGCATACTCTTCAGCACCTAATCCATAGAATTCTTCACCACATTCAGAACATTTTATTGGGATTTCACGAGCTACATTAAGTGTTGGCTCTTGCATATGTCCATTTGGACAAAAATAGTTACCGCACCTAGAATATAATAATCTCAAAGAGTTTAAAAGTTCTGTGGATGTTCCAAAAGTTGATCTGATATTCGGAACATTAGGGCGCTGATGAAGTGCTAAAGCTGCCGGGACATACTGGATTAAGTCAACCTGAGCTTTTTGAGTTTGTGAAATCCTGCGTCTTGTGTAAGTTGAAAGGGCATCCAAATATCTTCGTGACCCTTCAGAGTATAATACTCCCAAAGCAAGAGATGATTTTCCGCTTCCGGAAACACCAGAAATAGCAACAATTTTTCCAAGAGGAATATCCACATCAATATTTTTTAAATTGTGAACTTTAGCTCCCCTTATTATTATCAAATCTTTATACATAATTAAAAAAAGAGTTAAAAGAATTATAATAATTCTTTTCTTAAGTCAATAGTATCTTTTAAATCAGGCCCAGTTGAAATGATAGTTACTGGAACATTTGTTTCTGATTCAATATCATTAATGAATGCTTTTGTTTCAGCAGACAAATCATTGTAATCCTGTGTTCTTGCACAATCCGGATATAATCTGTCAACACAGGTTAATGCAATTTGAGTTGCACCATTGATTCTGCATGATTCTTTCGCAAGTTCCATATCAAAGTAACCGATTCTTCTACGACGTCCGGTTACAACACCGTATTCTTCTAATCCTCTGCTTTCAGCTTCTTCCTGAGTCATTTCTGTTGGGAATGGTCCTTCTCCAACACGTGAAATATAAGCTTTAAATACATCAATGACCTCATCGACTTTGGTTGGACCTACACCAACATCAGCAGCAAATGTGGATGCTGTAGTATCCTTACTGGTTACAAAAGGATAGGTTCCATAGTAAAGTGATAAAGCAAAACCTTGGGATCCTTCAATGAATACTTCTTCACCATCATTAATGGCTTCATTTACTTCTAAGGAAACATCAGTTATATATTCTTCAAGTTCAGGATAATCACGAGCAAGATTTATAGTTCTCATTACCCTATCAGAGTTTGCTGGTCCGCATCCGGAACCGGTACTTCCTATTTTTTTAGCCAAATGCTCTGAAGATTTATCTCTTTCCATATGGTCTTCAGTAATAATTGCACATCGTGAGTCAATTGACATTCTTTCCTTTACATTATATTTTGCTAAATCATCAAATTCTTTATAAAGTACATCCGGATTCACTAAAACTCCAGCCCCAATCATGAGTTTAGCATCAGTGTGTACAAATCCTGATGGGGTTAATCTTAAACCATATTTTTCACCGTTAAACTCGACAGAATGCCCTGCATTCGGACCTACACCTGCACGAGCAATAATGGATGGTTTGTCATTACTGCAAAGGTAAGTAATACATTTTCCTTTACCTTCATCCCCCCATGCTCCACCTACTAAAATACTACAAGTCATCTAATAACTCCTAAAAAATTATCATGTGAAAATAAAAATTTTCATAACAATAATATTATATCATTAATGCTTAAAAAACTTTTCCAACATCATTAAATATAACATGAAATATAAGTATAATATAAATTAAACAAAATCAAGGGTAAATAATATGCATATTGAAAGACAATTTAGAGAACTGGAAAAAATTGAGGAAATCAGTGCATATAATATAAATAAAATTGATTTATTTGAACATGCACCGCAATTCAAAAAGCCAGAAAAGATTCCTCTGTCCAACATAATCAGTTATGTATAATCTGACGTTAATATGTTTATACCGATAGAAGGTGAAGAAGACTATATTGTCAATAGATTAGGTTGGAATATTCTTCAAAGAGGAAATATTAAATTGGAGGATGTTGAAGGTCGTAAACTAAGTGAATGCTCACCGTTTTTCTATAAAATATTTAATGAGCCATTTAAAGAAATCCTAAAGACAAAAGAACCAAAAGCAATGCGAATTTTTTATTATGTGAGCGATAAAATTCAGACATTAACCAATGTCCAGATACTCTGTGATGAGGGGAATATCTTTGTTATTTCAGATTATGTTGATGGTCTGCATGATGAAAAAAGCTTAGAAGAGAAAAAAATTGAAGATGATGCAAACAAATCCAATTTAATCGAATACTTCTCTCAGACAGGAAGCTACTATAAAATAAGAAATGAATATACATGGACCCAAGGAATTTATAACATCATCAACAGGTCACCGGAATCCAACGATGCATATTACAATATTATCTTTGATTTAGTAATTCCAGAAGACAAGCCATTGGTTAAAGAATTGCTTGACACAATGAGTCCAGAAACAGATTCCTATGAAAACATCATCAGAATCAAAACACGCGATGGACATATCAAATATTTGGATACATACCTATACTCCAAATTTGATGAAAATAGAAATGAAATCAGCCATTACGGTCTGTTTAAGGACGTAAGTCTTGATTCACATAAACACATGACACGTCCTGTTGACTTTATGCTGAACGGATTCAATCATAATTCCAGATTATCTCTTCTTGTTGAACCGTTAAGCAAAAGATATGAATTCAGTGAAGGATTTTATGACATTATCGAAGTGCCTCATGAAAAATATATCCACAGTCAGGAAATACTCAAAAATATTGTGGAAGAGGATGTCAAAGAAAACATTAAACAGTTAATCAACGGCGAAATTGAAGAAGTAAATACAATTCTTACATACAAGGTCAACGGCAATCCTGAAAACTTGAAGATATGTGAATTGTTTATTGAAGTGTTCAGTTATGGAAACAACAAGCACAGCATCGGATTTTTAACCGACATTACAGACATGAAGAAAAAACAGAAGGAACTGATAGAATCCAATGCCAACAAAAACATCCTAATAAAAGAGGTGCACCATAGGGTTAAAAACAACTTACAGGTATTGAACAGTTTCTTAAACCTTGAAAGACGTGCTTATGGAAATAATCCGAATAGAATTTTGGACAATATGCAGGCACGCTTATCATCACTTGCACTATTGCATGAAAAAACATACAATACAACAGATTTCTTAAATATCAACTTGAAAGAATATATTGAAGACCAGGATGAAACTCTTCAAGGTTTATTCAGCGCAAAGCACATCAACTTCAAATCAGAAATTGATGAAAACATTCATTTGTCCATTCAGATAATTACTCCACTATTATTAATAGTGGATGAACTTACAATGAATGCTATTAAACATGCATTTCCTGATGAAAATATGGAAAATAAGACTATTACAAAAAGAATAGATTATATTGATGAAAATATTTGTGAATTTATCCTAGAAGACAATGGAGTGGGTCTTGAAAGTCCCGAACAACTTATAAACCACAATTTAGGTTGGGAAATAGTAAACAGCCTTACAAAACAGTTAAACGGAAAAATTGAAATAATGGATACTGAAGTTGGAACAGCATTTAAACTGACATTCCCAACAAGTTTTGATTACTCATTAGATTAAGGAGGGAACTGAATGAAAATACAAAGAGAATATTGGAAACTGGAAGACCTTGAAGAAATTAGCATCTATGACATTTCAGAAAGAGAATTATTCAAATATGTGGACCCGGTAACCGAAGTACCTCCCATCCCATTCAAAAATACATTAAGAAGCCTTCCATGAGATATGGATGTTTTCATACCATACAATGACGGTGAAGATTTTATAATACACATGCTGGGATTGACTGCACTGGAAAGAGGAAACATAAGATTAAAAGATGTTGAGGGAAGATTATTAAGCGAATGCTCACCGGGATTCCATAGCATTTTCCATAAAGCATTTTATGAAGTTTACAAAACAGAAAAACCTAAAAAATTCCGTATCAACTATTATGAAAACGATAAACTGGCAAGACTATCTAATGTGAAAATATTATACGATATGGGAAAAATCATTCTAATATCAGAGCTGAAATACACCAATGAAACCAAATTTTTAGAAGAAAACTTTAAAAATTATGATGAAAACAAAGCGAATCTGATTGAATACTTCTCACAAACAGGAAGTTATTATAAAATCAACGATAAATATTCATGGACCCAAGGTGTCTATAACATTATTAATCGTTCAAGAGAAGAAAATGATGAATATTATAATATTATATTTGATTTGGCAATACCTGAAGACAGACCGTTAATCGATAAAATTCAGAAAAAATTAGATAGCGGGGTCGCTGCTTATGAATCAGTCATACGAATTAAAACGCATGATGGTATTTTAAAATATTTGGATTTAAATTTTTATTCAAAATTTGATGAAAACAATGAATTAATTAGTCGTTATACATTAATAAAAGATATAACCAAAAATTCAAACAAGCAAATTACCAGACCGTTTGACTTTTTGCTGAATGGATTTAAAAAGTCCAAAAAACAGGCTTTGTTAGTCGAGCCGTTAAATCAGAAACAATACGAATACAGCGAAGGCTTTTATGATATAGTGGAAGAAGATAAAGAGACTTATTCAAACAGAAAAGTAATCATAGAAAATATCGTTGAACAGGAAACTGTAGAAAATTTCAGAAGACTATTCAATAGAGAAATCTCAGAACTTGAAGAAACATTTACATATAATGTTAAAGGAAATCCAGAAAATCAGAAGATATGTGAAATTTACATTGAAGTCTTTGAATTTGGACAAGAGGAACACAGTATTGGATTTTTAACAGACATTACTGAAGAAAGAAGTAAACAGATTGCTCTTCAAGAGGCAAATGAGCATCAAACCGTATTGATAAAAGAAGTTCACCACAGAGTTAAAAACAATCTCCAGATTTTAAACAGTTTCCTGAACTTGGAAAAAAGAGCATATAAAAATCAGCCCAATATAATTATTGACCATATGCAATCAAGATTATCTTCACTGGCACTGCTGCATGAAAAAACATACAATACCACCGATTTTAAAAATATTAACTTAAAAGATTATATCATTGATCAGGATAATAAACTTAAAAGTTTAATAGGCTTAAGAGATGGTATTGAATTTAAATCAACTGTCCAGGACGACATTAATCTTTCAATTGAAATCATTACACCATTGCTTTTGGTTGTTGACGAATTGACCATGAATGCAATCAAACATGCATTCCCTACAGATTGGCCAAATAAAACAATAAGCAAAGAATTCAGAAAAATTGATGACAATACAGGAGAATTGATTATTAAGGATAATGGTGTGGGTATTGATAAAACCAAAAAAGATATGAAGCACAGTCTTGGATGCGAGATTATTAAAAATCTGACAAAGCAATTGGATGTAGATATTAAAAATATTGATGTTGAAAAAGGAACTGCATATAGATTACTATTCCCGTTGACAATGGAACATACAATTTCACAATAATAAACATAGTAATATATAATTAATAAAAGATAAAAATAATATATGATAGGAAAGGGATAAAATGAATGAACGCATATTAATTGTTGAAGATGAAGCAATCACTGCACTTGACTTGAAGTATAGTTTGGAAGAACTTGGATATGAAGTTATAGATACAGTAGATACAGGTCAAGATGCAATTGATACTGCTGCAGAAACCATTCCTGATGTTGTATTAATGGATATAAAATTAAAAGGAGATATGGAAGGAATAGAAGCATCAGAAGTAATTTCTGAACTAAGAATACCTATTGTTTATTTAACCGCAAACACAGATATTGACACTTTTGAAAAATCTAATGTGAAAGGATCATACGGATTTATTTCAAAGCCATATGACATTACCAAATTAGATAAAACATTGAAAATAACAATCAAAAGGTCACAAATGGAAGCAAAAAAAATAAACGATGCACAAGGGTTTAGTGAATAGTAACTGATAAAATGAATTCTAACGAATTGAATGAAGTTACTTCACTTGCAAAATCCCATCCGGACATTTTAGTAATCAGTTCAGATAATGAATTGATTAACCAATTAAGAGAATATATTGAGGATTATGACTACAATTTTATAGGATCTGCAGATACCAAAGAGAAGATAAAAGATAAAATTGTAAGATTATCCCCCAATCTTGTTTTACTCGATTCTGAAATCGAAAATATTGATTTAATTAAATTAGCCAAAGATTTAGAAAAATATGATATCCCAGACATAGTCATCGTTGGAGAACGTTTCGATGATATAGTGGATGAAGTATTGATGATTACTCCATACGGATATTTATTTAAAGAGGAACCTCATTAATTGATTCGATGTTATTTTGTGGCTTATTTTTTCTGGATTTTTGTTTAAGGGATTTTTAGTGAGATAATACTCTTTAAATTAATTTTAGTTTTTGCATTCTGAAAATGGGATGACGATGGTTGATTTTTTTATTTAGTAAAATTTATGTATAATTGATGCCAAATAATTTAATTGAGTTACCGATTAGTTTGAAATCAATAACATTTTCGTTAATTATCAAGTTAACTTGGCAAATTAATGGATTTTAATGATTTTCAACGCTAAGGTAACCTAATTCTATGTAAAGAACTGATGATAAACTATTTCTCAAAAATAGTTTATTTTAAATACTGTAGACCAATATTGGAACAATTATTTGCATTTAAGGGTTGTTAGCAAAATGTTCCTTTGAGTTCTACTAGATGAATCGTATTATATAATGTGGATAATAGATTCATTTCATTGGAAATGGCGATGTCATTGTTTCCTAAAAGATGTAACACGCCATTTTTTCCTTTGAAATACCCATATACTGATTCACTTTTCTGGAATCGTTTCATATATAATTCTATGTAAAATTTTTGTGTAAATTTATTCATAGATTCAAAGGAATATGGTTTGATTTTTTCGATAAATGATTTGTGTTTGCAAATATCTTGATATGGGCATCCACTACAGTCCTCACTTTTGTATTTGTAGATTTTTTTGGTTGCTATTTCTGGTAAATCTTTTTCTTGTTCTTCTTTGATGTTTGATTCTGCGTAAAGCATTACTGGTCTGTTGTTTTTGCATAAATAACCGTTCCAGATTCGTGGCATGTCCACTTTGTGGGTTTTTTCTAATGAATTTTCATCAGTAATGGTTATTTCTTCACTGAATTTTTCTAAATCTTTATCATAGGTTCTCATTTGATTGTTGATGTATCTTGATGTTATTTTTGGCATGATTAATGATTTAATTTCATTTTTATATAGGAATACGACGTTTGCTTCGGAATCGTAACCTGAATCGCATATGATCATGGCCTGTTTCAATAGATTTTCTAGTTCAGTATAATTTCTTCGAGTTCCGTACTTTTTCTGCAATTCTACTAACATTTCAAAGTTCTTTTTTAATTCAGGCAATAGTTTTTCCAGTGCTTTGGAATCATCCGGTTCATTGATAAATATGCTTCCAATTATGACATTATTGTCAGTTACTGCCATTTGAAGATTTTTGGCAAAATCCCATTTTCCTTTTTTAGTGGGAATTAATGGTGCATTAGGATAAGTAATGCACACAAAATCCTTATTTGAATTTTCAATTGCTTGTTCAAACTCATCGATTCTCTTGTATAATCTATGATTGTATATTTGAATTCTAGGGATTATTATGCCGATTAATTTTTGCATTTCTTCATCATCAGTGTTTTGTTTTTTCAGTTTATTTAGCTTGTTTATTGATCTTTTCATTTGTTTTTCTTTGGAATTGTGCAGTAAATTGTGTTCAGCCATGAATTTCATGGCTTCCAGTTCTATTTGATATATTTTGTAGAATTTAGAGCCTCTTATTATTGCATCAGTACCATCAACAAAGTAATGAAGAAATTTCAATAAATCATATTCATTAAAACGCAATAATGTGTATAAAAATATTTTTCGGAACGAATCGGGCTTGGGAGTGTTTAAAAAGTTCCTAAAAGTACTTTCACAAGGTTCAGCGCCTCTTGTGAAAATTCTTAAAAATAAATTGGACTTACATGCCAGGACAATATCTTCATATTTATAGTCTTTTTGTTTAAAACAATACAATACAATACCCAATAACAATAATCTGGGATAATGTCTGTTTCCATTATCTTTAAAGTCTTCTTCTAGTTCTTTTACAATATCCATTACTGCTGGAGAGAATATCAAATCCATAATAATGTAAATTAATCGAACATCATTTCTATTTTCTTTTCTCAAATCCTGATAAATTGTATCTTTATCAAATCCATCAATCTCTTTGGCTTTACCCACCATAAATTTACACCTAAATAATTTATTTAAAGATGTTGCTCAAAATTAACCTCTAATTACTAAAATTACCTTATTTAAACTTTTACTAACTAAAAGTTAGTAAAATATTTTTTAAAGGAATCTCCACTGATATTAATCTAAATCACCCATAGAAAACTAATTAATATTTAAATAACGATTAAAGTATATTAAAGTTATTAAAAGTTAATTTAACAACATCTTAATTAATTATATGTAAATTAAAGTATAAAAATATATGTATTTGTTGAATTTGATATTTTTTGTGGTGTTAAATTGGGATTTCCCTGGTTTTTATACGATTAAAATTTACTCCTCAAATGGAGGGTGCTGAGTTGAGAAACGGTTAATCTCCTAAAAAGTTTTTGATTAAAGTGATGGGCATTTTTTGTTAATGATTTTCATAATTGTTAGCTTTAATTATATTTATTCATAAAATTGATGTCTATCTGTTTTTGAATTATGTTAAAAATTGTTATTAGTGAGTATTTTTTCTGATTTTTTGGTGATTTTTGCATAAAAAAGAACGATTTAAAAGTTTAAATTTTAATAAAACTTAATTAATATGCTTAGAATTAAAAATTAAGATCCACCAATCACATTACGCGATATTGATTTTCCTCTTAAAGAAGATAAATTAATTAAAAATTTTGAACATTTTATTCC
>Ga0310695_10012763_pt1 | contig 11687 bp, 7 predicted proteins | sample RumenRJG_04DNA_FD_203882 | JGI IMG/M metagenome (GOLD analysis project Ga0310695, IMG submission 203882) | Bovine rumen microbial communities from Lethbridge, Alberta, Canada - RJG_04 (v2) (version 2) | ecosystem: Host-associated > Mammals > Digestive system > Stomach > Rumen | place: Canada... | reverse complement strand
CATCTCAAAGGCAGTTATAACTATAAGAATTCACAATTCTCGCTTTCGCACTACTTTCAGCGGCGTGACTATAACAACGAGCAACACAACAACGAGGACACCTATATTGGCGGTGGAGATACCGTTAGGCGTGTCATGCAAGGCGAAGCCAGCCATTTTGACTACTGGCTGAATTATATTGATGCCGGTTATGTCTATCAATACGACCGGAACACTGGATTTCAAGCTACCTACTCGTTACAGGCGCAACCTCGCAATCGTCGATATCCGGGCTTGACCAGTGAGTGGGTCAATGGGCAAGAACACTCGGTTTTCAATCAGACAAGTAAGGCTGTCGACCGCATATTGTCGCATTCGATGGACTTGTATTTTGGAAAGAAGTTCAGCAACAAGAATTCTTTGGAAGCGCAGTTGGTGGGAAAGTATTCAAGCCTGCGAAATGAAGGTACGCTCACCTACGATATGCATCAAGGTGAGCCACAAGTCTATCATAGTGGAGTTGATAATAGCCACTACTCAGTAATCGGCGAGGTGACATTTACACACAACTTTGGTATTCCGAAGCTTTCTGTAGGCATGCAGGACAATTGGACCAGAGCAACGAATGATTATGTTTCGGGCACAAGGACATGGTTGAAATCAAACAACAATTATACATACGCCGAACTGAAGGGCCGTTGGCAAGATAGATACACTTGGTCTTTAGGGACGGGTATAAAATTGTTTAGTGTCGACAATGGGGCCAGCAGTAATACTTATGTCAACAATCACTCGGTTGTTAGGTTTGGAGGGCAGCCTTTCAAGGGCTTCACCTTCGATGCCTATGCCAGTTTCACGCCATCGTTGCCCTCGCTTGGCGCAATGGACAGTGTCACGCAATTTGTTGACAATATCTATGCCGTGGCAGGCAATCCCTCGCTCAAGCCTTCTCAGAAGTATTATGCCAGACTATGGTTGCGGTATGTTTATCGTAAGTTGATGGTTTACGGCCTTGTAGATGTTGATTATCGCCGCAATCCCATCTATAAATATGTGAGATATGATGATGCAAGACAGCTTTTTGTGGGGCAGAGCATCAACGGGAAGTACCACTTCAGAAACGAATGTCATTTGAGATTGTCTCTCAACAATCTTTGGGATTGTTTGACCCTCCAGGCTGCGACCTATTTTGAGCCTTATGTCACTGATGCCGGCTCGATGTTCCATTGTAATATGAGCGCTTGGGGCTACCGCTTGGAAGCCACACTCAGCTTGGGCAAGTTCATGGTATATACGGGTTACACTGGCAGAGAGAAGTCTCTATGGGGTGAATCTGTTAAAGTGACTGGCAGCAAATGGATAGCCGTGTTGCAGTTTAAACTTAATAAGAACTTAAGTTTCATGGCTCAAGGCTTATGGCTTGCAGGACGGGGTGACTATTACGAGAACAACAGTTTGTCTACTGTAAATCCTCGATTACGCTCTCAAGTCATACGCGACGATGCCAACGCCATTCGCTTGGGAGTGACCTGTAATTTGGATTTTGGGCGAAAGTTCAAGCAGAGCGACCGAAGCCTCCGCAACCAGGACAACTCATCATCGGTTACCACTGTCAACTGATGTGGTGGATTGGGGACGGTTCTTTTTCCGCCATTTGTTAACAAAAGTGTTAAAATGGCGAAAAAAGAACCGTCCCCAATCCACCATTCAGCCAATAGTTGTATATTTGCGGTTGTTTTAAGCGGAAATATATTATTTGATATGCCACGACAAGCAAGAAAACGAAGTAACATAGGGCTGTATCATGTGATGTTGAGGGGAATTAATCGCAATGCCATCTTTCACGATGATATGGACTTGCGCAAGATGCTCAAGATTCTCAAGGAGGTATCTTCGCCCACCGAACGCAACAATGAGATGGTACTTGAAGGGTGCGCCATCCATGCCTATTGTTTGATGAGCAATCACATTCACTTGCTCATCGAGGAACGCAACGAGAGCATCGACCGAACTATGAAGCGCATCGGAGTGGCGTACGTCAGTTATTATAACAAGAAATATGAGCGTATCGGCCCATTGTTTCAAGGGCGTTTTCGGAGCGAGCCTGTGGACGATGCAGCTTATTTCCTTAATCTAATGGCATACATTCATCTAAATCCGGTCAAGGCAGGTATAGTGTCGTCACCCTCGAATTATCAGTGGAGCAGTTGGAATGAATATATGTCGCCCGATATTGATCGAGGCTGTGAAATCTGCGACCTCAACTTCCCTTTCCAGGGCTTAACCGTCAATGAGTTGCGCCAGACCATAGCGCACAATAATGAACTCAAGCCTTTTATCCCCTTTGCTGGAGAATCTCGTCGTATGACTGATGAGGAGGCAATTATCTTGGCTCACGAAGTGATGCCAAAGGGAATCAGGAATATGTCAGACTTGCCACGCAGTCAGCGCATAGCCATCCTAGGAGATTTGTATCATAAAGGTTTGGGATTTAGTCAAATAAGCCGACTTGCCGGCATCAGTGAAACAACAGTCCGTCGCTATGCAAAGTAGAAAGTTGGCGGATTGGGGACGGTTCTTTTCTCGCCATTTGTTAGCAAAATTGTTAAAAGTGGCGGAAAAAGAACCGTCCCCAATCCGCCAACTTGTGATAGGAATGGTGTTGTGGTGGATGGGTGCATGGGCAGTAGTGTCGCCCGAGCAGGTGGTGTATGACCGCTACTTTGACGCAGCAATGTTTGCGCTCGAAGTGCAGTCAAGTGGCGACTCTGTTGCCTACTGGCTTGTGATGACCTATGATGAAGGACTCATCCAGGTGCCTGTGGGGAGCGAGTTGCTGTTGCGGCTGCGCGACCGCACGACCATCACGCTTGCGACCGACCGTGAGGTAGGGCGGAGCGATGTGCTGCTGCGTCGCTGGCGCGACCGCACCAACTACTATGTGCGATGCCATTATCCTGTGACGCGCGACCAGTTGGGGCGTATGCTCGACAAGGATGTTTACCGACTGGAGATCACAACAGCACGTGGTCCTATTGTTCGGCCAATTCGCCACTTCAAGACCAAACTGGCCACAGCCCTAGCTGCAGTCAACTATCAGTAGGTTGTCAGTTTTCGGTTTTCGGTTGTGGCTGAAAACTTAAAACTTAAAACCGAAAATTCATAATTCATAATTCATAATTCTTAATTTCTTCGTACCTTTGCAGCCGATTCAATGAGTTTGGGGGTGCCATACCATCATGTATGGCTGAGAACATACCCATGGAATCTGATCCGGTTAATGCCGGCGTAGAGAACTAAACTTATTAATTTAAAGATGAAAAAGACAATCTTGACGGCCGTAGCCCTAGTGGGAACAGGCCTGGCGGTGATGGCGCAGACCAGCACTGCCGACACGCTTGCCTTGAAGCAAGTGGAGGTGCTAGCCACCCGTGCGACAAGCAACACTCCTGTTGCTTATACCAACATCAGTAAAAAACAAATTGAAGCCACTAACCATGGCTTGGACATGCCGTTCCTGCTCTCGACCACGCCCGGTGTGATCACCACTAGCGACGCCGGTGCCGGTGTGGGATACACGAGCATCCGTGTGCGTGGCACTGATGCCACTCGTATCAATGTCACCAGCAACGACATCCCCATGAACGATGCCGAGAGTCACTCCATCTTCTGGGTCAACACGCCCGACCTGGCATCGTCGCTGGCCGACATCCAGGTGCAGCGCGGTGTGGGTACGTCGACCAACGGTGCGGGTGCTTTCGGTGCAAGCATCAACATGCGCACCCAGCGGTTTTCGGCCACACCGTTTGCCGAGGTGTCAGGCTCGTTTGGCTCGTTCAACACACACAAGGAGACAGTCAAGGTGGGTAGCGGATTGCTGGGAGGTCACTGGGCAATTGAGGCTCGACTGAGCAACATAGGCAGTGATGGCTATCGCGACCGTGCCACCTCGGCACTCAAGAGTTACTATGCACAAGCAGGCTATTTCAGCAACAACGCCAGCGTGCGGTTCATCACCTTTGGTGGCATGGAAGACACCTATCACGCATGGGACGGCATCAGCCGCGACATGCTCGAGACCGACCGCACCTACAATCCCAATGGCGAGATCAAGCGCGATGGCAAGGTGATTGGCTTCTACAAGGATCAAAAAGACATCTACAAGCAGTATAATTACCAACTCATCTGGGAACAGCGCATCACTCCGCAATGGACCTGGAATCTGGGACTGCATTACACCGATGGCTATGGTTACTATCAGGAGTACAAGAATGCCCGCACGCTGCGGGAGTATGGTCTGGAGCCATACGACGTTGTGACCTTCGATGACCAACACGATGAGTATGTGGTCACCACGGTCAAGAAATCGAGCCTGGTGCGCAAGAAGGTGCTCGACAGCGGCTTTGGCGGTGGTGTGTTCTCATTGCGCTATGGCGCCGACCGCCTGCATGCTACCTTGGGTGGGGGCTTCAACCGTTATGTCAACGATCACTCGGGCAATGTCATCTGGGTCGAGAACTATAGTGGGCCGCTGGATCCCAACCACGAGTACTACCGCAACCGTGCCGAGAAGAACGACTTCAACATCTATGCCAAGGGTAACTACACGATCTGGCGCGGACTCAGTGCATACGCCGACCTGCAGTATCGTCACATCGGTTATACAATCGAAGGTGTGAATGACAAGTGGGACTGGACTGCATCGCCCGAGCACATGCAGACGCTCGATGTCGACGAGACATTTGACTTCTTTAACCCCAAGGCGGGTCTGAACTGGCAGATCAATGCCAATCACCGCACATACGCATCGTTTGGCGTGGCACACAAGGAGCCTACGCGCAACAACTACAATGACGGCCCGCTCACCGTTCACCCCAAGGCCGAGCGACTCCTGGACTGGGAGTTGGGTTACGCCTATTCTAGTGGACGTTGGACAGCCGGCATCAACCTCTATTACATGAAGTACAAGGATCAACTGGTGCTCAATGGCAAACTCAACGAGATCGGTGAACTCATGGCCGAGAACGTGCCCGACAGTTACCGCATGGGCATCGAGTTGACTGCCGGAGTCAAGATTACCAACTGGCTGCGCTGGGACGTCAACGGCACGCTGAGCCGCAACCGCATCAAGGACTATGTGGGCTATGTGAGCAACTATGATTCCGACTGGAATGACTTGTGGTCACAGACAGCCATCGAGAAGGGCAACACAACCATTGCTTTCTCGCCGTCATTCATTGGCAATAGCATCATTTCGTTCAACTACAAGGGCTTCAATGCCTCGTTTGCGTCACAGTTTGTGAGCCGTCAATATCTTGACAACTTCGAGAACAAGGAAGATTCGCTGGACCCCTACTTTGTCAACAACCTGGAGGCTTCCTATACCTTTGCCTTGCCGCACATCAAGGCCATCACTGCTGGTGTGAGCATCTACAACCTCTTTGGCGAGAAGTATGAGACCAACGGCTATTCGCAGACGGCTGCTGTCTACAACGGTGACAGTTACACACTGGTTAGTTCGCCCATGTTCTATCCCATGGCTGGAACCAATCTGCTCGTTCATCTCACCTTCAAGTTCTGATGGACTGGACATTGTTTATCGACATTGTTGGCACGATTATCGGGCTCATCTACTTGTGGCTCGAGTATCGTGCCAGCATTTGGTTGTGGCTCTTCGGTGTCATCATGCCCATTGTCAATGCCTGGCTTTATTTCCATAAAGGGTTGTATGCCGACTTCGGCATGGAGTCCTACTATGTGCTGGCTGCCATCTATGGCTATCTGGTGTGGCGCAGCAAGGGCAAGAAGGCATCGCATGAGTCAGATTCCTCTCAGGGCATCCGTCATGTCTCTTGGGCGACGCTGTCGGGCATCTTGGGTGCGATTGCTATCTTCTGGGGCATCATCTATTGGTTTCTGTCAAGTTTCACCGACAGCACCGTGCCCGTCCTGGACAGTTTTACCACGGCGGTGAGCATTGTGGCCATGTGGGCACTGGCGCACAAGTATGTTGAGCAATGGCTCTTGTGGTTCGCCGTCGACCTCGTGTGTACAGGCCTATACATCTACAAGGGCATCCCATTCCACGGTGCGCTCTACGGCTTCTATACTGTCATGGCCATCATCGGCTACCGCAAGTGGCACAAGTTGACCCAATCTGCATGAGATTGCCAATTGTTGAATCCACACTTCAATTCCCCCTTCAGGGGGATTTAGGGGGCTTCTATAGGGGGATTTAGGTGGCTCGCTCAGTTGGGCAGGTCGTCTAGAGTGACGATGCCCTGCTTGAGTGCAGCAATCATTAGTGATGGTGTGTTGTGCACCTTCAACTTGTGGTTGATGTTGCGACGGTGGGTGACAATGGTGTGGATGGATAGACCTAGATGTGTGGCAATCTCCCGGTTGGTCATGCCCTTAACGGCACAGACTACCACCTCCCTCTCTCGTTTGCTCAGCGGCTCTGTTGCCGAGGCGGTACAGTTGCCCGTTTGCAGCATGCAGGCAATCTTAGCACCGATGACCTCCGCATTATCGGTGATTGAGAAGTCATCGTCATACTGACTGATGGTCTGGCTGTCGATGGCCGAACTAATGAGTGCCACAAAGCGAGTAGCAGGCCATAGTTTTCTCCAGTTGGTGGGATTGCCCAGTTGCGGAGCGACAATGACAATCTCGATGATGTTGCTAGCCAGCATGTCACTCAGTTGCCGGGGCGATGAGGCCTCATGAATGGTGACTCGCAAGCCAGTTAAGGATGCAAGTATGGCAGCAGTTCCCTGTCGCACGATGTCTGACGTGTCGGCGACAACGATGTGCAATATGTCATCTGGGTTGCTCATATATTCAGGTGCAAAATTAATCGATTCTTGTCACTATTGGAATCCCACGAAGTGGGTATTTAATGCGTGCGTACTCCCCATTAAGAGTGAGTGGCTAGGCGTAACTGTGCATTCCACCCAGAAAATAATTGACTCCAAAGTAGGTAATCAGTACGCTCAGGAACGCTAAAGCGATATAAGCATGAGTGAAGACGGGCGATGTGAATCGTTTGATGGATTGGGAGTGAATCGGGAGAGCATAGACAATTAACGTGATCAATGCCCAGACCTCCTTTGGATCCCAACTCCAGTAGGTTCCCCACGACACGTTGGCCCATACAGCACCAATAAAGATGCCTATGGCAAGTAATGCAACAGCAGGATAGAGCATTACCATGTTGAGCACGTGCAGCCGTTGCAGCACTGATGGCTGATGTCGCGACAGTAGTGCCATGATGCTATTGAGAGCCATCAATGCCAGCAGCGAGTAGGCAATCATGATGGTGGCGACATGAATGCTGAGCCAGGGCGAGTGCAACACTGGCATGAGTGGAGTGATGGCTGGATTGCTCTCACCCAGCATGCTTACCATCAGTGTGAGGCCTGTCACTAATACGCCTGGCCCCAATGTGTTGCTATGTCGGCTGTGTAGCCATAACGTCAACAATGCGCTGGCGAGCGACATCGTCTGCATCGTCTCGAAGCCATTGCTCAAAGGCACATGACCGCTCACAATCCACCGCAGTGCGACACAGGTGACCAGATAGGCGGCAGTCACCGTCAGGGCACAGATGCCCACCATTCTAACCCATTGTGGAAGTTTCCTGCCTTTGGCCGTGTTGCGTACACTGACTACAATTAGGACTATGCCCAAGGTAACTAGCATCATAGCCAACCACCTGCTTGAGTTGATCTGGTTATATAATTTCTCGGCTTTGAACTGTGTGTCACTGGGCAGCGCGGTGCCACACTCCTTGACTTGGTATTCACGCAATTTCTCCAGGAAGTGGCATGCACCCTCTTGATCATGAGTGATGACCATTTCGGTCAGGTAGTCCATGCCGCGGCGCAGAAACACCCACTGGTCTTCAGGCAGGTTCTCGGGCAGGTCGCGTGAGCCAGGAGTGAACCAACTTATCTCAGCACCTTGCCTGACAGGAAAGAGTTTAAGCAACTGTCCTGTCGCCGCCATGAAGGTTAACTCATATTTCTCGTGGGCCTCGTTGATGCCTCGTGCATCATCCACACTTGCACCACTGTTGATGAGTGCAAGCACATGATCCAGCCGGTAACTGTTGTCGGCTGCACGGTAGTCATCCATCGATGCATAGCGTCCTTGAATGCCCAGCAGTTCACGGGCGTGACCGCTCTTGACCTTGATCATGGGTTGAGTGCGCCATTGGTCGAAGTAGAATATCCATCCCGCCAGCACTTGTTCGGCCGTGAAGCCACGATAAGTGGGCTTGCCATAGAGTTTGATTGTGAAGTCGCGAGCCAGGGTCTGCACAGGGGCTATACGGCCATTGTACAGAACAAACAGGTTGCCAAATCGCTCGGCAACTTCCGATGTTACTGTTTCAGGTGCAGTGGTTTCTGCTTGTGCTGGTACACAGCATAGCATCATGATTGCTATTAGGCACGATGATTGCATGGATAGTTGTTTCAGTAATGCTCTGAAGTGCCCTCGTCGCCACCACAGCACGGCTATGAGCGAGATGGCCAAGAGCAGGTAACCGCTGTAGGTGATGGCAATGCCCCACGGGTCGTGAGTCACCTGCAAGACAGTGGCATCGTTCTCGGCATCAAACCCCATCTGATAGAACCTATAGCCTTGATGTGATGCTATCTGGTTCATCCTGACAGTGGCATTAATTTCTTCATCCGTAGGGTTTGAAATTCTTATCTTGCTCACAAAGTCGGCAGGGGAGTATGTGCCATCATAGTATTCTATTTGATAATCCAGTAATGTGACTGAGAACGGCAGTTGGTGTGTCACGCCCTTGTCATCGGTCAATGTTGTCTTGCACTCATCACGGCTCAGCCGCATTTTCCCGCTATACCCTGTGAGCCATGTTGTGGCAGCCCCTGCCAGTATGAGCAAGAGTGCCACATGCACAGCAAATGACGGCAGTCGGCGGTAGAGTTTCACACGCATGATGTGAGCAAATGCCGTCACTGCGATGCCCAGCCACAAGAGGGCAAATGGCACTGAGTGATAAATTGTACTCTGTGCCGTGGCTGTGCCATAGCACCGCTCGACAATGGTGGCTGTCGCCAGGACAACCACCATTGCAAGAAGCAGTGTGAATGCAACCTTCTTCATTGACTAGATTGACTCGATGAACTTGACAACTGCATTGCGATCACTCTTGCTGAGTTTCCTGAATTTCTCAACACTCTTTCGAGCATCACTTTGCGCTGAACCATGCCACATGATGGCCTCGATAACGGTGCGAGCGCGACAGTCGTGCAGGCGATCGTCGGCACCGGTGCACTTGGCACTCAAGCCACGACCCCACAAGGGGGTTGTACGGCACCAACCGGTGCGAATGTCGTTTTTCATCATCAAGCGATGCTGGATCATGTCGGTGTATGGCCAGATAGTCTGGTGGGGATATCGGGGAAGCATCTCGGCACGTTGCCCTACAAAGAAGTTGTTGGGGTCACGAATCTCGTCGTTTCCGGTAGTCCATGATGGACGGTGACAATAGGCACAGCCCATTTCGGTGAACAGTTGCTTGCCGCGCTGGAATTCCTCGCTGCGGACGTCACGGGCTGCCGGAACTGCCAGACCACGATGCCATGCCATCAAGTCGATATATTCCTGGTCGGTCATTTCGGGCGACAGTTCGTTGCTCATCAGATAGTTGTAGATATCGGTCTCGACATTGCCCGTCTTGTTCATAGCGGGGTAGTAGTTGTAGAATTGAGCTTGGACATCAGGATCTTTTGAGGCAACTTTGGCATAGGCGGCAGTCATGTAGTGATAGCGTCGATCGCTGCGGGTGACATTGGTGATGTTCCAGATGGCATTGGCTCCGGGACCATCCTGGATTGAGCCACGAGACAGAGCATAAGTGTAACGACGCACATACTTGGTGCCATCACCCTGCAGGTTGTTGGTGTAGTAACTCACAAAGTCACCATTGGCCCAGATGCTTGGATTCAGAGGTATGCCAGCGGCCTCCTCTGCCCGATATTGTGCTCGAATGTCTTCGTCGGTGATGGCATCAAGCAGGCCAGTGCCGTAGATGCCAATGGTGTTCTCAAGGCGTACACGCAACTGTGAGTAGTCGATGTCAACACCTCCCACTTGCAGGGGCACATAGAAGGCATCTTGAGGAATAGTAACTTCGGGATAAATGAGTGAGTACTGTTCGCCATCAGGAAATGTGTTGTTCCATTCATCAGTGTATGGCAACCATTTGATTTGAATCTTGCGTTCATCGATAGGTGCCTTAAATGGTGCAGAGGCACCAGTCTGAGGCATGCCGGTGAGTGATGACAGATAGGTGTCATTCTCGTCGGTGAGCACCAGGAGATAGCCGTTACCGATGGTATTGGAATTATAATTGTTTTGTCGTGCCCCATGGCCATAGCCGGGGTGACATGCAATGCAACTTTCTCTGATCCACAGGGGGCCAAGACCACGCATGGGAGTTTCGGCTTGGGCATCGATGTCAAATGGACTCTCAAAGATGCGCTCACCACGTTTGAACGAGGCGACAAGTCCTTGATTCTCGACAGCTGTCGTAAATTGTTCGTAAGCCGAAGCTGTATTGTTGAATGTTGTTCCCAGTTTTCCGCCGGCATAGTAATCGGCAGGCATTTCAGCATCTGGTTCAGGGTTGGAATTATTATTATCGTTGCAGGCTGTCAACCCCCATGCCGACATTACAACGAGCGATGAAATAATAAGTTTGTTCATGTTTTTTTGCTTTAAAACGATTACCCCATGAGGCTGAATTGCGTCAGCCTCATTAGGGTTACCAAATCATGTGCTATATAAAATGTGTTTATTGGATGGCCTCAATGGCGGCATCGAGTTGCTCCATCAGCGCGTTGCAGGCATCCACTGCAGCCTGTGTTTCAGCCTTGGTGAGATGATTGCGGAAGGGGGCGGGCATTGCGGCAACTGTGTTGATGGCATTGTCGATGGCACGGCGCAACTCTGTGTCAATGCTAGCGTGGTTCCTGGCCATGTAACTAGCCATTGAGTTGGTGTTGACCTGACCATTAAGACTGCCGTAATAGGCATTGCGCACACTGCGCAGGTTGTCGGTGAAGTCGGCAATCGAGTTCCAACTGTACCATGATTCCACATCAAGCACATTGCCCGAATTAACAGGGTCGGTAATCTTAGTGTTGCCAACCTCATCACTGATGTCACTAGCACCCTGCAACAACTGAACCATTGCATCGAGTTGAGTCTTGTAGCTGGCATTGCCAGCCTTTCCGGCATTGATCATGGTCTCGCCATAGTTCATGCTGGGTTCAAGTTCATTGTCTTCAAGCATTTGCTGCTTGATTGATGAAACATTTGACATTCCGGCCCAACTGGCTTCGAGACGAGCGGCTTGAATTGCCAGGTCCTCGGCTACAGCCGAATTATAGATGAGTTCGTTCTCAGTGATGTTGCTCAGTTCACGGGGAGCACCGTCACGGAACAGGACATATTCCACCGCATGGAAGCCCAGCAGCCCATACCCCAGGGTCGTGAAGCCATCAGCGCCTGCGCCGTCCTCATCGAGTTCGGCCATCAGCGCACTGTTGTTCAGCACCTCGTCAAGGCTAGATTTCTTCAGCGGCCATGAGTCGATGTGTGGGTCGATAAAGTAGTCACCAGCGGCACCGAACAGAAAAGCTTCGCTCAGTTCCCAGTATTTGCGA
>Ga0310695_10012761_pt1 | contig 11688 bp, 8 predicted proteins | sample RumenRJG_04DNA_FD_203882 | JGI IMG/M metagenome (GOLD analysis project Ga0310695, IMG submission 203882) | Bovine rumen microbial communities from Lethbridge, Alberta, Canada - RJG_04 (v2) (version 2) | ecosystem: Host-associated > Mammals > Digestive system > Stomach > Rumen | place: Canada... | reverse complement strand
ATTCCCGCGCCGTCGCACCGGTAGCAAAAAAATCGTCGATGATGACCACCCGGCGCCCCCGGATCATCGGCTCATACGCAGGGACAAAGGAAAAACTCCCATAAACGTTCTGTTCCCGTTCAGTCGGCGACAGCCCGCGCATCGGCCGCGTCGCCCGAACCCTCTTCAGCGTCCCCGGCGCAAAATCCATCCCAGTGAACTCCGCCAGATGCCTGCCGATCAGCTCCGTCTGATTGAAGCCCCGCGCATTTTCCTTCTCTGAATAAAGCGGCACCGGCACGATCACATCCGCGTAAACACCGGCCGCCGCCAGTTTATCCCGCATCATCTCCGCAATACTTCTTGAAATATACCTTTTTCCACTGTACTTTAAAGAAAAAATCAGCGACCGCGCGTACAGTCCGTATTCCGCGCAGCGCAGCAGTTTCAGTCCCTGCTCCTCGCAAATGCCGCCGGTATCCCACAGAATGTGCCGTACGCAGTGGTCGCACAGCGAATAGCTTCTCGTCTCATCGATCAGATTTCCGCAGATACCGCAGTAAATCGACGGCGGGTAAATCAGATCAAGCAGCTTTTCGAGATTATCTTTAATAATTCTATTCATGAAGTCATTATACAATCTTTACCTAAATCTGTCAATTATTACCAATTTCATGGCACAGACAATATTTCTGCCTATTCTGAATATTTTCGCTATGAACCGAAGCTCAGCGCCCTCCGCCCGAACTTCCCGCCGCCGGACTCGCAATCAAAACTGCCCGCCGTCGGATTTACCCGGCGAATTGCCCTTTTTCACCGGCTGTACATCCGGTCCATCTCCGCCTGCCAGCAAACACATCCCGCAGATCACTCTTACTCACCGGCTATGTAACCAGTCAATTTCCCCTGCCGACAGACGCATCCCGCAGATCACTATTACTCGTACTCGCCGGCTATACGTCCGATGATCCATCGTCACCGGTGTATTCTACCATCTTCCCGAGCCGGTACCGAAGCCCTGAATAACGCATCCGGATCCGGTCATTATCCACCATCGCCCGCACACGTTCCTCCGGCCCCACAAGGACGACCGCCTTTTTCCCGCGCGTAATCGCTGTATAAAGCAGATTTCGTGTCGCCAGCATCGGCGGGAACCAGGTTACCGGCATGACCACAATCGGAAACTCACTGCCCTGACTCTTGTGAACCGTAATCGCGTAGGCCAGTTCCAGTTCCTCCAGATTTGTGCTGTCATACTCTGTGTAACGGTCCTCATCAAAAACGACTGTCACCGTACCGTCCTCATGATCAATCGCGCAGATAAATCCAATATCCCCGTTGAAAACGCCTTTATGCGTCGTTTTGTCGCCCGGATGCTTCCACTCGAGCTGATAATTATTCCGGGTCTGCATCACTTTGTCACCCGTCCGAAACAGACGGCTGCCGGTTTTTTTCTCCTGCGTGCCGTGCTGGTGCGGATTGAGCGCCTCCTGAAGCGCTTTATTCATTGAGACGGTGCCGATGATGCCCTTATGGACCGGCGTCAGCACCTGAATATCCTTCTCCGGATCAAGATCTGAATAATAGCCCGGCAAACGACTTTTCACCAGATCAATGATCAGGTCCTGCATATCCTGTTCCCTGAACCTCGTCATAATGAAAAAATCAGCGTTTTTCCCGTTTGCCGACGGATATTCTCCCTGATTGATGCGGTGCGCGTTGACGACAATCGTGCTTTCACCGGCCTGTCTGAAAATCTCAGTCAGCCGCGACGTACGCACAAAACCGCTCCCGATCAGGTCATTCAGCACATTCCCGGCCCCGACTGAAGGCAGCTGATCCGCGTCCCCGACCAGAATCAGCCGCGTGCCCGGTGTTACCGCCTCCAGGATGCCGCGCATCAGCATCAGATCAATCATCGACGCCTCATCGAGGATCAGCACATCATGTTTCAGAGGATCTTCCGCCGTCTTTCCGAACTGCATATCGCCCCGGCCGTCATCATAAAAATACTCCAGCAGCCGGTGGATCGTAGAAGCCGGTTTCCCGGATGTCTCCGTGATACGCTTTGCCGCGCGTCCGGTCGGTGCCGCCAACGCGACCGTAAATCCGCCTGACTCAAAAATATCGATCAAAGTGTTGATAATCGTGGTTTTCCCGGTACCCGGGCCGCCGGTAATAATCGACATCCCGCTCATCAGAGAATTTCGCACAGCCTTTTCCTGACTTTCGGACAAATGAATCCCCGTCCGGCCCGCAGTTATCTGAATGCTGCTGTCCACGTCCGCTGTCAAAAGCTTCAGCGGCGCACTCATCAGATCCGTCACGCGCCGCGTCACCCTTTGCTCCGCCTCATAATAAGAGAAAAGATACACAGCATCAACGTCGTCGATCCGGTCAAACTGCACATCGCCTTCAAAGGCCATCTGAACAAGGACCTCTCCGATCTCTTCCCGCGTCAGATCCAGAAGCTGCGCGGCCATTTCATTCAGCATAGACCGCGGCACATACGTGCTTCCGTCACTGAGAAACGTACTCAGTGTATAAAGCACGCCGCTCCGGATGCGAAACGGACTGTCCGCAGGGATTCCCATTTTTGCCGCGATTTCGTCCGCCTGCCGGAAACCGATGCCCCGTACATCCTCGACAAGCCGGTACGGATTATCCGTAACAGCCTGGATCGAGCTGCTGCCGTACACTTTATACAATCTCAGGATTTGCGCGGAAGAAATACCGAATTCCTGAAAAAACAAAGCGATTTTCGCGAACTCGATATGAAGCGCGTATGACTCTGCGATTTTTTTCGCAGTCTTCTTACCGATCCCGGAGATTTCCGTCAGCCGTTCCGGCTGATTTTCCATTATTTTCAGCGTATTATCACCAAAGCGTTTCACGATCGCGTGCGCCGTCTTCTGCCGGATCCCTTTGATGATTCCGGACGCCAGAAAATTCTCGATCCCGGCGGCGGTGGACGGCATGACTTCCTCTGCCTCCTTGAAAGCAAACTGTTCTCCGTACTTCGGGTGCGCTTTATAAGATCCGCGCAATAAAAAACTGCATCCCTTTCTGACCGAAGGCAGATGCCCGACAACCGTGACAAGTTCCGTCTCCGTCTCTATTTCCGCAACTGTATACCCGTTTTCTTCATTGTAAAAAATGATTTCCGTCAGGATTCCTCTGATCGTTTCCATAAGCTGTTCCGTCAGTCATTCCGTTTATAGATCCGCCGGTTATCCAGAGTCCAGACCTTCTCCGAGAAGCGTCCCGGATCGACCGACGATAAAACATCGAACATGTCAAAGAGCCTCGCGTCCATGATATCAAGAAAATGCAGAACTTCCCCTTCAGGAAACAGCGGCCTGACCGGGCTGCCGAATTCCGGATGATAATGATGCGACAAAATCATCTGTTCGATCATCAGTTTTTTCTCCTCCGGCACCCCTAATTCTTCCGCCAGTTTATCGATATACTTCACGCCCATCACAAGATGGCCGAGGAACTGTCCCTCGACCGAATACCCCGGTGAAACGCCCGTTTCATCGGACATGATCTCGTTGATTTTTTCTATATCATGAAGAATGACGCCCGCACAGAGCAGATCGCGGTCCAGCTCTGTATAAACCGAACAGACCCCGATTCCGTTCATCAGCATCCGCTTTGTATGATAGAGCAGACCGGCAAACATCGCGTGATGATTGCGGGATGCGGCCGGATAATACCTGAGCTTGTCTTTGTTGTCAGTCAGGACCCGGAGACAAAGCTTTCTCAGATCCGAATCTTCCAGTTTGTCCGCGACATCATAAATATACCGGTACATATCCTCCGGCTTCTCCGGCGCGGACTTAATAAAATCATTGATCCGTACTCCGTCGCTCTCCACGGCCGGGCGGATTCGCTGGATCCGCAGCTGCTTGGCGTTCTGCCATTCAATGACCTGCGCTTTGACCCGGACGATCTCACCCTCCCGGATCTTCTTTAGCCTGATCTGCTCTTCTTCCTGAACATCCCACTTTTTGCCGGACACTTCGCCGGTCTTGTCACCAAGCATCACATCAAAATATTGCTTATGATTTGAGCCGACGCGGATGCTGCAGCTCTTAACCATGAAAAAATCGGTTATCTCATCATTCTTAATCAGTTCATTAACAAAAATCTGTTTCAAATGGTACCCATCCTCTTATCTGTCAAATAATTATTTGTGATCTTCTTTTTCATATGCAACGATCTGCTGCATCATCCGATTGGCGATTGGCGCGGCAAGCCGCAGACCGTAGCCCGCGTCCTGCAGGCATACAACAAAGGCATACGGGCAGTTTTTATTCTTGATAAAGCCCGCGAACCAGGCATTCGGCTGGGATCCCGCAACTTCCGCGGTGCCGGTCTTGGCGTAGATCTTCAGGCCCGGGAAATTGTTCTGGCCGTAATGGCTCGTTACATCATTTCTCAGCATACTCCGGACCTGCTTTGCCGTTTTTTTACTCATCATCCGGTTGGTCGATACCCCGCCGCTGATCGGCGTATACATCAGCCTCGGCTGCACAGAAACACCATCATTGGCGATCGCACCCAGGAATACAAGGAAGGAGCACGGATTGGTGACGTCTTTCCACTGTCCGATTCCTGCCCATGCCAGATTGAGCGGCGCCTTCGGAAATTCATAGATTCCCTTTGTATTGGTCACACCATCCATGTCATAAGCCGTCATCAGACCGCATTTTTTTGTATATTTTTCCATTTTCTTCGCGCCGATTTTCCGCGTAATCACCGCGTAAGCGCCATTACACGACTGTGACAAAGCGCCCTTAAAATCAACATCTCCGTGCGCGCGTGAACAGACGATTTTCTCGCCGTAGATATCGGTAGTGCCAGTACAATGGAATTTAAATTTTTTCAGATAATCCTCATCCAGTGTCTCGACCGCCGCTGTCGTTGTCAGAATCTTGAACACTGATCCCGGAACAAAACGTCCTTTCAGAAATTTATTCAGAAAGGTTCCTGATTCAACAGTCGATACATCCGGCGGATAAGCCGGATCAAACGTCGGCGTACTGACCATACAAACGATCTCGCCCGTTTCATAATTATAGACCCCGGCAAGCCCGTTATAGCCGGCCAGCGCTTCATACGCCGCCTTACAGAAGCGGGAATCGATGCTCAGCCTGAAGCTGTTCCCTCTTCCGGCTGTATCATACGTCCCGGTCAAAAGATTGTACCCGACGATTTTATCCTTGAAAACCGACTCCGCCGACGTCGAAACATTTCCGTTGATATCACCGACCGCATGCGCCGTTGCTCTCCGCACCATTTCATCGGAACTATACAGCGGAGAGCCGTCCTGGCCCTTTCCGTTGCTTGCCAGTAAAACGCCGTTCCGGTCATAGATCCGTCCTCTGTTCAGCTTTCCGTTAGTAAAAATATGCTGATTTGCGTAAAATGTCGCCCATGTTCCGCCATCCCGGACATATCGGAAACAATAAACACATAACCCGAAAGTCAGGCCGATTGCCAGAATCAGGCAGAGTATCGCTCTTCTTTCCAGTTTTTTCATCAGGAAACGCCCCTTTCCATTTCAAGACCCCGATCCTTCAGGCTCACAGCAAAGCTTGCGTTCTGCCGCGTGTCAGCCGCCTTGAGAAAGGCCAGAAGACCCCATGAAGCGATCATGGAAGTACCTCCCGCGGACACAAATGGGATCGTCACGCCGGTAAGCGGCAGAAGATCCACTGAACCGAAAACATTCAGAATCGTCTGCGACAAAAAGATGGTCGTCGCCGCGCAGGCCGCAATCGTATAATAAGTAGATCTTCCTGATAAAATCGATCGGTAAGCAAATACGGAAAGAGTGATGATCGAAACGACAGCCAGAACCGCAATGATCAGACCCCATTCCTCGGAGATCAGACCAAAGACAAGATCTGTCTGTGACCCGAAAATATGCTTCAGCCAGCCCTTTCCGGCCCCGACGCCGATCAGCCCTCCGCTCGCGGAGGCAGACATTGTCCGTGTCTGCTGAAATCCCTGATCCGGATTATCCCAGACATGCCCCCATAGTTCAAACCGATGCGCGACATATCCTTTAAAACGAACGATCATCAGGCCGCCCGCGAAAGCAGCGCCTATAACAAGGATAAGCTTTGTGAAGTCACCGCTTCGCATAAAGGAAATTACCAGAAAAGTGATAAAAAAGATCAGCGCTGTTCCGAAATCGCCCATCTTGGCCAGGCAGGCGAAAGAAAAAGCCGCAAATATTGTAAACTCCAGCGAATTCCGTCTCTCAAAAAGCTCTTCCATTGTCGCCGCGCCTACCCAGATAAACGCCAGCTTGACAATCTCTGAAGGCTGCATGGTAAAACCGCCGATCGAAACCCAGTTGCTGGCGCCATTGATGTTAATTGCCTTAAACATATTAAAAAGAAGCAGCAGTGAAGCCGCGACGTACATAAACGTCTTGATCGCGATCGTTCTCTCCAGGTTTCTCAGATAAGTACACATGAAGAAGAAAAGGACAACGCCGACCGCAATGGTCAGGAACTGCCGGAACGTCTGATCCGGATACTTTGTCGCCACCACCGCCAGACTCAGCGTCGACAAAAAGAAGGCAATGGTTTCAATCTCAAAGCCCCGCCTTTTCATCGATTTCATCAGAAAAACATAGAGCCACATCAGCACACACAGACCGCCGAAAGCCGTCGAAATCGAATGCACATACTTGTCGTCCAGCGCAAATTTCAGCTGTATTACCGTAAGGAGCTGAAACAACGATATGGCGAGAAATGTCAGCCACGGCGGCAGCAGCCTGGTCCCTGCCTCCCTCATCCTGACATTGCTCATGTGCTCCTCAACACTGACCGGAAACAGCGTGCAGATCGTCCCGCCGAGCAGCAGCTGGTCACCGGAACGGATCTCCACCGGCTCATCCGGCTCCGCCTCGACCCCGTTGACGATCGCCCCGTTCTTGGAATGCAGATCCATATAACTCCACACCCCGTCATTATCCCTCGTCAGAATCCCGTGATTTCGCGACACGCTCAAATCATCCAGAACGATATCACAGTTCCGCGCCCGGCCCACGGCATTCTCCCAGTGCGTGATTGGTATATTCTCCCCCGAATCAAGCTGGAGAAACGCCCAGACCTCTGCAGGTCCCCGGCCTTTCAGCAGCGAAAAGATCGCCCGGAGCAAAATAAAAAATGCCAGTGCAATGAATAGCCATCTCGCAACAGCGGTATACAAAAGTTCCGTCGTATCGGCCGCCGTAAAAACTGAAACAATATCAGCGACCGCATTACTGAAAAGCATCCTGATCTGTTCAATTATCCCGCTAAATAAATACATACTAAAACCCCCGTTTCCGATGTCACTGCATCAGAAACATATCATTTCTTTTCCCATTTTTCACAATACACCTTCACACAAAAAATCAACAATTCTTGACTTGAATTATAACACAACAGCCCGCCAATGCAATATTTTTAAATCCTTCGCTGCTGCCGAAAGCCTCTGATCCGTCCGTAATGCTCTGCCTGTCCGACAAAGGACTCCGCGATCTTTAGTCCGCCGCGTTCCTAAAACCACCTTTGTTTATTCCGTTTTCGCGATCGTGCCGCCTCCGACTACATAGTCGCCATCATACAAAACGACCGCCTGTCCGCGCGTGATTGCCCTCTGCGGCTGATCAAACACGATCCGGACCCGATCCTCGCTGAGCGGTATAACCGTCGCCGGATTCTCCTTTTGACTGTACCGTACCTTTGCCTCCGCCCGGATATCGCCTTTTGGCGGCTCACAGGCGATCCAGTTAAACTCTTCCGCTTCAAAACCTGTGGTGAACAGATCCTCGTTCTCCCCGAGAATCACCTGATTCGCCTCTGTATCTTTTTCCATGACATACATCGGGTGAGGCAGCGCGAGACCGAGACCTTTCCGCTGTCCGATCGTATAACGGATGATCCCCTTATGCCTTCCGAGCACCGTTCCGTCTTTATAAACAAAGTCGCCCTCCGGATATTCCCGCCCGGTATACCGGCTGATAAACGCGGCATAATCCCCGTCCGGCACAAAACAAATATCCTGACTTTCACGCTTCCCGGCGACGACAAAGCCCATTTCCTCCGCGATTGCCCGAGTCTCGGTCTTTGTCAGCCCGCCGACCGGAAACATCGTGTGCGCAAGCTGCTCCTGTGTCAAAGAAAAAAGCACATAGCTCTGATCCTTCTTCGGATCAGCGCCCTTTGTCAAGAGCCACCGCCCGCTTCCCCGGTCAAAACGAATCTGCGCGTAATGGCCGGTCACAATGTAGTCCTGCTCCAGTTCCTGCGCCCGCCGGAACAGCTTCCGGAACTTAATATATCGGTTGCAGTCGATGCACGGATTCGGCGTCAGTCCGTTTTCATAAAGCCGGACAAAGCGCTCGATCACTTCTTTCTCAAAAGCATCGGTAAAATTAAAAACATAATGCCGGATCCCGATCATACGCGCGACGCTTTCCGCGTCCTGAACGTCGTTCAGGCTGCAGCAGCTTCGTTCATCATCCGGCTGCACAATTCTGTTGTCATTCAGTTTCATTGTAATACCGGTTGTTTCATAACCGGCTTCCTTTATCAGATACGCAGCCACACTGCTGTCTACCCCGCCGCTCATCGCGGCAAGCACCCTCTCAGCTCCGCCGCCCACCGCGGCACACACATTCTCCGATCCGCCGCCCACCGCGGCGTCAACTCTCTCTGCCATCGAATCCCTCCGCTCTTTTGGTCTGTAAAAAATAATTATATCATTGTTTTCCGGATCTATGTTGCCCACAGACAAAAAAACACAACCGGAGCGCCCATGTTCCGTCCGCGCTGCGCCCGCGACCGGCCCGATCCCCAGGCTCCCCGCCCGAAGCTATCAAAAACGGATACGGGCTGCATCTTCGCTGCAGCCCGTATCCATTGCCTTTGATTATTATTAAAGAAGTTTTACTAATTTCGCAAAATTTTCTTCCCACTACCGCCGGCACTTCTGCCGGAACGGCGGTTTCCGGCCGTCTGTCGGATCGGTAATCTTCTGACAAGCAGAAGATGGTCCGCCGGCATCCGTGTCCCGGTTCGCGGAACGGGGTTCACGGCTCGGATTCTGTCTATCCCTCAAAGAGCGCCGTAGACAGATAACGATCTCCCGCGTCCGGAAGGATCGGAACGATTACTTTCCCTTTGTTTTCCTCTCTTTTCGCAAGCTCGATCGCGGCCTTGATTGCCGCTCCCGCGGAAATCCCTACCAGGATCCCTTCTGTTTTTCCGATTTCCTTTCCGAATTCAAATGCGTCGTCGTTATTGATCGGCAGAATCTCATCGATCAGATCGGTGTCCAGTACATCCGGCACAAAACCGGCTCCGATACCCTGAATTTTATGTGTTCCGGCTTTACCTTCAGAAAGTACAGGTGAACTTGACGGCTCTACAGCAACAACTTTCAGATCCGGATTCTTTGATTTCAGATATTCCCCCGCGCCAGTGAGCGTTCCGCCCGTACCGACGCCGGCAACAAAAATATCTACGTTTCCGTCCGTGTCTTCCCAGATTTCCGGACCGGTTCCTTCCCTGTGCGCTTTCGGGTTTGCCGGATTGTCGAACTGTGCCGGAAGGAAACTGTTTTCGATCTCCTGATTCAGTTCTTCCGCCCTTGCAATCGCGCCCTTCATACCCTTTGTCCCGTCCGTCAGAACGAGCTCAGCGCCGTATGCTTTCATCAGTGCGCGTCTTTCTACGCTCATAGTTTCCGGCATTACGATAATTGTACGATATCCTCTTGCCGCCGCGACAGATGCCAGTCCGATCCCGGTATTTCCGGACGTCGGTTCGATGATTGTGGAGCCTTCTTTCAGAATTCCTTTTTCCTCTGCGTCATCGATCATAGACTTTGCGATTCTGTCTTTTACGGAACCGGTTGGGTTGAAATATTCAACCTTTGCAATGATGCGGGCTTCAAGGCCGTACTTTTTTTCAAGGTTTGTGAGCTCAAGAAGCGGTGTTTTTCCGATAAGCTGATCTGCTGATGAATAAATCTTGGACATGTTTTTCCTCCTGGATAAATCTTTGTCATTACAATTATATATTTCCGACGGTCATGCCAAAACGATTTGTGTATCCTCCGGCCGCCGAAATCCTTTATACTTGTTTTCTTTTGCTTTACCTATTTACATATTATTTATATATGTTTTATTGGATTATACCACTCGTCGTCTTTTCTGTCAACAAATTTGATATATTAAAACAAAGTTTTTTCTGTTTCTTCGGATCAGATCATATAAAAATCACCTTCGTCGCCACGATTGGACAAATCGCCGATCGTTATGCTGTCAAAGTATTCATTGATCATTTTATAAAAGTCTTCCCACATTGAAAGCGTCTTGCATTCCGCAGCTCTTTCACAGGTATTGTGTTCGCCGTCCAGACATGCAACCGGAGCAAGCGATCCTTCCACACAACGGAGAACTTCTCCCACGGTGATCACGTCCGGATCCTTTGCCAGCTTATAACCTCCCCCTTTTCCGCGATGACCGATCACATAACCTGCTTTAGAAAATACGACAATGATGCTCTCAAGATATTTTTCAGAGATGTTTTGTCTCTCAGCGATCCTGCGAAGAGGTACAAACTGATCGTGATCCTGCTCGGATAAATCGATCAGCACGCGAAGCGCATAACGTCCCTTTGTCGATACTTTCATTGCCATGGTTTATTCCCTCCTGTCCGTTTTTACTTTTGTCAGTATATCATAACTCCTCACATATAACAAGTATTCTGGTAGGTTTTAGTGTTTTTGGCGCAAAAAAATACACCGGAATCCCGCGAAAACGGGTTTCCGGCAAAAATCTTATGATTCACTTCGTTATATCAGTCTCTGTCCGGCAATGATCTGATAAGCCAGTTTATATTTCTCAACTGTTTTATCAATGACATCCTGAGGAAGAACGCCGTCGTTGTCCGGATTTTCCCTCAGCCAGTCTCTGACAAACTGCTTATCATATGAAGGCTGCGGCTTACCCGGTTCATAACCCGTCTTCGGCCAGAATCTGGAACTATCCGGTGTCAGCATTTCATCTGCCAGGATGAGCGTCCCGTTTTCATCGACACCGAACTCAAACTTGGTATCAGCAATCAGGACGCCGACCACTTCTGCGTAATCCGCGCAAAGCTGATAAAGACCAGTGGACAGGTTACGCATGTATTCCGCGTACTGGAAGCCGCATCCCGGATACTTTCTTTCCAGGGACAAAACAATATCCGGATAGCTGATCGGCTCATCGTGTTCGCCGTCTTCACCCTTTGTCGTCGGTGTAAAGATCGGTTTCGGAAGCTTTTCGCATTCTTTCAGTCCCGGCTTGATCGTATTTTCCGCGACTTTTCCTCTCTCCTGATATTCTTCCCATGCAGAACCTGTAAGGTATCCTCTGACAACACATTCAACCGGAATCATCTCCAGTTTTTTGCAGAGCATGGTTCTGCCTCTGAATCTCGGCTGCTGGAAAAACTCCGGCATATCCTTGTTTTCAACAGATATCATATGATTTGGTACAAGTTCACTCGTGAAATCAAACCAGAATCTCGACATCTGCGTCAGAACTTTTCCTTTTTCCGGAATCTCACTCTTCAACACTTCATCAAAAGCGGAAATGCGATCCGACGCAACGATAATTACGCTGTCTCCATTATCATAAACCTCACGAAC
>Ga0310695_10012760_pt1 | contig 11689 bp, 8 predicted proteins | sample RumenRJG_04DNA_FD_203882 | JGI IMG/M metagenome (GOLD analysis project Ga0310695, IMG submission 203882) | Bovine rumen microbial communities from Lethbridge, Alberta, Canada - RJG_04 (v2) (version 2) | ecosystem: Host-associated > Mammals > Digestive system > Stomach > Rumen | place: Canada... | reverse complement strand
AGTTTCAAGGTCTGCACCACGGCGAATCAGCTCGCCAAATACCGGAGGAATATCCCAGCTTCCGCGGTTAATTACAGAAATAAGCTGCTTTTTACCGTCTTTAGCTTTAGGATACATACGAGGAATATTTTCGTAGAATCCGCCGCCGGTTACGTGAACCATTCCATGAACAGCCTTGCGGTACTTTCCAAGAACTTCCATAACAGGTTTTACGTAAATGCGTGTTGGTGTAAGAAGAACTTCACCAATTGTTTTTCCAGTATCTTTACCGTCAATTACAAACGGATCATTAAAATTGCTAACAAGCTTACGAACAAGGCTAAAGCCGTTAGAATGAACTCCAGTAGAGCTCAAACCAATCAAAACGTCACCTTCACGAATTTCTTCGCCGGTAATCATTTCTTTCTTTTCGCCAACGCCTACGCCAAAACCTGCAAGGTCATATTTTCCAACATCATAAAAACCAGGCATTTCAGCAGTTTCGCCGCCAAGAAGCGCACAACCAGTTTCTACACAACCGTCTGCGACACCCTTTACAAGCTCTGCCGCTACGTCTGCTTCAAGCTTACCGCAGGCAACATAATCAAGGAAGAACAAAGGCTGAACACCAGAACACAAAATGTCATTTACACTCATGGCAACACAGTCAATTCCAACCGTGTCATATTTTTTCATCTGGAAGGCAATATCAAGCTTTGTACCAACACCATCGGTTCCACTTACCATTACAGGATTTTTATATCCCTTTGGAATTTCGAACATTCCGTTAAAACTTCCAAGTCCAGTCAAAAGTCCAGGAATTGCAGTTCTCTTTGCATGTTCCTTATACTTATTTACCGCGCGGTAACCTTCTTCTACGTCTACACCTGATTCTTTGTAAGATGCCATTTTTGTTCGCTCCTTTTATATTTGGGCGTTACCCTCGCTGCCGCTCGGGTCGCTACGTTCCGGGTTCCGTACGGTGCTTCGCACCTATCTCCATTCTGCGGTAGTTTCGACAAGCTCAACCACCGCAGAACAGCTTCGCTGCCCTTCACATCGCTAACGCATTCGTTAAAATTTAATATCAATTCCCGATGCTGCCGCATCATCTGCAAGTTTCTTTCTAAAATCCTTAAGTTTTCCTGCCAAAGCAGCGTTCTGCAATGCAAGAATCTGAAGGGCAAGATAAGCCGCATTTTTAGCTGAATTTATTCCAACTGTTGCAACTGGAATCTGTGGAGGCATTTGAACTATACTCAAAAGAGCGTCCATACCGCCAAGACCATTTGATTTGTCAGAAACACATTCAAGCGGAACTCCAATTACAGGCAAAACGGTCATTCCTGCAATAACACCAGGAAGTGCCGCTGCAAGACCAGCTCCTGCAATAATTACCTGACAGCCGTCTTTTTCAACCTGCGCCACTGTTTCTTTAAGCAAAGCGCCTGCTCTGTGTGCCGAAATTATATAAGCCTTGTAATCTACACCGAACTCTGTAAGGATGTCGGCAGATTTTTTCATTGTGTCTTTATCAGACTTTGAACCAAAAAAAATTGCAACTTTCATATCAATGTTATACCAAAAAAAAGAACTTCATTCTATATAAATGTTAAAAAATATGATAAACTTCGCACTATGAAATTTCAGATTGATGTTACGCTTTCGCCTGAAGACGAAAAAAATACAACGCTCATAAATAAACTCATTTTAGAAAAGACTCTCGAAAAACTTTCTCCACAGGAAAAAAAATCTTTTAATAAATCAGAGCTTAAAAGTGTTTTTGTAAAAAAATCTATTGATGCGCGGCGCGGAAAAGTAAAGTTTCATCTTCGCTATGATGTTTATATTGGCGAAGATCCATCTCAATCTGAAAACGCACTTCCCCACTGGAAAAAAGCAGACGAAAAAAAATCTGTTATTATAGTTGGCTCAGGACCGGCAGGTCTTTTTGGTGCACTAAAACTTCTGGAATCTGGAATTAAGCCAATCATTATTGAACGTGGTTCTAAAACAGACGAACGAAAGCGCGATATTGCCGCAATTTCTACAAAAGATACTGTAAACCCCAATTCAAATTACTGCTTTGGCGAAGGCGGAGCCGGCACTTTTTCGGATGGAAAACTTTACACAAGAAGCAACAAACGCGGAAACATTCAGTCGGTTTTGCAGATTTTTAATTATTTTGGCGCAGATAAAAAAATTCTTACAGATGCACATCCGCACATTGGTACAGACCGGCTTCCACAAATTATAAACGCAATGCGAAACAAAATTATTGAATGTGGCGGCGAAGTTCATTTTAATAGCCTTGTAACCGATTTTATCATAGAACAAAATGCCACAGGTCCGGTAGCAAAGGGTGTCATTTTCAAAAATACAAAAGACGAAAGTGAAAATCAGATTACAGCTGATTGCGTTCTGGTTGCGACGGGGCATTCGGCATCGGATATTTACAGCATTTTTGCAAGGCGCGCACCAGACTGCCTTGAAGCCAAGACGTTTGCAGCGGGCGTTCGCGTTGAGCATCCACGAGAATTAATTGATTCAATTCAGTTTCATGGCAAAAAAAGCGAAAACCTTGGAGCGGCAGAATACAGACTTACCACACAGGTTGACGGACGTGGGGTTTATTCTTTTTGCATGTGTCCGGGCGGTTTTGTTGTTTCTTCCAGCAGCAGCGCAGATGAAATTGTTGTAAACGGAATGTCGGCTGCAAAACGTAATTCCAGATGGTCAAATGCCGCAATTGTAGTAGAAATCAGACCAGAAGATATTCCTCAGGAATTTACAGAAGCAGCAAAAAAAATGGGCTGTACTCAGCTTGCAGGACTTTTATTCCGTTCAAAAATTGAACAGGATGCAAAACTAAACGGAAACGGTCAGGCAGCTCCGGCTCAACGCCTTAAAGATTTTCTTGCAAATAAAAAATCAAAAGATTTACCGGCTTCCAGTTTTACAGCAGGTCTTGTAAGTTCAAACCTTGGCGAATGGCTCCCAAAACAAATTTCAGAACGACTTAAAAAAGGTTTCGAAGAATTCAATAAAAATATGAAAGGCTTTATCTGCGACGATGCACTTTTAATTGCACCAGAAACAAGAACCAGCACACCCGTAAGAATAACACGCGATGCAGACTCCCTTGAATGCACTGCACTTAGAGGTCTTTACCCCGCAGGCGAAGGCAGCGGTTATTCCGGCGGAATAGTTTCGAGCGCAATGGATGGAATTCGCTGCTGTGAAAAAATTGCCGAAAAACTAAAATCATGATATACTGTTTCTATGGATAGAAAACAACTTAAACGCGAGAGGGTTGTTTCTTCAGTAGGTTTATTTTTTGTTTCAATTGCATTTGTAGCTACTTTCTTTTATGCTCCGAACGAAAAATTTATTTTTCATTCAATTTGTCCAAGCAATGTTGTTGCAAGAATTGTTCATGCAATTTCTGTTATTGGAGCAATTTTAGCAATAATAAAGCCATCATATTCTAAAATATACTCGGTTCTTTTCTTTGAAAGCTTTTTTGACATTATAACCAACAACGGCTATCTTGGCATTTTCTTTTTCTACGACGCTATAATTCTTTACGCAATCAGAAAAATGCCCGCAAGAATCGATCCTGCAAAATTTTATCTTCTGTTTACAGCGCACCTTTTATCTATTGGACTTTCGTACACCTATGGCATTCCAACCATGGTGATTATGTTTGGCTCAACAATATTTTTCTTTACATTTTTTATCTGGATTTACATTGAACTTAAAGCAAAACTTTCCTGCCTTATTCCAACAGAAGTAAAGGAAAATCAGCTTCTTGGAAAAATTAAACCGGGCAGCGAAGTTCATCTTTCTGATTATGGTTTAACGGAACGCCAGAGAACATTTATACTTGAATATCTTAACAACGATCTTTCATATAAAGATTTAAGTGAAAAATTCTATGTAAGCATTTCTACTGTAAAACGCGAATTTTCAGATATTTTCCAGATTTTTGGTGTAAAGAATATTGAAAATCTTCATATTCTTCTTTTGCAGTATCAGATAAAAGAATAGTCTTAAAAACATTCAACTTTGCTGCAGAATTCTTAAAATCCTTGCAGACAAAAAAAAGGCTGTCTTGAATTAACAAGACAGCCTGTCTCACCGAAATTCCCCAAATGCCCTCTATATAAAAACGAATAATCTTTTATTTAAGTTACCGCTTCATTCTAATGGGGAAAATAGCGGTAATCAATTAGTTTTGATACGAATTAACCAAAGTGTCATAAAAAATAACCAAGGTTAATTTTTGGAAATTTCGGTACAATCTGTTCAAAAAGCTACAAAACGGCTTTTAAGAATTTCTGAAGGCGTTCGCTTTTTGGCGCAGTAAAAATCTGCTCTGGAGAACCTTCTTCGTCAATAATTCCTTCGTTCATAAAAATAACGCGGTCTGCAACTTCGCGGGCAAAACCCATTTCGTGTGTTACAACAACCATTGTCATTCCTTCACGGGCAAGTCCTTTCATAACTTCAAGAACTTCACCAACCATTTCGGGGTCAAGTGCAGAAGTTGGTTCATCAAAGAGCATAACATCCGGGTGCATTGCAAGCGCACGCACAATTGCAATTCGCTGTTTCTGTCCGCCTGAAAGTGTAGACGGATATGCAAAAGCCTTGTCCTTAAGACCAACCTTATCCAAAAGCTCTATAGCTTCTTTTTCTGCATCAGCTTTTTCGCGCAATTTAAGAGTGACCGGTGCAAGCGTAATATTCTGAATTACGTTAAGGTGTGGAAAAAGATTAAAATGCTGGAATACCATTCCCATTTTCTGACGGTACAAATCAAGGTTTGTATCTGGTGAAGTTAAATCTGAACCTTCGAACAAAATTGTTCCAGAATCTGGAGTTTCAAGTCGATTGAGACAACGCAGGAATGTACTTTTTCCTGAACCGGACGGTCCAATCAGAACAATTTTTTCGCCCTGATTAATATTAAGTGAAACACCTTTTAAAATATGAAGCTTTCCAAAGCTTATATTCAAATCTTTAACTTCTATCACTTTTAGCCATCCTTTTTTCTAATGAACCGAAAAGCTTTGTAAGCCCAACCGTAAGAATAAGATAAATTACCGCACAAGTTAAAAGCGGAATCCATGCATTGTAAGTTGCATTTCTTATCATATCTCCGGCTTTTGTTAAATCTGTAACTGCAATAAAGCTTGCAACAGAAGTTTCTTTTATAAGAACAATAAATTCACTTGTATATGTAGGAAGAACAGCCTTTACAGCCTGCGGAAGCACAATTTTAAACAAAGTCTGAGTTTTATTAAGTCCAAGCGAACGACCTGCTTCTGTTTGTCCTATATCAACCCCCTGAATTCCAGCACGGAAAATTTCTGTACAATATGCACCTGAATTTAAACCGTAAGAAATAACAGCTACAATAAACCGGTTCATTCCAAGCGGCGCAAAAATTACAAAATAAAAAATCATCAGCTGGGTAGCAAGCGGAATTCCGCGCAAAACGGTTGTATAAAAATTTGCAATTATCCTAAGAAATTTATTATCAGAAATCTTCATTAAGGCAAAAATACAGCCAAGTACAGTTCCAATAAGAACAGCAAAAAATGCAATAAGGATAGTATACTTTAGTCCGTTTAGAATCAGCATATAACGCTGACCAGCAATCATAGTTTCAATAAAAGATTGTAACATACATACCTACAAACAAAGATTCCCGCGTCTAACTGCGGGAATCCAAAAATCGGCAAGCACAGCCTGCCTCTAAGCTATTTTTTCGCTTTCAGGCTTACTTTCTTACGATAATAACCTGTTCAGAGCTGAAATATGGTTCAGAAAAATCAACGTTCTTTTTACGTTCTTCTGTAACAGACATTCCGGCTGCAATAAAGTCAATTGTTCCTGCCTGCAAAGCTGGAATAAGGCTGTCGAATGCCATATCAATTACTTCAAGTCTGGCACCTGCTTTAGCTGCAATTTTTTCGCCCATTGTAATATCAAAGCCGGCAAAATCTTTTCCTTCAACATATTCAAATGGAGGGAAAGCAGCATTTGTACCAAGCTTAATTACACCTTTAGTTCCGTTTGAAACGAAAGCTGGAATAACAATTTTTCCATCGGCAGGCATAAAAGAATTTACAAGCATCTCATAGAAACCATCATATTTAATGTCTGTAATTGTTGCATTAATGATTTCAAGAGTTTCTGTATCACCTTTCTTTACGGCAATAGCATATTCTTCTTTATTTGCAGCAAATTCTGGACAGCGAACAATTTTTAAAGAAGGATTCTTGCTTACAATTGATTCAGCAGGAAGTTCATCAAGTACAACACAGTCAATTGCCCCATTCATAAGATCAAGTGCTGCATCAATACCAGTTTTGAATGACGAAATGTTGTCATTTCCGATATTATCGATAACCCAGGTTTCACCTGTAGTTCCAGCCTGAACACCAATCTTTTTACCGTTCAAGTCTGAAATTCCATTAATATTAACTTTTTTTGAATTAGAGCATCCAAGGAATGCAAAAGCAGCCAAAGCTGCAAAAAGTACAGATAGCTTTTTCATAAAAACACCTCATGAATAAATATACATTTTTTTGCATATTTATTCAATAATAGACAAAATCTCAAAAAGCATAAAAAAACCTTCCACTTTGCAGTTATTTTACAAAGCAGAAGGCCTCTTATAAAAAAGGAGTTCTAATTATTTGCGCACAACTTTGTTCAAGTGCCAGATGTCGCGAACGTAATCTTCAATTGTGCGGTCAGAAGAGAACTTACCGCAGTTTGCAATGTTCTTTAAAGCCATCTTAGCCCATTTTTTCTTATCGCCGTAAGCAGCTGCAATTTTTTCGCGTGCTTTGCAATAAGAATCAAAGTCTGCAAGAACGTAATAAACGTCCGGGCGCTGACCTTCAACACCAAATACCAGAGAATCGTGAAGTTCTTTGAAAAGCTGGTGTGTTGGGTCATATGTTCCGTCAACAAGCTGTTCAACAACTTTTGCGAGAGCCGGATTACAGTCAAGATATTCCTGTGGATTATAAGAATGATCTTTTTCCATTTTCTTAATCTGTTCAGTCAAAAGACCAAATACAAATCCGTTTTCTTTTCCAGCTTCTTCAAAAATTTCTATATTAGCACCGTCCATAGTTCCCAATGTAAGGGCACCGTTTGCCATAAACTTCATGTTTGAAGTTCCAGAAGCTTCAAGTCCTGCTGTAGAAATCTGCTCAGAAACATCTGCTGCCGGGAAAATCTTTTCTGCAACAGAAACACGATAGTTTTCTACGAATACAACACGAAGTTTTCCGCGTACGCGACGGTCGTTGTTAATGCGGTCTGCAACTGTGTTTATCAATTTAATAATTGACTTTGCACGGCGGTAACCGGAAGCAGCCTTTGCACCAAAAATAAATGTACGTGCAGGAGGATTGTAAGAAGGATCTTCTACAATTCTGTTATACAAATACATTACGTTCAAAATGTTCAAAAGCTGACGTTTATATTCATGAAGTCGCTTTACCTGAACATCAAAAATGCTGTCCGGGTCAAGGAATTCATTCTGTGTATGCTTAAGATAATCTGCAAGAGCCTGTTTGTTTTCCATCTTGATTTTTGTGAGTTCTTCCAGAGAAGCATCGTCATCAAGATATTTTTCAAGTCCTTTAAGTTTTGTAAGGTCTTTTTCCCAGCCGTGACCAATTCGGTCTGTAATGAATTTTGCAAGTTTTGGGTTTGCATCGAGCAGCCAGCGACGCTGAGTAATACCGTTTGTTTTATTGTTGAATTTTTCAGGATAGATTGAATACCAGTCCTTAAGTTCTACAGTTTTAAGAAGTTCTGTATGAAGGGCTGCAACACCGTTTACGCTGAAGCAGGAATGAATTGCCATCCATGCCATGTAAACCATGTTGTTATGAATAATAGCCATATGCTCATGCTTGTAATAGTCATTAGGGAATTTCTGACGAAGTTCAATTACAAGCCGGCGGTTAATTTCTTCTACAATCTGATAGATACGTGGAAGAAGTCCCTGGAAAATATCGATTGGCCACTTTTCCAAAGCTTCTGCAAGGATAGTGTGGTTTGTATAAGCAAATGTGTGAGTTACAACATCCCATGCTTCTTCCCAGCTTACATTGTATTCATCCAGAAGGATGCGCATAAGTTCAGGAATTGCAACTACCGGATGAGTATCGTTGAGCTGAATTACGTGAAGACTTGCGAATTTAGAGAAGTCTGTACCGTAGTCAGCAACATAGTGGCGAACCAGGTCCTGCAAAGAAGCAGAAGAGAAGAAATACTGCTGCTTGAGGCGGAGAGCCTTTCCAGAAGGACCCGAATCGTTAGGATAGAGAACGCGGCTGATGTTTTCTGCGCTGTTCTGGCGCTCAACGGCACGGTTGTAATCCATATTATTGAAAAGCTGCAAATCAAATCCGTTTGGTGATTTTGCTGACCAGAGGCGGAGTGTGTTTACAGTGTTTGTATCATAACCAATGATTGGCATATCGTAAGGAACGGCTGTTACTTCCTCTGCATTTTCGATGTAGAAGCGAGGCTTTCCGTCCGGAGTTTTTCCGTAAGCGATGTTTCCGCCGAATCTTACAGTAACAGAAAGGTCTGAACGTTTGATTTCCCAAGGGTCGCGGTGAATAAGCCAGTTGTCTGGATATTCAACCTGATATCCGTCTTCAATCTTCTGCTCGAACATACCATATTCGTAGCGGATACCATAACCGTGTCCAGGGTAATCGAGAGTTGCAAGAGAATCGAGGAAGCAGGCTGCAAGACGGCCAAGACCACCGTTTCCAAGGGCTGCATCCGGCTCTTCATCCTCAACCATGTTGTAATCAATGTTCATAGATTTTAAAACATCTTTTACAGCATCCTTAATCTGAGCGTTCATAAGGTTGTTGCTCAAGGCACGACCCATCAAAAACTCTGCAGAAAGATAATAAAGCTGCTTTGTAGGCTTTTTCTCGTACTCTGCGCGGGTTGCCATCCAGTTAGGCATAATCATTTCAAGCGCAGATGCTGAAACTGCATCAAAAAGGTCGTGCTTGTTAGCCTGTGAAATATCCTTTCCATACTGACGGCGTAAACGAGCAGACAAATTTGCTTTAAATTCTTCAGCATTAAATTCCATAAGGTAAACCTCCGTAAAGGGCTTCTCCTGTTCAGCCCACTTAATAGTGATTTAATAATTTTAACCCCTTTTTGTTCAGTTTTCAATTAAAACATAGGGGAATTCTACTATTTTGCCATTAATATAACAGAACACTCAGAAACAAGAACATAGCGCCTCTGTTCGTTTAACAATTCCTCGTTACCAGCATCAAGAATATCTTCCGGCGAATCAAAAACGGTATCCAAAACCCTGTACCATTTTTTTCCATCCGGCAAAGGCGGAAGCGTAACCGTAAGGTCGTAAATGTCCATGTTTGTTGCAATGTAAAATTCTGTGTCGCCTGCCGCAGAAAGCTTAAAGCCGATAAAGCGGTTCATTTTTTCCCAGTCAGGATTTTTGCCTGCTTCATTATACCAGACAAGAGCAGGAGCAAAGCCATTTTTACTTTCGCCGTTAAAGGAAGTAGCACGGAAAGCTTTGTGCTCTTTACGAAGTTTTATAAGACAGGAAGTAAAGCGTATAAGATTTTTGTTTTTATTTGCAAGATTCCAGTTAATCCACGACAAATCGCAGTCCTGGCAGTAAGCATTGTTGTTTCCGTTCTGAGTGCGGCGCATTTCATCACCGGCAAGAAGCATAGGCACCCCCTGCGAAACAAAAAGATACATTAAGAACGTTTTGATTTTGCGGATTCGTGTTGCTTCAATTTTTGGATTTACACACTCACCTTCAAAACCATGATTATAGCTAAGATTATCATCACTTCCATCACGGTTCTGCTCGCCGTTTTCCTCGTTATGCTTGCCATTATAGCTTACAAGATCATTCAGGGTAAATCCATCGTGCGCTGTTATAAAGTTGATTGAAGCCTGCGGTTTGCGTCCGCTGTGATTATAACAGTCAGAACTGCCTGCAATTCTCGTTGCAGCCGCGGTTGACACAAATTCGTCGCCGCGCACAAAACGCCTTATATCGTCGCGGAAACGCCCGTTCCATTCACTCCAGCGGCTTCCAGGACCGGCAGGAAAACCGCCAAGCTGGTAAAGTCCAGCACAATCCCACGGCTCTGCAATTATCTTAGTTTTAGAAAGAACAGGATCTTCTGAAATTGCATTTGTAATAAAAGGCACTTCAAGCGGAGCACCATTATTAGCCTGGCCTCTGGTTAAAATTGAAGCAAGATCAAAACGGAAGCCGTCTACGTGCATTTCTAAAACCCAGTAACGCAGACTGTCCAGAATAAACTGAGCCGCAACAGGGTGGTTACAGTTCAAGCTGTTTCCACAGCCGCTGAAATTCATATAATACTGCTTATCGTTTGGCGGCAAAGAATACCACACATCATTCTGAAGCCCGCGGAATTCAAAAGTATAGCCATGCTCGTTGCCTTCGGCCGTGTGATTATAAACAACATCAAGAATAACTTCGATGCCGGCCTTATGCAAAGTTTTTACCATCTGTTTAAATTCGTTTACAGGACCGCCTGGAGCTCGGTTTGCCGCATAGGAAGTTTTCGGCGCAAAAAAACCGATTGTACTATAGCCCCAGTAATTTACAAGACGTTCGCCCGTTCTCGGGTTGGAATTACCGTTCTCGTTTTCATCAAATTCAAAAAGCGGAAGAAATTCAACGGCAGTTATGCCAAGCGATTTAAGATAGTCAACTTTTTCAGTAAAGCCGCGGTAAGTACCCGCAATTTCCGGCCGAACATCCGATGATTTAGACGCCGTAAAACCTTTTACATGCGTTTCGTAAATTACAGATTCCGAAAGCGGAATGTTGAGCGGCTTATCACCTTCCCAGTCAAAAGAATCATCAATAACAACGCACTTTGGAAAATCAGACAAATCCTGAAGCTCGCCGCCCATATTCTGAGCAAAGCCCATTTTATGCTGATTATTATACGAACGGAAAACAGACCCAACCGTAAAGCCTTTTGCATACGGGTCTAAAATATATTTATTCGGATTAAACCTTAAGCCCTGCGGCGGATTGTACGGGCCGTCAACCTTATAAAGATAAAGCGCACCGGCACCAAGACCTTCGACCATAATGTGCCATACATTACCAGTTTTATTATTTACTTCATCAAAATCAATAATTGCAGAAGGTTTTTCATCATTCTCAGAATTAAAAAGAACAAGACTTACTTTTGCTGCATCCCGGCTATAAACACTAAAATTTACGCCGCCAGGAACTAAAACCGCCCCGAACCCCATCGGAGCCCCATTACGAACCTTTATTTCAGCCATAGTTCTATAATTTTAACACAGCAATTTCTATTTTTCCATTAAAATTTTAAAGCCGCCCAAGTTTACAAAACAAGGACGGCTTATTCATCTATTTACTTTGGAAATTGATTGTTGCTTTCAAAAGTTCCTTATTGCTTTTATCATTTTTGTTTATTTCTATTTTTTTCCAGTCATCTTTACTTCCTGCATAGTTTACAGTTTTAAGATTGACACAACCATAAAAAGCGTTCTTTTCAATTATTTTTACACTTTTTGGAATAGTTACGCTCGAAAGTGATGAACATTCTTCGAAAACTTTATAATCAATTTTTTTAAGATTAAC
>Ga0310695_10012758_pt1 | contig 11690 bp, 8 predicted proteins | sample RumenRJG_04DNA_FD_203882 | JGI IMG/M metagenome (GOLD analysis project Ga0310695, IMG submission 203882) | Bovine rumen microbial communities from Lethbridge, Alberta, Canada - RJG_04 (v2) (version 2) | ecosystem: Host-associated > Mammals > Digestive system > Stomach > Rumen | place: Canada... | reverse complement strand
TATAAAGACCTTAATGATTTCTGGGAAGTCTTTAAAGACGCCGACGATTTTTCCATGTTCGGAACGAACTTCCCCGTGGATTATGAATATGGATGGTTCAAAAAAAAGATATGGGAGTATATCGAGATCGCGTTCAATTTATCCCTGAATTTATCGGAGGGGTGTATTATCTTAGAAGGACAGCCGCTATTCAAAATTTTTATGGGATCGTAAAGCGCATCCAGTCCACGTATCATGACTATAAATTCAGACAGTTTGACAACGTCTGCGACGAACCCGTATTCTCGCTAGCAACGGCGGTCTGCGGCTTCAAAACGGCGGGGGAAAAATCGCCCGACGTCTGCTTTTACCCGCACAATACGTACTTTGAAAGCGACATAACCACAGGAAAAGTTAAATATAAAGATAAGTATGCGGCAGACCGCGGCTTGACGACTGAATCATATATGGTTCATTGGGGAAGCGGCAACACGACGCGCGCCGATTATCTGTTGGAAGCATACAGACTAGACCGTATCTCCAGAGGGAAACCGGTAACTCAAACGGGGTTGAGAAGAACGAAGTTAAAGATATCGCTAAAGGTATTCGTAAGAAGGGTCGTTCGCAAAATCAAAAGGATCGTAAAATCGACGGGCCGACGCTGATCGAAACGAAACGCCCGGCGGAATATCGCCGAAAAACGAACGTCGTTCCAAACGCAAAAGAGCGCGGCGTCGGATAATCCGTTTTCTCAACGGTATTTCCTTCTGCCGTCGTAACGGTCAATTCAAGCGTTCGGCTCGTCCGACGGGTTCGTTTTTTCTATCCGCCCGTACTGACTGCAACTGCAATGATCGGAAAAACAGACCTGAGGAGAATCTAACAGGCGAACGCTTCCGTCGAGAATATTCCCTAAGGACGTCGACCCGCCTGTTGTCGGACGTCTTTTGACATGGCCAAAAGCGTCAATCCATATATTGCGAATCCCCGCGTCGCACGCATATCCTTCAGGACAAAAAACACTCGTTCCATCCAAGTCCATTCCTAACGCTTGGATATTCGAGTACATTCTTATTCCGCCGTCCCGGCAGGTAACGCGAACGCTTTTCTCCTCGTTAGATTCAAGCAGTTTTTCTATGATCGCAGGAGAAACGTTCGTTTCGAAATTCCGAATGAAAATCGGCGCCGCGACGATTCCGACGTCTTCGAGTTTTCTACGTATCCAGAGCAAGACGTCGTAATCCGCGTCGTTTAAAATCGGCGCTCCGGCGGTAAAACTAATCGCGATGTCCGCGCGTTCTCCGTCAATGCTTTCAAGAAGTCGGTTTCTTTCGGCATACTCGTGAACTCTTAGCAGCTTTTCGACAAACTTCTCTTTCGTCGTTTTGTCGGAATAGAAACTTGTCCTAATGGTCAGACTACGTTTTTTCCCACGCGCCTTTCTCTGTGGATAATATCGCACAGCCGACAGTAATAGTCGCCGTCCTGAGAGAAATTGGTCGTAATATCGAAGAGTATTTCTCCGGGGAAATTACATAACGCTATCTTCTCCAGCAATTTAGGAAAATCGTCGAGAATTGTCAATTCTCCGCCGATTAAGAAAAACTTCACCGCGTCGTACTCTTTTGTTCCTTCAATCAGCCGAATCGCCTCGTCGCATATTTTCATGCGCAGCGCAGGACTTTCTCCCTTTGCTTGTCGCAGGTGATCTTGCCTGTTCCCTTGGATGCAAAACGCGCAATCATAGTTGCAAAGCGTCGTAACTCGCCAACGAATATCGAATATTTCGTTGTTATGGGAAAGATTTTCTATGATTTCGATGTCGGAGTTTTTCATCTTAGCCGCCTGAAAAGGGCGCTGTTGAGTCGTCAGAACGAGGATCGTCCCTGAAATTATCGCCTTATGGCTTATGTTTGAAAGCAGATGGTAAAATTTGACGTTTTCAATCGAAAAAGCGCATAACCTTAAAAGAACTGGGGGGTTACGAACTTTTCTCCTTTGCAAAAATTATATGTAAAAAACGCCGCAATTCAACAAATTGGAGTCTCAAGTCGTCCGTTCGGCGATTTCATTTGCAAACGGAATCGTCCACGCCAATCGTTGGGGTCAGGTTAATAAAACGAAACATTCAAACTTATCGACAAATATTGAAACATTATGTTTTTATGGTATGATGACGCCCAGAGGTCGCGTAAAACGGCGCTCTCGATATTGTCGACGACGCCAATATCGCGGCGGCGTCGACAGACAAATATAACACGCCTTTAGCTCAAGAGTTATACCTAACTCTCGCTTCAAATTGCGGCTTTTCTATGTTCCGACGTCTAGCGCCCCGACAATCAAAAGACGCGTCAAGACGTCCATAGTTCGCTAATATCAATCGTTTAGAATAATTGACGCCGTTTTGACGGAGCGAAGCATTTGCGATAAGTCATGGCGTTTCGCAACGAAATCAGCGAATTATATGGCGAACAAAGCGAAAGACGACGTTCAGCGAATTGACCGTTCGGCAGTCTTGGGCGCTTATATTTACAAATTGAACACGCCGACTCAACGGCAAAAAAACAGTTTTAAGCGTATGGTTCGGACATGGTCTGCGGAAGATTTGCAGAACCTCGCCGTTTAACAGGAAAAAGAGATGGATTATTACACGCGTGATCAGTTGCCCGTAATCTCATTCGAAGAAGAACCTGAGTTTTTGGACAGAGCGGCAATTCGCCAAGCGCTGTGTGAAAAACCGTGTAATCTAGTCTTTGTCGAGGTTCGAAATAAGCTGTGTGGATTGATCAGCTATGGAGACGTCGCTCGAGCCGGCAAGGGACCCGTTCCTGTCAATCGGAATTTTACAGCGCTTAGGGGAAAGCAACTCGTAAAGGCGCGTGAAATTCTCCATGAGAAGGAAAACATCCGTGAAATTCCGGCGACCGACGAAGACGGGCGACTGATCGGCATGTTCAGCCAGAGCGACGATCTGCTGTATCTGGAATACAACAACCCTTGGGAAGGGAATCGTTATGTAGACGCCTCTCTCAAAAAGTGGAAAACCATACGTTTTGTCAGGCCGCCAAAGAACGACTTCCGTCGGCAAAGGATCGTCGATCGTTGGCTTGACGAAATCCGAAAACATGGAGTTTCTTGTGAACTGATCGATTTTAAGGACGTTCCGGAATTACAGCGCGAAAGGAATATTCCCATCCTCATCGCGGACGAAGAGACGAACGTCGGAGCTAGATCGATACTTGAAGCCTTGGACGGAGACGAATTCTACGACGACGTCGTTTATACGTTGAGATTCTTCGGACGACTTATGTCCGGACACAGTTACAACGAACTAATCGTAAAACTCGCGGATTCCGGAATTAAAATCTATAACATGTACTTCACCCGAGACGAAACGACAGAAGGTCGCCGCCGTCTATGGAAGGGCATGCGTAACTGGCTCAAGCAATCGGGCGCAAGATATTACAATCCCAACGTCATACCGTCCTGCGCGCAAGACTTCTACGGGGAACTCAATGTTGGAGACTATGCCGCGGAAGTCGGCAATCTCCAGTTTTCTATCGAAACTAATAACGTCTATACCCGCATGAAGGACGTCCAAAGCCGTTATTTAAACGTTGTAAACGGCGAGCGCGTGACAGTTGGTCAACCGTCGGAGGCGGAACGTACCGTCTGGTTTTTCGGTCCCTGTCTTATGGTCGGCGCTTATGTAGAAGACAAACATACCATAGAAAGCTTTCTCCAAGAACGATTCAATCGCGAAGGATTCTCGTGCAAGGTAGTCAACTGCGGATGCTTTGAAACAACCTATCAGAGAATGATACGCCTCGTGTCGACTCCCATGAAGCCGGGAGACGTCGCCGTATTGTATGTTGATAACTTGCAAATCCCAGGCGTTGAATCCATTGATCTGACCGACGTTCTGGACCGAAACAACGTCCCGGCAGGATGGTTGCTAAATCAGCCGTTGCACGGCAACCATAAGGTTAATCAGATTTATGCGGACGAATTGTTTGACCGCATGGTTCGCGGCGGAGTCTTGACCTCAAAAGCGAGCAAGGAAGAGAGTAAAATTTCGGTTACCAGAGAATTCGCGGTCAACACGCTCTATTTGGACGTGTATTATGACGATTTCCATCCCAAAGAGGGGGAAGTCGTCGGAAGCGTCGGCATGCACGGCAACCCGTTTACGCTCGGACACCGTTACCTGATCGAAACTGCGTCGAAGCAAGTAGATCGGCTGTTTGTATTGATGATCGAAGACGAACTGGGACTTTTCAGCTATGCGGAACGGTTTGCGATGGCGGTTGAGGGAACAAAGGACCTTCCGAACGTCAGGATTGTCACAGGCGGGCCGTTTCAAGCCACGAGAAACGTGTTCCGAGAATACTTCGTCCAAGTTGAACCGTCAGACATTCGCGAAAGCGCCGTCGTCGACACGCAAATTTTTGCGGAAGCGATCGCTAAACGCTTGGGAATCACGCGTCGGTTTCTGGGAGACGAGCGTCATAATCCAAAGATGCAGTTCTTCAACGAACTAATGAAGGAAATGCTGCCGGACTATGGAATCGAAGTGATCGAGATACCCCGCGCCCAAGCGGGAGGTCGTTCGATTTCCGCTTCGTTATCACGCGAAGCCGCCGCAAACGGCGATCGAGAAACTTTGCTTGCCAACGTTCCGAAATCAACGCTCAAGTTCCTACTTGAAACCGAAGAGTAAGAAAATCGCGCCCTCAAAGAAACGCCGACGTCAAACGAATATTCTCGCGCATTATGACGCCATGCCCGCGGACGATTTAATCGGATCGAACTTCTGTGCCAAAACAGCTCGACAACGTGCCAACCGACGGCCTAACCTATTTTAGCACGACGCCTTTTACGCCTGAAATTGACGTCGCCCCCGTCTTTGTCGAGTAAGCGGTCTACAGATTTATAAAAGACTTCAAGGCTGATTCATGAAACGATATGTCGTTTTTGTTACGACGCAATACGCGATGATAATTCTGACGTCTTTCCGCGAGTGGCGGGAAAAAACAGAATTTATCATCTCTCCCAACCATTATAACGAACCGATTTTTAACGGGATCGACACTTATAAGCCCGACGAACTGACCCCTGAGATGTTCGGCGACGCTCCGATCGCCTTTTTGGACGATTACGCGACCTCTTTTGACCGCCAGTCGCTTGATTATTTAACCAAAAGCAAAACGCGTTTCGTTACCCGAGGCCAATGGGTTGTCGAAATGCTTGAAGATCCGTCGGTACTGCTTACTCCGAATAGCGTGCGCCTTGATATCTGCACGCGTTGCCAGTTGAACTGCCCGGCATGCTATATGAGGATCGATAAAAAGGAAACAACAGGAACCGGACACGTGACGCCTTCGCAGTTCGAAGCGTTTCTTGATCGGAATCCCTTTGTTCGGAATATTGAGATTTCAAACAGCGGGGAACCGTTCGTTCACCCCCAAATTCACGAAATCCTTGAAATCGCCCATAAACACGACATAGCTCTGACGTGTTTCAACGGTTCGAATTTCAATCATGTCTCCGATCAGACGCTTGAAGCTCTCGTAGATTTCGACGTTAAACAGATTAACATAGCGCTTGACGGCGCGTGTCAAGAAACTTATTCGATTTACCGTAGAAACGGGAATTTCGACAAGGTCGTCGCCAACATCCGAAAGCTCAACGAAATCAAAAAGCGGAAAAAATCTAACCTTCCAAAGTTGGTCTGGCAATTTATCGTCATGAGCCATAATTACGACGACGTCCCCTGTGCGGTAAAGATGGCAAAAGAACTCGACATGTCCATTTCGTTCAGAGACACTTTTGATCTCGCTGAAAAAGGCAGACTCGAAAAAATGCTCTCTGAAAGAGAAGCAGAGCACGACGAAGCCGTCGCCCGCAATAGCAAAATTATAGAGGCTAACAAAAGCGTTTTTTATAGTTGGTGCAGGGATCTGTTGGTATATCCCCAGATAAACTGGGACGGACGGTTGCTCGGGTGCTGCCAAGTATATCGAAGCGACTGGGGCGTAAATGTTTTCGACCGCGGTCTTACGGAAACGTTGAATAGCGATCTATACCGAAAAAACCTTCTAGCGTTGCTAAAAGCGGAACCTCTTCCCTATCCGGAGACGCCTTGCGGCGATTGCGCACATCGACCCACGACCGTCGAAGAAGCGGAATACCGCATGACTCTAACTTATTCGCCAGTATAATAAATTATCCCGCGGCAATTCTTCTTAACAAACACGCCATTTAAACCAAACGGTTCGACGACTGACGGATTTATCAAACGTCGCGACGCCATCTTGAAAGAAGCGAAAACGCCTATACGTAAGTTCGAGAACGACGGCATGAAAGACAAAAAAACGCCCGATTCAAACGCAATCCATCCGATCGCGGGATACGACAAGGAAATCTACGTCAAGCCGACGATAAAGAATCCAAACATTATCGTCGGCGACTTTACCTATATCGCCGATTCCGATTTCGAAAGTCATGTGACACATCATTACGAGTGGAACAACGACAAGTTAATCGTCGGCAAGTTCTGTCAAATTGCGGCTGGCGTGGAATTCATGATGAACGGCGCAAACCATCAAATGAACGCCGCGACGACCTTCCCTTTTTACACGCTGGAAGGATGGAACATGGCGCCGCCGAAGCCGTCCGATCTTCCCCTCAAGGGCGACGTCGTAATCGGCAACGACGTATGGATCGGTCAAAACGCGGTTATTCTTCCGGGCGCGCATATTGGCGACGGCGCGATTATCGGCGCCAACAGCGTCGTCGGGGGCGAAGTCGAGCCTTATACGATCGTCGTCGGCAACCCGGCGAAAGTTCTGAGAAAACGTTTTGGCGACGAGTTGATCGGTCTACTGCTTCAATTTCGATGGTGGGACAAAAGCGTCGAAGAGATCGACAATCTGATTCCCATTTTGACCTGTAGCGATTTGGAAAAAGTCAAAAAGGAACTGAAGACAAGGCTGAAGTCGGCGTCGCTTTGAAGATTATGGGACTTTTTTAGCGACGACGCGGCGTTTTCCCGCTGTTATGTTTGTAATCTTGGTATGTTCGTAACCGCGCTTAGACGCGTAACAATCATGAGCGGATCGACGAAACAGATCGAAACTAGTAGGATAATCACATGGATTTTTACACGCGTAGCCAGTTGCCGATAATTTCGTTCGAAGAAGAACCTGAGTTTCTGGACAATGCGTTAATTCGGCAAGCGCTGTATGAAAAGCCGTGTAACCTCGTTTTTGTCGAGGTTCGAGATAAACTGTACGGCATAGCTAGCTTTGGGGACGTCGTTCGAGCAGGAGAAGGACCGGTTCCCGTCAATCGAAATTTTACCGCGCTTAAAGGAAAGCAGTTCATGAAGGCGCGGGAAATCTTTCGCGAGAAGACGAATATCTTAGAGATTCCGGTTACGGACGAAGAGGGACGTCTGACGGGCATATGCAGTAAGAACGACGATCTGCTTTATCTTGAGTACAACCGCCCCTGGGAGGGCAACCGTTACGCGCGTCCTTTTCTCAACAAACATAAAGTCGTGCGCGTCGTCCGAACGCCGAAAGGGGACGTCCGGAGGCAGAGGCTCGTCGACCTCTGGATAGAAGAATTCCAGAAGTACGGCGTTTCCTGCGAAATGATCGATCTTTGCGATATTCTTGAATTGCAGATGGATCAGACGCCAATACTCTTCGTAGACGAGGAGTTGTGTCTCGGAAGCAAGTTTTTAATCGAAGGTCTAAACAGGCATACGTACAATACAAGCATAACCTTTACCTTCAGACTCTTCGAACGGAAAGCGACGGAACTCGGATTTGACGCGCTGATCGCAAAGCTCGCAGAATCCGGGATTAAAGTTTACAATATGCGCTATTCCACGGAACAAAATACAGAGGGCCGCCGTCGCCTATGGAAAAGCATGTATCGCATGAGGGAGTTAATGGGAAAACCTTATGTCATGCCCTCTTACGCGCAGGGTTTCTATGAAGAGTTCAACGTCGGAGATTACGCCGCCGAGGTCGGAAAATTAACCTTCAACATCGAGGCCAGCAACGTATATTCCCGTCTGAAGGACGTCAAAAGCCGTTACCTGAACGTTGTCAATGGGGAACGAATAACAGTTGGTCAGCCTTCGGAGGCGGAGCGTTCCATTTGGTTCTTCGGCCCCTGTCTTATGGTCGGAGGCTACGTAGAGGACAAACACACGATTGAAAGTTTCCTCCAAGAGCGGCTTAATCGCGAAGGATATTCATGCAGGGTCGTCAATTGCGGATGCTATGACACGCCCTATCAAGAAATGATACGCATTACGTCGACTCCTATGAAGCCGGGAGACGTCGTTGTGTTGCACGTGGACAATCAACCTTTTACGGCTGCGGAATCCATTGATATAATGGAAATTCTGGATCGAAACAACGTTCCGACAGAATGGCTTCTGGACGCGCCCACACACGGCAACCATAAGGTCAACCAGATTTATGCGGACGAATTGTTTGATCGCATGGTTCGCGACGGAGCGCTGACCGGCAAAGCGAACAATGGAGAAGGTCGATCCCTGCTTACCTGCGATCTCGCGGTCAACACCCTCTTCTTAGACCTTCATTTTGACAATTACCATCCCGTAGAGGGCAAAAGAGTCGGAGGAATCGCTTTACATGGCAACCCGTTTACGCTCGGGCACCGTTACCTGATTGAGACCGCGTCTAAGCAGGTAGATCGGCTGTTCGCGTTGCTTACCGAAGACGAAGCGGGAATTTTAAGCTTTGCGGAACGGTACGCCATGGCGATCGAGGATACTAAACATCTTCCAAACGTCACGATCGTCCCCGGAGGACCGTTCTCCGGTACGAGAAATGATTTTGCCGTGTACTTTGTCAAGGTGGAACCCACGACTATGCGCGAGGGTACCTACGCAAGTTTTAAAATTTTCGCCGAAGTCATCGCAAAACGACTTGGGATTACCTGCAGGTTTATCGGAGACGAGCGGCACTGTCCTCAGATGCAGGTCCACAACGAACTTGCGAAAGAAATGATGCCGAGCTACGGAATCGAAGTAATCGAGATTCCCCGCGCCCAAGCGGAAGGCGGCTCCATCTCCGCCTCACGGTCGCGCCGCGCCGCCGCCGAAGGAGATCGGGAAACCTTGCTTGCGAATGTTTCAAAGTCGACGTACAAGATCCTTGTTGGCTCAGACGACTAGCGTCGCGCGTCTCAACGATTGTTCAACGACGTCGTCTTTCCGGAATCTCTCTCGAAAATCGCAATACGAACGCGCCGCGAAGGAAAACGCCCGCTCGCCGAAAAACAGACGGACTCGTCAATTGTCGTCTGTGTGGAAAAAACCTGAAAATGTGACTCAAATTATCTTCGATTGGAAAATAACAGGACTTTTAACAACGATATGACGTTTTCCTACTGTTTTGTCTGCAAATCGGGGTATATTGTACGGCGTCGGTCAAGGCGCGCTCGGACGCCTGACAATCTAGAATTGAACGCTTGATCATATGGGGCGCATGCCAATTTTGAAGCGCGCGTCGGAAACGAGTCGGCGGCAATCAGAAGAACCATTCATTAAATCGGTACGTCACATGGATTTTTACACGCGTAGTCAGTTGCCGGTAATTTCATTCGAAGAAGAACCTGAGTTTCTGGACAGAGCGTTAATTCGGCAAGCGCTGTGTGAAAAGCCGTGTAACCTCGTCTTTGTCGAGGTTCGAGATAAACTGTACGGAATCGTCAGCGCCGGAGATATTGCTCGAGCAGGGAACGCCCCCGTCCCTGTCAATCGGAATTTTACCGTACTTAAAGAAAAACAATTCATGAAAGCGCGGGAAATCTTCTGTGAAAGCGAGACGATTCGCGAGATTCCGACAATAGACGGCGAAGGTCGTCTGACAGGCATGTGCAGTAGGAACGACGATCTGCTGTATCTTGAGTACGACCGCCCTTGGAAGGGCAACCGTTACGCGCAAGCGTTTTTTGACAGTCTGAAAATTCTATTCGTCGTCCGACCGCCGAAGGGCGACGTAAGGCGACAAAGAATCGTCGACCGCTGGATAACGGAAATCCAAAAGTACGGCGTTCCTTGCGAATTGATTGATTTTGAAGATATTCCTGAACGGCAGCGGGAAAAGACGCCTGTGCTCCTAGTGGACGAAGAGACGCGTCTCGGGGCGAAAACGGTCGTCGAGTACATAGACGGCGCATGGCTCGCCGAGGCGGTCGTTACTTTCAGGCTATTTGAACGACGCGCGTCCGAACACGCTTATGACGCGCTGATCGAAAAGCTCGCAAATTCCGGGGTCAAAGTTTATAGCATGTTCTATACTAGGGACGAAACCACGGAAGGCCGACGTCGTCTATGGGAGGGCATGCGAAAATGGGCCAAGAAACCAGGCGCGAACGAAGCCGTTCCGCGCGTCCTGCCGTCCCACGTTCAAGACTTCTACGGCGAACTCAACGTCGGGAATTATGCCGCCGAAATCGCAAAATTTCAGTTTAACGTCAAGTCTAACAGCGTATATACCCGGCTATTGGACGTCCAAAGCCGCTATCTGAACATCGTCGACGGAAAGCGCGTGACCGTCGGTCAACCGTCGGACGCAGAACGCGTTATCTGGTTCTTCGGAGCCTGTTTCGTAATCGGCGCGTTCGTGGAGGACAAACACACGATTGAGAGCTTTCTTCAAGAACGGCTCAATCAGGAAGGATATTCGTGCAAGGTCGTTAACTGCGGATGTTGGGAAACGCCATACCAAGAAATGATACGAATCATAGCGACGTCCATGAAACCGGGAGACGTCGTCGTTCTGAATGTAAACAACCAGCCCTTTGCAGACGCCGAGTCTGTCGATATGACGGAAATTCTGGACCGACATAACGTGCCGACAGGATGGATTATGGATCTGCCTGGGCACTGTAACCACAAGGTCAATCAAATTTACGCGAACGAGTTATTTGAACGAATGGTCCGCGACGGCACGCTGACGAGCAAGACGAATCAAGAAGAACGTAAAACAATGCTCGACTGCGACCTCGCGGTCAATTCCCTCTACTTGGACCTTCATTTTGACGGGTATCGTCCTGTCGAAGGCGAAAAAGTCGGAGGAATCGCTTTTCACGGGAATCCGTTCACGCTCGGACACCGTTGTCTCATTGAATACGCGTCGAAGCATGTGGATCGACTCTTCGCGATATTAACAGAAGACGAAGCCGGATTGTTAACCTTTGCGGAACGCTATGCAATGGCGCTTGAAGGGACTAAAGATCTTCCGAACGTCACAATCGTGCCAGGCGGCCCCTTCTCCGGTTCCAGACATGATTTTCCCGTATACTTCGTTAAAACTGACCCTGAAAGTATGTGCAGGCGCTCCGTCTTGCACCTAGAGATTTTTGCAAAGGTTATCGCGAAACGTCTTGGAATCTCCTGTCGATTCATTGGAGACGAACGCCACAACGAACAGATGAGCGCCTTCAACGAACTGATCAAGGAAATCATGCCGCGTTACGGAATCGACGTAATCGAGATTCCTCGCGCGCAGGCGGAAGGTCGCTCCATATCCGCCTCCCTGTCGCGCCGCGCCGCCTTCGACGGCGATCGCGAAACGTTACGCGCTAATCTTCCGGAAACAACGCTCAGGTTCTTCGTCGATATAGACGACTACGCAAAGGCGCAGAGTCGCGAAGAGTAA
>Ga0310695_10012757_pt1 | contig 11690 bp, 10 predicted proteins | sample RumenRJG_04DNA_FD_203882 | JGI IMG/M metagenome (GOLD analysis project Ga0310695, IMG submission 203882) | Bovine rumen microbial communities from Lethbridge, Alberta, Canada - RJG_04 (v2) (version 2) | ecosystem: Host-associated > Mammals > Digestive system > Stomach > Rumen | place: Canada... | reverse complement strand
CAATGGCCTCGTCGCTGAGTGCTAACATCTCAACGGCAAGGATGGCGGCGTTCTGGGCGCCGTTGACGCCGACGGTGGCCACGGGGATGCCCGGTGGCATCTGGATGATGCTGAGCATGGCGTCGAGGCCGTCGAGCATGCCCTTGATGGGGACGCCGATGACGGGGAGCGTGGTGGAGGCGGCAATGACGCCCGGCAATGCGGCGGCCATACCGGCAGCAGCGATGATGACTTTCAGACCGCGGTCCTTGGCGCCGTGGGCGAATTGCTCGACGGCGTCGGGGGTGCGGTGGGCCGAAAGGGCATTGACTTCGAAAGGAATCTGCAGCTCGTCGAGCTGCTTGCAGGCTTTTTCCATGACGGGCAGGTCGCTGGTGCTGCCCATGATGATGCTAACTAATGGTTTCATATTTTTTTTTCTTATGGGTCTTATGGGACTTATGGGTCTTATGGGACTTATGGGACTTATGGGACTTATAGGTCTTATAGGTAAATAATGCCGACAATAGCACAGACGACGCCGACGAGGAAGCCGACGACGACCTGTGCGAGGGTGTGCTGTCGCAAGATGATACGGCTACTGCCAAGGACACCGGCGATGATGAGTACCAGGCAGAACCACCACGTAGGGTTGAAGCGGAACACCTCGGAGAAGATGAACAGTGCGCCTGCCACACCGCCGATGGCGGCTGTGTGGGTGGAGATTTTCCACCAGACGTTGATGAGTGCGCATACAATCTGGATGATGAGTGCGCTGAAGACGATGCTGCGCATGAAGTAGGGCGTGTGCATCTGCTCCATCATATACAGACAGGCAAAGTAGCAGAGTATGGAGATGACGTATGGCACAACGCGCCGCTCCTTGGTGCCCAGTTCTATGAGTGACCACCCCTGATAGCGTCGGTAAAGGTGGATGAGGAACGTGGGCAGGAGGATGGTAAAGAAATAGACCACTGCCAGCACAAAGAACTTGTAGGAAGTAAGATACTGGTTGAGGTAGCTTAAAAAGAACAGGGCCACCAATCCTAAGATGGGCAGATAGAATGGTGTGAAGATCATGCTGACCACCCTGGCCGTCAATATGATTTGTTTCTCTCGTGTCATTTTCTGAGTCTTGCTACTGGTATGCCTAATTGTTCACGATATTTGGCGACGGTGCGGCGGGCAATGGGGTAGCCTCGCTGGCTGAGCATCTGGGTCAGTATCTCGTCGCTGAGTGGTTTGCGTTTGTCTTCATTGTCGACGATGTCGCGCAAGGCGGCCTTGATTTCGCGGGTTGACAGTTCCTCGCCCTGCTCCGTGGTATAGCTGTCGCTGAAGAAGTGGCGCAGGGGGAATGTGCCCCAGCGCGTCTGGGCGTATTTGGAGTTCGATACGCGTGAGACGGTTGACAGGTCAAGCCCCGTGCGTTCGGCCACGTCTTTCAGTATCATAGGACGAAGGGATGCTTCGTCGCCGTCGAGGAAGAACTGGCGTTGCAGTTGTATGATGGCCTGCATGGTGATGGTCAGCGTATGACGGCGCATACGGATAGCCTCGATGAAACTCTGGGCGGCATCGACTTTCTTCTTGATATAGAGTAGGGCTTCCTTGGTCTGGCGCGTCATATGGTCTTTGTTCTGCTGATACTCTCTCATAGAATCGGCAAACGACTGCGACACCTGTAGCTCGGGCATCTCACCCTGGTTGAGTGTGAAGGTGATGGTGCCGTCGTCATGGGTGTCGACGATGAAGTCAGGCGTTATCTGCTGCATGCTGCGCCCGACAGCCTCGCCCATAGCAGCTCCCGGCTTTGGGTTCAGCCGACGCAGTTCACCGAACAATGCCTTAGCTTGCAGGTCGCTTAGTTTCAGCGCGGTTTGAATACGATCCCAGCGCTTCTTGGTAAAAGCTTCAAAGTAGTTGGTGATGACGGTCTGCATCAGTTTTTTCAGTCGCGAGTCTTCTCGCCGGTTAATCTGTAGCAGCAGACATTCCTGCAATGAGCGGGCACCGATGCCGGCAGGGTCAAACTGTTGTAGCTGGTGAAGTACCCGTTCTATCTGTCGGGGTGTTGTGTCGATATTATGGTAGATGGCCAGTTCGTCGCTGATGGCGTCGAGTGGCTTGCGCAGCAGACCGTCGTCGTCGAGTGAGCCGATGAGGTATTCCATAATGTCGCGCTCGGTATCTGTCAGGTTGGCCAGTCCCATCTGCTCTTTCAACTGGTCGTAGAAAGAGGTGTAGTCTCCGTAGATAATGTCTTCGCGCTCCTCCGTGTTGCTATGGTTGTAGACGGGCAGGTCTTCATCGTCGCGGCCGATGGAGGCGAGAGCTTCGTCGAGTGCCGATTGGCGGTCTTCGCGCTCGCGCTGGGCATCGTAATCTTCGGGTGCGTCAGTATAATCCGTGTATTCCGTAGGCTCGGCGTATTCTGGATTGTCTGTCTCAACCTCCAAAGCGGGGTTGTCGTTCATCTCGGTGTTGATACGCTCCAGAAGCTGGGTGACAGGCAGCTCGACCAACTGTGCGTAAAGCAGCTGTTGCTGAGAGAAACTTTGTGCAAGCTTCTGTTCCTGTTTCTGTTCCTGTATGAGTCCTGCCTTCTCGTTCATCGATAGTATTCTTTCAGTTGTTCGGCCAATACTGCCAGCTTCTCCGTGTCGTCGTTGCCGTAGCGTTGCCAAATGACCTGACAAGGTTCCAACAGGGGACTGGTGGTGACATGGCGGCGCTTTAAGTATGGGTCGCAGCATTTGAAGACGTCTAACAGGGCGGCGACCTCGTCGGCGGTGATGCCAATAAGACGTGCCAGCTCCTGTACCTCGGGCGTGGCCTTGACCATCGTTGCCGGTGTCAGGCGGAAGTAGAGGTCGAGCACCAGTGTTAGGGCGACCGGCGTCAGTTGTTGCTGACCGTCAATAGGCTGCCAGTCTCTTTCCCAGGTCTCGTTCACTTCGACACCATCGTAGAATTCGTCAGCCCGTCCGAAACCTTTCATCTCGCGCAGCAAACGGGCGGCACGGGTCAGTTTGCGGGGATTGTCGAAATAAGTGAGCCAGATACGCTCGATACGTGGAGTCTCGATAGCATCTATCTGCTGCATCTTTGTGGCCAGTACTTGGGGATGGATGTGCAACTCCAGTCCCAGCTTCACCATATCGCGGCTGTAGAGTGGTTTTACACCGGCTGGCTTGCGGAGATAAATCTGCATGAGCAACAGCCAATAGTCATCGTGCCATTTCTGTTTTTTTGTCATAACGCTGTAAGTTCGCCGAATTTTCGGCAAAGATACAAAATAAAAATTATTTCTGCAATCTAAAACGGAAAAAGTTCTACGAAAAAACTAATTATGCTAATGTGAACTGCTCCAGGAACTGCATAACCTCGTCTTTGTTGTTGTCGGAGATGGGAATGAGATCCTCGCCAAATACCAATCTCTGCTTGTCGACAGCTGTCACGTTGGTCATGTGGGCAATGTACGAGCGGTGGGTGCGCATGAATTCGGGGTAGGGCAGCAGCTCTTCCAAGCGCTTCATGTTGATAAGCGATGTGATGCGGTCGCCATTGGCCAATATGATACGGACGTAGTCTTTCAGCCCCTCGATGTAGAGGATGTCGTCGAGTATGACGCGCACAAGGCGATAGTCACTCTTGACGAAGATGAAACGCTGTTTGTCGATACTGTTCAGGTGCTGTTGCATCTCGAACCATTTCAGGGCTTTGTTAGACGTCTCTAAGAATTTGTCGAAGCTGATGGGCTTGAGCAGGTAGTCGAAGGCCGAGACCTTGTACCCGTCAATGGCATACTCCTTGAAGGCTGTGGTGAAGACGATGCGTGTTTGGTTGGGAATGAGTTTGCTCAGTTCCAGTCCTGACAGTTCGGGCATCTGAATGTCGAGGAACAACAGGTCGACGGGTTTCCGGCGCAGGTCGGCCATCGCCGTCAGCGCACTGTTGTAGGTGCCTGTCAGAAAGAGGAATGGAATGTCCTTGACATAGCTTTCTAAAAGTTGTGCAGCCAAGGGCTCGTCGTCGATGATAGCGCAGTTAAGTGTCATGGGCGTTCGGTGTTTAGTGGAGTGATGGTGATATGTGATTGATAGATTTTACCGGCGTCAGCTGGTCCATAATGCCAAGTGTAATGGCCGGGATAGGCTAATTCCAGACGTCGTTGTACTTGTGTCAGTCCGATGCCGTGACCGCTATGGTCGTCGTCGTTTTTCTGATAGTTGGAATTTTCTATCAAGAAGTCGATATGTTGGCTGTCGGCTTCTAAGCTGATATGTACGAAGCTGGGCTTGTTCATACTGATACCATGTTTGAAGGCGTTCTCTACTAACGGTATGAGTAGAAGTGGTGCGATGGTCACTTCGCTCTTGTCCAGCGAGAAGTCAAACTTGACGTCTACCGAGTCGGGGAGCCGTAGTTTCATGAGTTTGACATAATTCTGCAGGAAGTCAATCTCGCTTTCGATGCTGACGAATTGCTCAAGGTTGTCGTAGAGCATGTGCCGTAACATGGCCGACAGCTCTTGGATGGCTTCCTGTGCACGGTGGGAGTCGAAAGCGGTCAGGGCATAGATGTTGTTCAGCGTGTTCAGTAGGAAGTGCGGATTCGTCTGGTGGCGCAGGTTGCTTAACTCTGCGGTGACTTGTGCCTGCTCTGCCTTTAGGCGGGCTGCCTCAGACTCTTGCCAGTGCTTGGCAATTCTTGTCGAGATAGCAATGATGACGGTTACTGCCAGATTGAAGACATAGCCATTGTTAGTGCCGACCCAGTGGTGCATGGCAAAGGCAAAGGCAAAGACGAGGAACATGTCAATCATCCACACCGAAGCCTTATGGCCGTCCATGTAGAGCGAGGCCATCCATGTATAGTTCAGGTAGAAAATGGCAACCACCGGCGCTGTCGGCAGGAGTATGGTAGGGAAGTTATGCGGCCCGAAGGTCATAGGCAGCAGGAAGAGCACTGCCCAGGTGGCAACGTGTGACAGGATGGTGTATAGTCGCTTGTCGTTCAATGCCATAGTCTTGAAATTCTCTGAAGTGCTTCCAATAGGCGGCTTCGGGGACAGGCGATGTTGAGGCGGATATAGCCTTCGCCTGACTGCGGGCCGTACATCGTGCCGGGGTTCACCCACACCTTTGCGTTGTTGAGCAGCGTGTCGGCGTATTGCTGTGATGTCATACCGGTGGCTGTGATGTTTATCCAAGGTAGATAGGTCCCTTCCAACGGATAGATATGCCAATCGGGCAGGTGCTCTGCTGCAAACTCGCAGAGTGTCTGGTAGTTATCCCAGAGATAGGCGCAGAGTTCGTCGAGCCATGCTTCACTCTCGTTGTAGGCAGCTATGAGAGCCACAGGACCAAAGGGGTTGACGTCGCACACCTCATTGATATTGATGGCGCGGTCGATGCGGCGGCGCCATTCCGACTGCGGACAGATGATGTTGGCTATCTGCAGACCGGCGATGTTGAACGATTTCGACGGCGAGTTCAGTATGACGCTGTTTTGGCGGCATTGCTCGCTGACGGCAGCAAAGGGTTGGAAACGGTTGCCGGGCATGATGAGCTCACAGTGGATTTCGTCGCTCACCACCTTGACATTGTGCTGCATGCAGATGTCGTTCATCTGCTGGAGTTCGGCTTTCGTCCATACGCGTCCCGTAGGATTATGGGGGTTGCAGAGTAGGAAGATAGTAGTCTTCTCGTCGGCGCACTTCGCCTCGAAGTCTGCCCAGTCGACCTCGAAGCGGTCTTGTATGTTGTTTTGACAAAACAACAAACTCGACTCAACGACCTCGCAGCCGTTATTGCGGATGGAGGAGAAGAAACAGTTGTAGGCGGGCGAAAGGATGAGCACCCGTTCACCGGGCATCGTCAGCGCCTTGAGGGCTACAGACATAGCAGGTACGACGCCTGTAGTATAGAGAATCTCCTCGCGGTGGATGGTCCATTGGTGGCGGCGTTGGAACCAGTTGATAATGGCGTCATAGTAGTCGTCGCCTACGATGGTATATCCATAGACGCCATGCTCCATGCGTCGGCGCAGGGCTTCCTGAATGGCAGGTGCTGCCATGAAGTCCATATCGGCCACCCATAAAGGAATAACGTCTGGCGAAGGACTCTCATCCCATTTCACGCTGTTGGTACCACGGCGTTCGGTGAGTAGGTCGAAGTTATATTTCATGCTCTTGTCTTGATCATGCAGTTATTTGGCTGTCGCACGTTCTCGTCGATGGTGATGCTGCCGATGCTGTCGGCTGTGATGTGGCCCGACGTGGGGTTCTTGATGTTCTCGATATGTCCGCGGATGTCGGCCTCTACCGTAGAGTATTCAAACACGCGGTCGCACATCGCATCAAAGGTGCAGTTCTCAAGTACCAGATTGTCAGTGTAGCACAGCAGTTGTTCACCGGCCAGGTGGCAGTTGACGAGGCGCACGTTCTTAGAATGCCAGGCTAAGTATTCGCCGTCGAGCACGGAGTCGTAGACGGTGACGTTCTCGCACTCCCAGAACGAATCCTTTGTCAGGATTTTTGCGTTGTGTATCTCTACGTCCTTGCAGTATTGGAAGACGTATTTGGAGTCGCTCTCCAAACCGTCGGCATAGATGTTCTTAGAGAACATAAAAGGATAGGTGCCGCCGTGGAGCTTCACGTTCTTCATCCGTAGGCCGTCTACCTTCCAGAATGTTTCGTCGGCATCGGTGATTTCAACATTTTCTAACTCGACGTTTCTCATCTCGCGGAAGAATTTCGGCGCGTCAATGCGGGTGTTCGTCATACGCAGGTCGTTGGTGTACCAGATGGCAGAGCGGGAGCCTAAGGCGAAATAGCAGTTGTCGATGACGGCACCGTCAACGTGCCACCATGGGTATTTGCCGTAGAACTTGCAGCCGTAGGCTTCCATCCGCTGACACTGCTTGATGCCCGATTCGCCATCGGTGATGGTAACATTTTCTAATCGAAGGTCGTGAGAGGCAAACAGCGGGCGTTCGCCACCGAACTTTTGGTCTTTTATCAGTTTCATTGATTAGTCTTTATTTTGTATTGCTTTCTTTGTCCGTACCTTAAAGTGGTCGAAACCTTCGCCGTAGACGCCGATAACAGCACTCTGCGAGACAAAGGCGTGGGGGTCAACCTCGTTGATAATGCGGAAGATCATGTCGCTCTGTCGGCGCTTGGCCAGTACGAAGAGCATTTTCACGTCTTTGCCCGAATAGAAGCCCTGGGCGTCGATGACGGTACAGCCGCGATGAGGCTCGCGGTTGATGCGCTGGCCAATCTCCTCGTATTTGTCCGAGATAATGAAGAACTGCACAGAACGGCGTGCCGACTCCACCACCTGGTCAATACAGAAAGCGGTGACATAGAGCACGACGTAGCCGTAGATGACTTTCTCCCAGTCGTGTAGTACAAAGTAGGAACTGCTGATGATGATAACGTCGCAGATCAGGATAACGCGTCCTAACGACACGTCGCGGTATTTGTTGATAATGGCAGCAATGATGTCGGTGCCGCCCGTCGAACCGTTGTTCGACAATCCTAATCCTACACCGCAACCGCAAAACACCGCGCCGATGATGGCGGCCATGAATGGCTGGTCGGCCAGCAGGTGGGCGTGGTAGTGCGACGATACGACGCTGATACTCACCGTCAGTGTGGCCACGGCAAAGACGGTTTTCACACAGAAGCGCCATCCTAACACGCGCAAGGCCGCTGCCAAGAGCAAGCCGTTGATGACAAAGTAGCTGACTTGTACCGGAATGCCGGTAGCCCAGAAGAGAATGGAGGACACGCCGGCCACACCGCCTGTCGTGATATTATTGGGCAGCAGGAAGATGCCCCATCCTATGGCGTAGCTCACCATAGCAATGGTTATCATCGTGTAGTCACGCAATTCCTTGCCGATACTTGCTTTGGTAATCGTTACTGTCATTATTGCTGTCTTTTTGCGTGCAAAGGTACAAAATAAAGCTGACAACAAGAAACGAATTTAAATCATTTAGTGGTTTTTATTTGTATATTCGCCCTTTTATTTGTAACTTTGCACACAAATTAGATAAGAACTCATGAAAAAACTGTATATCGAGACCTACGGATGCCAGATGAATGTGGCTGACTCGGAGGTCGTGGCTTCGGTGATGCAGATGGCAGGGTATGAGGCTACCGACGATATTGCTGAAGCCGATGCGGTGTTCCTGAACACCTGCTCTGTGCGTGATAATGCTGAACAGAAAATATACCGCCGCTTAGAAGCTCTTGATGCCGAGCGGCGCAAACGCGGACGACTGATCGTCGGCGTCTTAGGCTGTATGGCTGAGCGCGTTAAAGAAGATCTGCTTGAGCAGTACGGTGCCGACCTCGTGGCCGGTCCTGATGCATATATGTCGTTGCCTGACCTTGTGGCACAGGCAGAGTTGGGGCATAAAGCCATCAATATTGAACTGTCGACGACAGAGACCTACCGCGACGTGGTGCCGCAGCGTATAGGCTTGGGACATAAGATTGGCGGCTTTGTCAGTATTATGCGTGGCTGCAATAACTTTTGCCACTATTGTATTGTTCCTTATACGCGCGGGCGTGAACGTAGCCGTGACGTAGAGAGCATCCTGCGCGAGGTGCGCGACCTGAATGACCGTGGCTTTAAGGAGGTGACGCTGTTAGGACAGAATGTCAACAGCTATCAGGGAAACGAGGGGAACTCGTTTCCGCAATTACTGCGCCGTGTGGCTGAGACAGCCCCTGGTATGCGGGTGCGCTTCACGACAAGTCATCCGAAAGACATGAGCGACGAGACGTTGCACGTCATTGCCGATATGCCCAACGTCTGCCGCCACATCCATCTGCCCGTACAGTCGGGCAGCAACCGTATCCTTCAGCTGATGAACCGTAAGTACACCCGTGAATGGTACTTGGATCGTGTGGCGGCCATCCGTCGCATCATCCCTGACTGCGGCCTGTCGACAGACATTTTCGTAGGCTATTGCTCGGAGACAGAGGAAGACCACCAGCTGTCGCTCTCGCTGATGCGTGAGGTGGGCTATGATTCCGCCTTTATGTTCAAGTATAGTGAGCGTCCCGGCACCTATGCCTCGAAGCACCTGCCGGACGATGTGCCGGAGGACGTGAAGATCCGCCGGCTCAACGAACTCATCGCCCTGCAGACCGAGATGTCGGCCCTTCAGAATAAAAAAGACGAGGAACATGAGTTCGACGTGCTGGTCGAGGGCTTTTCGAAGCGTAGCCGCCAACAGCTTTGTGGCCGCACGGAGCAGAACAAGATGGTTGTCTTCGACAAGGGTCAGCACCATATCGGTGAGACAGTTCGCGTCCGTATCACGGGCAGTACCAGTGCCACGTTGCTTGGCGAAGAAGTGTGAGTAAGTTTGTATGAGAGGCAGGGTTTGCTATCTGTTACGCTTCTATCTGCTGACGGTTCTTATTTTTATCGCGGCAAAGGTGGCGTTCATGCTTTTCAACTATGAAGGGCATGAGTTCGGCGTGTCTGATATCTGCCAGGTGATATGGAACGGTCTGTCACTTGACCTCTCTACGGCGCTCTACATCCTTGCCTTGCCCTTCCTGATGACTATTGTCAGTGTGTGGGTAAAGGTGCCTCGCTGGTTGTTTTACATTTATGACGCGATAATCGCTTTGGCCTTTGCCTTGGCGTTTACCGCTGATACAAGTCTTTATCCTTTCTGGGGATTCAAGCTCGATGCTTCGTGCCTGCAATATCTTGACACGCCTACCGAGGCGATGGCCTCAGTGTCGACGGGCTATCTTCTGCTGCGCCTGTTGGCGGTTGGCGTTGTGGGGTGGGGGATTTATAGGACTTATAGGACTTATGGGTCTTATAGGACTTATAGGACCTATGGGACCTATGGGACTTATAGGTCTTATAGCCTCAAGCTCGGCGAGACCTTGCTTTATCTGCTGCTCATTCCGCTGATGGTGATTGGTATTCGCGGTGGCCTCGATGAGTCGACGACGAATGTCGGACAGGTCTATTTCTCGCAGAACCAATTTTTGAATCATTCAGCGGTGAACCCTGTGTTCAGTTTCCTTTCGTCGATGGAGAAGACGGCCTCCTATGTGCCTGATTACCACTTTATGGATGATGCAGAGTGCGAGCGAGTGGTGGCGGAATTGTATCCTACGGAGAGCATTGTCATAGATACGCTGTTGACAACACAGCGCCCCAACGTCGTCGTTATCCTGATGGAGAGTTGTGGCGCCATCTTTACAGGTTTGGAAGGGCGGGCCGACGTGATGCCCCGGCTGGAACGGCTGATGCAGGAGGGGGTCAGCTTCGACAGTTGCTATGCCAACTCCTGGCGTACCGACCGCGGCACCGTCTGCACCTACAGTGGTTATCCGTCGTTCCCCGTCTCGTCGGTTATGAAGATGCCGTCGAAGAGTCGCCTGCTGCCAGGACTGGCTCGCACGCTGACTGACGAAGGCTATGAAACAAGCTATCTGTATGGCGGCGACATCAATTTCACCAATATGCGCAGTTATCTGGTCGGCAGTGGCTTTGGAAGCCTGACGTGGAAGAAAGACTTTACGGCCGACGAGCAACGAACGGCAGAGTGGGGCGTCCGCGACGATATCACCTTCAAGGAATTGGCTCGGCAGATTGCGGCCTACGACGCCCGGAAACAGCCTTTCTTCATCGGTTTCTCCACGCTGTCGAGCCACCAACCGTGGGACGTGCCCCTGAAACATTTTGATGACGAGATTCAGAATGCCTTTTATTATCTGGACCAGTGTATCGGTAACTTCGTCGATGACTTGCGAAAGACGCCGGCCTGGCAGAACCTGCTCATCGTCCTGTTGCCCGACCACGGCATTGACTATAACGAAATCAACTTCGAAGACCCGCGCCACGACCATATCCCGATGGTGTGGACGGGTGGCGCCGTCAAGGTGCCGCGGCGCCTGAAGCAGGTGTGCAACCAGACCGACCTGCCTGCCACACTTCTCGGACAGATGGGATTGCCGCATGCCGACTATCGCTACAGTCGCGACGTCTTGAGCAGTAACTACCGTCGGCGTGTAGCCGTACATACTTTTAACAATGGCATCGCTGTGGTCGACAGTACAGGCCATGCTGTGTTCGACTTAACGGCAGACCGCATGATTCAAGGTCGTGGTCCGGCTGCCGACGAGCTGATACATATCGGTAAGGCCGTGCTACAGTCGGCTGCCAACGATTTAAAACAATTGAAATAGGATGAGAAAGAAAATACTGGAGTCATACCTGTCACCCTTGGCGGCAACGCTGGTCAACCTGCTGTTGGCCTACGTCGTCTATGCCATCGCCCGCGTAGCCTATCTGCTCGACAATTGGAGCTATTTTGCTGACAGTCTGACGATGGAGGTTGTGCAGGGCGGACTGGTGTTCGACACGGCGGCCATCCTCGTCACCAACATTCCTTACATCGTGTTGATGCTGCTACCGCTACATTGGAAGGAAACTCGCTTCTGGCATCGTCTGTGTCAAGTGGTCTTCGTCGTTGTCAACGGTTTGGCATTAGCAGTCAATCTCTGCGATGCCGCCTACTTCCCCTTTACCCTGCGCCGTACGACGACCACCGTCTTCAGCGAGTTTCAGAACGAGCAGAACCTCGGTGGTGTATTGTTCACTGAGACCCTGCGCCATTGGTATTTTGTCATCCTCTTCGCCGTGGTCGTCTATGGT